>Ga0181596_10002361_pt1 | contig 18269 bp, 15 predicted proteins | sample 041ome_6_FD_148655 | JGI IMG/M metagenome (GOLD analysis project Ga0181596, IMG submission 148655) | Coastal salt marsh microbial communities from the Groves Creek Marsh, Skidaway Island, Georgia - 041402US metaG (spades assembly) | ecosystem: Environmental > Aquatic > Marine > Intertidal zone... | reverse complement strand
CGATCACAGATCGCCTCGTCGGATGCGTCCCTGCGGTCCTTATCCGACCTACAGAAAACCATTGAAGCCTGAAAGAATGGTTGCTTGCCTCTTGCCTCTTGCCTCTTGCCTCTTGTCTCTTGCCTCTTTTTTACATCCCCCTGCCGCATCCCTGCACTGCCCACTTTTATCCTTTATCCTTTATCCTTTATCCTTTATCCTTTATCCTTTATCGGCTTTTATTATGACTGCCATCACACATCGGGGCTTTAGCCGTTGCCTTGCAGCAACAAAAAAACACTTTACGACTTTCTTCTGCCTTATATTTTAACGGGGTAAAGTCAGTGTCCCTGTGAGAGCCATCACAAAAGGGTTGTTTCTGACTTTTGCCACAGGCGCACCAGAAATAATTCTGGCCCGCTTCCACATCAACGGCCATGGGCTTGTCATCTGCTCTTACTGGATCTGTCATTGTCTTGCCTCTATAAAGAAATATTAATCGATAGGTTTCTGTGATTAGAATTAATTAAAATTATCTTACGTTCACTCTGAACGCCTTCGCATTGAAATGCAATGGGCCGCCCTCAACAAGCTGATAACCCAGAAAAACTCGGTAAAGGCCGCTTTGCACCTTACCGCTAAATACCGGAAATTTTTCACTTGCTCCCAAGGCGGCTATTTCAAAAGCAGGCTCAAGCCTTTTCAAACTTAAACTGCCCCACAACTGAAAGTTGCCGTCAGTATCAAGATAGGTCGGTGCAATATCACTAATAAGAACTACAAAAATCTCACCTGCTTTGCCAATATCAGCGCTATCAGGAATTAATGAACCGGCAATAGTAATAGTCTCATTATTAAAAAAATCAGTTGCTGTTGATAAGCCATCATCCAACGTTGCACCGGCAGAAAATTTTGCATTGCTTAATGAACCATCTGATGTAGTGATCAGTTTTAGCGAGGTAGCCGCAGCAATAGCATCCACCACAGCACTTATAGAATTATCGCCACCACCTTCCGAGCCATTATTCGAATCATCGTTTACTCCGCCAAATGTTGAAACTACCGACACGTCATCATCTGAGGAGACTGGTAAATCCACAGTAATCGCCAGCAATGACTGGAAGCCACGCCCGGCCATGCTGGAATCGGGATTACTACCATCATAACGTGGACCATCATCATTCAATTCTATGTAAAGCGTATGAGTGTCAGCGGAAAGAAAACTGATCGTTCTCTCTATGCTCTGCCCACTTTGAATGCTGTCAGTAATATTGGTATCGAGAAATCCGTCACCATCCTGATCACCAAGATTACCGTGGGCATGCCATATCACATCGATCAAGGATGAATCAGTATCAATGACCCCAAGGCTTATGTTGACGCGGTTATTGCCTGCCCCGGACACTGTGACAACAGCTTGTGGGGGCTGATTAAAAACAGGCTGGGTGGCCACATTAAATTCCAGGCTCAGCAAGGTCGATTTATTTTCTTCATTAACCACGTACACGGACCAGACTCCGGGGATGGATTTGATCGCACGGGCAGAACCAACACTAATCCACCCCCCACCACAGGCAGTTCTCACAGCGCATGCAAGCTCGGTTCGTCGCTCATCATAAAGATAACCAAAAGGATCAACAAAAATGACAGTAGCATCAATATCGATTGCAGTGGTGTTGGAGAAATTGCCAATCCCCCCGAAATTAAAACGCACAAACCCCGTGTCCTGTGTTGATTCGGTAATAATCGAGACCGGGTCATCTGAGCCCACCGAAATAAATGCACCGCTGTCTATCGCCTGATTCGCCTTGAACAGGAAAGTCAGATCACTTTCCGGAGCATCGGCATAGGGAGAATATACCCACTGCGCTATGGGTTGCTTAATATCCTCTATGACAAGCGAACCATTACCATAGAGAGTACGCGCAGCCTGGATATCATCCGCGCGGGGATGAAGAAGCTGACTATAAGGATTGGCGAACATGATCGATGCCGGGTTATCGGAATGTCCCAGCCCAATGAGATGACCCAGTTCATGGACCAATACACCCACCAGCTCAGCTGATGATTCCAGAACATCAGGATTCTGATTTAACTCTACGGCCCCATCGATATAGGGAAAATAACCGACATCAGAGTCATAAAAATCAGCTTCCGGACCGGCGCGCCCTGCAGCGCCTCCAGCACTACCCCAGAACACACGTACCAGGCCATCAAGATTATTGGGAGCAAAGCCATCATCATCCGGTACATCTGAATCGATACCAACGATATTAAACCGAATTCCACTGACCAGCTCCCACTCAGCACTAGCTTGTGTAAGAAGAGCCAGAACTTCATCAGCCTCGGAAAACAGGGCCGGCGCACCATCAGGATCATAAACCAGGTTTATCGGACCGCTCCAACGTCCCAGTTGCACACTGATGCCAAGGGCTGGATCAATTGCTCTTATAAAATCATCTTGGCCGTCAACGACTGCATGGGCGCTGGTAATAAAAGCAAAAAACATAGTCCACAGACCGAGCATGCTGAAAAGCAGTGAGGTGAGGCCGTGATAAATTTTATGCATGCATATTTTCCTGTATTGCAGATTACCAAATCCGCAGAACCGGATAAGTTTTCCGACTCACTGCCAAACCATTTTTAACTAAAGACTTAACCATGGCGCCTCTTCTCTGCATCAGGGCATCTGTAAAACCGGTTTGATAACCTGTCCGGCTGTCATGTCGGCAACCGCTCTGTTGATCTCTGCAAGCGGATAGAAGCTAAGTAATTTATCAAATGGAAATAATCCCTTCCGGTAATAGTCGAGCAGTTGCGGAATAAAGACCTGGGGATCACTATCACCCTGAATCACGCCCTGTACTGACCTGCCATGCAGTAAATGGCTGCCTGGGAAAGTCAGATCCTTACCGCCACCGCCACTATGGATGCAGCTACCGCGATTGGCCAGTGACTCAAATGCCTGTCTGACCAGGGCAGGGATATTAGTGGTATCCACAGAATAATTTACCCCGCGGTTTCCGGTAATTCGGTTTATTTGCGCCACTATCTCGGCTTCTTTGCCTGCATCAATCACATGGCTGGCTCCGAGTTTGAGCGCCATCGCCAGCCTGTCAGTATTATTGTCTACTACAATAATCGGATCCAATTTGCTAATCACTGCCGCCATCACCGCACTTAGGCCCACATTGCCACCACCAAATATGGCCAGTGACTGGCCTGTTGCTGGTTGCAGGACATTGAGAATGGCTCCGGCCCCGGTCTGAAAACCGCAGCCCAAAGGACCAAGTTTCTTCAGCGGTAAATCCTTATCCACCTTTACCGTATTGCGCTCATTGCTGATGACATGAGAGGCGAAAGAAGACTGGCCAAAAAAGCTGCCATAGACCCGCTCTCCATTCAGCGTCAAAGGTGAGGGGCTATGCCTGCCAAGACAGGAAAATGAGAGTGTTTGGCCATTGTCACAATAAGCCGGATGCCGGGCATTGCACTGCAGACAGTCGCCGCAGGAATCAAAGGTCAGCAGTACATGATCCCCGGGGGCAACTATTGTTACGGATTTACCGGTTTGCTCTACGACACCGGCGCCTTCATGGCCGAGCACCACAGGTAAAGGAACACTGGCATAGCCTTTGCTCACCTTGATATCAGTATGACAAATACCGGCGCAGACTATTCTGACGAGGATTTCATCATCAGCAGGCTCTTCAAGAGCAAGGGTTTCGAGCCTGAACGGTGCTGACAGTTCGTGGAGCACCGCGGCTGAAATGCTATAAGCCATAATTACCTGGCCCGATCATGGATTGGTTGATGTATGTAAACCATTTTCCGGGGCAAGAGCCCCGGTCCAGGGTCTTAAAAAAGCATTATCAGCTCATTCAAAGTTTACTTCGATTTCACCGGCGGCATTCACTTCAAAACGATTGCCGGCCTGGCAAGCATACTCCTGAACAAATTCCCCCGCCGGCAACCTTGAATAATATTTAGTGGTAGTCCAGGGCTCTGTAAACACCACCGGATCCACCAGCTCGATATCTACTTCAAAATAATCCGGGGTAACTTTTGTCATGCGCATATTAACCGTCAGCTGATCACTATGGGGAACACCGGTGGTATCCACCAGCGTGTCACCACGCAGGCCAATAGTTTTTACGACAAGGGTATTACCTTCCCAATGCCCGGTGGAAAACCCGTTAAAACTGGGCACCAGATCTTCGGGTGGTTCACGACCATCCAGATAGACACGAACCGTCGCTTCGGCAAATTCTGCATACCAGTTGAGTTGATGTTCCGCCTGCAGGATTTCCCCGGGCAACACCATTGTCAGAAAGCGCGGAAAGCCGGGGGGAATGCAACGGGCGGTTGGATCGGTAGTTGCTTTACCGGCATCGGCATCAGCCCAGCGCTGATCCAATTGGGCCTGATACTCGGGTCTCAAAGGTGGTGTCTGACCACGACGGGAAGGAGAGTTCAGCGTATCAAAATGAATACCACCGCTGGCGTTGGCCCAGACCCCGTTAAAATTTCGTGCTACCTCATCAGACATGGCAACAGCTTGTGGCCGCTCCACACGCAGGATGGTTCCTGCCCCGGTTAATTCTACGTTGGCCTCATTGGTAAATTCCCAGCTCTGCAGCAGCCCGCCCGGTTGGCCACTGTGCAGTGGATCAAATTCAACGCTAATCCTGTCTCCTGGATTCAGGGTGTCTCGTGTCCAACCCTGGCGCGACAACATATTTACCGGCCCCTGATCCAGTACCCAATCAGTTTCCGTGCCGTCTTCAGAGGTCACTGTCAGGACTACGGCAGCATGAGGATTGGTCCAGCGATGTTCCCGGACGACACCACTCATTTTTACCGGATTTTCCGAATCATAAATGGCAAAAGAATGATGTGCCCGGGATGACAGCGCCAAGCCCAAACCCAGTAATAACGCGAAAATCATCGCCAGATTTTTGAATAAATCTTTTTCTGATAGTTGATACTGAATTCCCATAATGAAGACCTTTTAACCGCTTATTTAGCTAACCATGAAAGGTTAAAACAACAGGGTAATTGCGTCTAGTAAAACATGCATTACAGAGAGGTCGTAAGGAGCTATCACCAAGTCGCAGTATTACAACTTGAGATTTGTCTTCACGCTGCTTCTGACCGCACTGACCACTTCGCGAACGGTTTCCAGACGCGTATAGTTTTGACGAATCAATAGCACAATACGCCTGGTGGGCGCAGGTTGCTGAAAGGGTATATAGGCAATATCACTGCTTTCACGCTGATCAACCACAGACAACTTGGGCAATAGGGTAATCCCGATACCTGAGGCCACCATGTAACGCAGGGTCTCCAGACTGGTGGCCTGAAAGCGCTTGTCTTCATCAGCGCCAGCGCTAAAACAATACCCCAATGCCTGATCGCGCAAGCAATGACCATCTTCCAGCGTCAGCACATGACAACCTTTTATATCAGTGAGTTTTACACGCTTCTTTTTTGCCAGAGCATGGCCCTTGTTAACGGCCAGAACAAAAGGCTCCTCGAATAAATCATAGGCCTCAAATTCTGTCATATCATCCAGCCAGGGCAGAATCAGGGCGTCCAGTTTGCCCTCATCCAGGGCCGCTACCAGATCGGCTGTTTGCTGCTCATGAAGAAAAAAATTCATTTTCGGCAGTCCGGCAATCAACCCCGGCATGATATGGGGCAACAGATATGGCGCAAGGGTGGGAATCAGCCCCAGATGAAGTTCACCCGAAAGTGGATCTCCCAGGTTTTTTGCTGTTACTTCCAGATCGTGTGCCGCATTGAGTACTGTGCGAGCCTTTACCAGAAGCTGGTTGCCTGCCGGGGTTAACATGATATTGCGCCGATGACGCTCAATCAGCGTGACACCCAACTGTTCTTCCAGCTTGATTATCTGGCCACTCAGCGTTGGCTGACTGACATGACAGGCTTCCGCTGCCTTACCAAAATGCTTGTAACGCTCTATAGCATCCAGGTATTCAAGCTCTCTGATTTTAATCATTTGCAATTCCTATCAGAAAATCACAATCTATAATTTCTGCCAATGATAGATATTGGCATAAATCAGCATTCAATAACAATGACTTTGAGTGAAAAAGAATTTACTTGTGTCAGCGCTCAAGAATCGGAATTTGACAACTCAAGCCGCTTTTTACCCAGTGACAGGACCAGATGTTTTTCGCCAGCAAAATAAGGCTTCCACCATTTAATGAGGACTGGCACTGAGACATTCAGGAAGAATGCCGTTGCCATGAGCGTATAAAACGCATCCGTGGTAATTACGCTGTTCTGCACATAGCCAATATCCATAATCACAAAAGCCAGCTCTGCTCTGCCCAGCATGCCGAAACCAATCATGATACTTTCATGCCATTTAAAATTTCCGGTATAGCGTGCTGCTAGCGAAGCAGAAATTATTTGAGCGAAAAGTATCCCCAGCGTAAGCGTAATGATGTGCGGAATAACACCCACCAGCACATCCATATCAAAGGTTATTTTGGTGCCCAGTTCTACAAAAAATACCGGACCTATCAAGGAAAATGCCACGTTGTCGATTATGCGTTTGGTATCTGCATAACCTGCATCTTCTGAATCAGCAACTGGAATGCTCGATTTGGGATGAAAACGAAAATATTCCTGTTTGATGATCAACCCTGCCATATAGGCCCCAACTGCTGGATGAAAACCGAACTAGAAGGACAATAAACCAATCAGCAAGGCTGTCAGCAAAACTACCAAAGTCGCATGCTCGCCCTTGCTGGCCCCGATGATTCCACGCATCCCGAAACGTCTGAGAAAGGGATATACCCTGAATATAGCCAGATCACTTTGATGAGGAAAAATAATTAATTCCAGAAGGGTTATCACGCAAAAAAACAAAACAGCCTTGATCAGAATGGCGCTGACTCCGATCAGTGTTATTTCTGCATCTCCGGTAGCCATGGGAATTATGATGGCAACAGCCGCAAGGGAGGCTATGTCATCCAGAATTGCCGACGTCATAATGCCGGTAGAAGCACCTGATTTATGCAAATTTTCACTTTTCAGCGATACCATGGTCAAAGAAACCGCAGTAGCTGTCATGGCGAGGCCACAAATAATTGCGAGACGGGGCTCACTCCAGTAATGCATGATAATTAAATAGGCTGCAGCAAAGGGCGCCAAAGCACCAAATAAAGCAATTCCCCAGCTAAGTTTGATGCCCTTCACAAATGCCGAGGTATCTTCCTCAAAGCCAAGAGCAAACATAATCAGAATGATGCCTATCTCGTCAAACCCGCGGATAAACTCCGTACTCTCATGGGGAAGGATTCCCAAATTGACCATCAGAGAACCAAAGGCCAGGAAAAAAAAGCACCGGTGTCAGTTTGGTAGGCCCGGCCAGGAAATATGAAATAAAGACGCCGCCCCAGATAATGGCCAGGTAATACATGTCATGCATGGGCTAATTCACTCCGGTATAAATTTACGGAAAATCATATCGGATCATTATCCTATTTAAACCAGTTACTGCAGTTGTTTTAGATCAGGGAAGATATTTATCCCAAATAGAGCTGTACTGCTTGGCAATCAATCGGGCTCGGGTATAATACGCGCCTTCCCGACATACCCGGGATCCTCCTCAATGCGGACGTGGCGGAATTGGTAGACGCGCTAGATTTAGGTTCTAGTATCGAAAGGTGTGGGAGTTCAAGTCTCCCCGTCCGCACCAAGCTCTAATTGCCGGTATTAACACTCAACTGAACATTGAAGTCTATCTGCTTCGAGCCTCAGGAGACTTCCTTCGAAACGATACCATTGAGCTCAGGGTCAAACCGCTTCGGATGATTTCTGGAAACCTGAGAATTTCAACCCCCGTCCGCACCACATATCCTGAAAAGAATAGCTGAAGTTCATCATCTCGTAACAGCCGACTATTTACACACATCCGACCGGAACACGCAGTGTTCCTGAGTCACCAATGTAAAAATAATTAACCTGAAAAATTCATCGGATAGTTGATCATCGACACCGACCCTCAGGATGGAGCCCAGCCGGCCATATACCAGCCAAGTACACCTGTTTCCTGCGTATCAGGTGCTGGCGCTGTTGGATAATGGTTGAGATATTGTTGAAAACATATGCCCTTAAGTATCCCCTGATTAGCTCAAAGCACCGGATTGAATTGACACAATGAATTAAAACCAAGTGTAATGGCCATAAGACACAAAGGGATATAACGATGAATAATAAAATACCGTTGCGCATATTGGCCCTTGGCCTGATTACCTTGCTACCTGCCGCATATGTTCATGCCCAGCCTTTCTCCGAGGCCGCAAGCTCGCTTGCTGACTACACCAGGGCCGATATTCATCCCAGTCTGTCCTGTGCTGATTTGTCCGGTCTTGAATTGCAGGATCTGGTCAGTATTAGCAGCGAGCAGATTCCAGCACAGAACAATATTCCTTCCCATTGCAGGGTTAGCGGCATGCTGGAGCCGGAAATAGCTTTCGTGGTTGATTTGCCATCAGACTGGAATGGCCGCTTTTACATGATTGGTAATGGTGGACATGCGGGTCAGCGGCCGGGCGACGGCTTTCAGATTGCTTCGCGCTATGCCGGCTTACAAGCTGGTTTTGCCACCGCCAGTACGAATACTGGCCATAATGCCGATGAAGAGCCGGGCGCCAGTTTTGTCATGAGCAATCCTCAGAAAGCGATTGATTATGCTTATCGCGCCGTTCATCTTACCGCTGTCACCGCCAAGGCAATTGCCTCTTTGTACTATGGCCAGGTAGTTTCCTACTCATACTGGAATTCCTGCTCCAATGGCGGACGGCAAGGATTGATTGAAGCACAGCGCTACCCACAGGACTTTGATGGCATCGTCACTGTTGCCCCCTGGGTCGACCAGACAGGATTTACTATTGGTGCACTGTGGAACCAGCAGGCGCTTGACGAAGCGCCAGTGACAGCCGGGAAAATGGCAATGCTGGCTTCAGTTGTGATGAACAAATGTGATGCAATCGATGGTCTGGTCGACGGGTTGATTGATGATCCACGCCACTGTGCATTAAATATAAAAGAAGATGCGCCCATCTGTCAGACAGGAACGGACGATGATTCCTGCCTTACCCCGGCTCAGGCTGATGCCATTCAAAAGATTTATGATGGTCCCTATAACATTCAGGGACAGTCAATCTTCCCCGGTTTCATGCCTGGCAGTGAAGCTGTCAGTACCGGCTTTAGCGGCGCTGCCAGTAGCGGCTGGATGAATCTGATTGTACCTGCGACACCGGGAGCAGGTTCAGCAGATTTTGGACTTGCGAACGACACCATGCGCTATCTGGTATTTCAGCCACCACAGCCGGACTATGACTACCGGACTTTTGATTTCAACAGCGACCCGGAATTGCTTCATCGCTGGAGCCGTCTTGCTGATGCCAGGGATATCAATCTACGTGATTTCCGTGCCAACGGCGGAAAGCTGATCATGACGTATGGCTGGGCTGACACTATTTTACAGCCAATGATGGGCGTCAATTATTATGAACAGGCTGTCACTGCCAACGGGCCAGATGGTACTGATTTCATGCGTCTTTTCATGATTCCAGGCATGGCACATTGCGCTGGTGGCAATGGACCTGATCAGAATGATGCCATCACTGCGGTAATAGACTGGGTAGAGCAAGGTATTGCCCCGCAGAGCATCGTTGCCAAAAAGATTGTCAATGGCGAAGTCGCTCGCTCACGCCCTCTATGCCCCTATCCTCAGGTAGCTCGCTATGATGGCAGCGGCAGCATTGATGAAGCGGAGAATTTTCAGTGCGTAGCGCCCTGACTCGACAACTGTTTGCTGGCATCTTTTTATTATCACCCCTGTCGGCACTGGCGGAAGGGGCGGTTCGTGTTCTCGAATGCACGATTGAACAGACCTGCGATTTAGCCGCTTCCTGTAATCCTGATTCAGGGGACATTAGTTTTAATATGGAACCGATAAAATTGGCAGCCGATGGCGCTGGCAGTTATCTCATCAGATATGAGTTTAGCGGCAGCACTTTCCAGGCTGACATGGAAGCCCGATCTTTTGCTGGTCCATTTATGTGGGATATTGATGAAGACAGGAACACACTGCTAGCCAATTCTGAATATCGCTTTCTCTGGCACAAGCTTTCCCTCTCCCCTGTGCCACAATCAGACATACATTTTTTAGCTTGCGAATTTACCCAGTAAGTCACAGGGATTTGCTCTATTGAAGTTAAAACCCCGATTCTCTCTGAAACAGAGCCGTTACCTTTCTAAGCAGGGAGCTCAGCAGGCTTTCAGCATCAGCTGAAATGACCACACGCCCCCTCAGCACCTGATTCGGAATTTCAGAATCATCATCTACCGTGATATTCACCACATAGAGACTCTCCTGGGTAAGCAGTTGCTGCTCATCACCTTCGCGAACGGCTATATCACCAATCCTTTCCTTGGATAATCAGAAAATGAAACTTTAACCTTGGTCAGGGCTTCACTCTCGGAACTATTATCAGAACTCTTGTGAGGACTCTGTGAGAACTAACAAGTGCACCAACAGACACAGCGATGCCAGTCAGGTATATATTGAGTCGGGCGCGATTTCTTTCGGCACATGCAAACGCATGCATAAATGAAGTAAAACGACTACAAATTATTGTTGATTTCGGCAATTATCTCTCCCCACTCCATTCCAAAATCTTCAAAATAAACAGTTAGTTAAAAAATATAAATGATTATCCTGAAGTAGTGTTCAGAAAGAATAGGAATTACTCCTGCTTTAAAGAAAAAATACTTCATATGAGAACTGATTCACACATAAAAAGTAAGGATTTCCCTAGCCAGTATAATCAGGCGATTAAGGGATAGCTACAGAAAAAGCTGCTTATTCAAGGGGCTTGGTCAGAAATTTTGGACCATTCTGCGAATTAAAATATTATCTATATTTATCAGAGACCTACGCGCTGTTGAAGCTCATTTATTCTGGTCTGGATAATGTCCAGTGTCTGGTTTAACTGCAGGCGATAGACATTGATTGATTCAATGTCCTGTTCAGTGGAATTCACCCGATTGGCCAGGCCATTTTGCAGGGTCGCCACACTGGTTTTAACACCATTTAGATCGGAAAGAATGCTCGACAACTGCTGATCAAGATTATCCATACCGGCAATATTAGCTGTAACAGTTTCAAGGCGAGTCTGCAGACTGGTCAATAGTGCAGATGTTTCATTGAGGGTTTTACTGTGTCCTGACACAGCAGCGTCTATTGCTGTCAGGCTTTCCTTGGCCTGAACTATAAATCTGTCGATTTCGGCCAGACTGGCAGTATGATTCCGATAATTGGCCCACAACAGATCGATCTGGGTGAAATTGGTATCTACCCGTTCCAGCAAACCCGTGGAAGACTGCTCGGCCGACTCATCCACAAGATTCAGTCGATTCTGCAATTGCAGGATTTTGCCCTGGGCAGTATTCAAGTTCTCCTGCGTCTGCAGACCCTGACTGTAAAAATAATACCCGCCAGCGCCAGTCGCAAACAGACCCAGAGTCAGGACAGTCAGCAGGAATCTAACGGCTCCACTGGTCCTCACTTCCACCACATCATCAAGTACCGGCACTGAAGTGCCGCGCTTCATCTTTCTGTGGGAATCCAGTTCGTCATGCTCGGGAACAATGCTGGGAACATCGATGTGATCGTTATCTCTCATGTGGGGTATTATAGGGTCTTTTTCCTCAAGAAAAAAATCCAATTAACAAATTTACAAAAATAAATTTTAGTGAAATTAGGCTGATAGACACAAAACCTAGAGCAAATTCGATGAATAAGCGGATAAAAGAAAAAGGATAAAGCTAGGGTAAATTTTTACCTGCATTGAGAACCTTCCCGGCCCACTTTTATACTTTTTCTTTTATCTATTCGGTAACCCTGAATTTAAGGCAAAAAAAACCCCGCAGAAGCGGGGTTTTTTATAAAGCTAAGTGTGGGTGCTAGCTTACATCATGCCGCCCATTCCACCCATACCGCCCATACCGCCCATATCTGGCATTGCAGGCGCACCTTTCTCTTCAGGTAATTCAGCAACCATCGCTTCAGTGGTGATCATCAGACCAGCAACCGAACCAGCAGCCTGCAGAGCAGAGCGGGTTACCTTGGTAGGATCGATAATGCCCATTTCAAGCATATCGCCGTATTCACCAGTACCGGCGTTGAAGCCATTGTTACCTTTACCCTGACGCACCTTGTCCAGGATAACGGCGCCATCTTCACCAGCATTGCTGGCAATCTGGCGTAAAGGCATAGTCAGTGCACGCTGAAGAATCATCAGACCAACATTCTGGTCTTCATTATCACCACGCAGTTTTTCGATCTTCTGCAGGGCGCGAACCAGAGCAACACCGCCGCCAGGTACCACACCTTCTTCAACCGCAGCACGGGTTGAATGCAGTGCGTCTTCTACGCGGGCTTTCTTTTCTTTCATTTCAATTTCAGTACCAGCACCGACCTTGATTACAGCAACACCGCCAGCCAGTTTGGCCACACGTTCCTGCAGTTTTTCACGGTCATAGTCAGAAGAAGTTTCTTCAATCTGGGCACGAACCTGACCAACACGGCCTTCAATCTTGCTGCTGTCGCCAGCACCATCAATGATAGTAGTGTTGTCTTTGGTAATCTGAACACGCTTGGCAGAACCAAGATCTTCTACTGTGGCGCCTTCCAGGCTCAAACCAACTTCTTCGGAAATAACAGTACCACCAGTAAGGATAGCAATGTCTTCCAGCATGGCTTTACGACGATCACCAAAACCTGGTGCTTTAACAGCAGCCACTTTAACGATGCCGCGCATGTTGTTTACAACCAGAGTAGCAAGGGCTTCACCTTCTACGTCTTCGGCAATAACCAGAAGAGGACGACCTGATTTTGCCACACCTTCCAGAAGAGGCAGCAAGTCACGGATATTGGATACTTTCTTTTCAACCAGAAGAATCAAAGGATTTTCCAGGTCTACTGACATGGTGTCCTGATTGTTGATGAAGTAGGCTGACAGATAACCACGGTCAAACTGCATGCCTTCTACAACATCCAGTTCATTTTCCAGACCTGAACCCTCTTCAACGGTAATAACCCCTTCTTTGCCTACTTTTTCCATGGCCTCGGCAATAATTTCACCAACGCTGGTATCTGAGTTGGCAGAAATAGATCCTACCTGGGCAATGGATTTGGCTTCAGTACAGGGAGCGGACATTTTGCCCAGTTCCTTAACTACCGCGATGACGCCTTTGTCGATACCGCGTTTGAGATCCATTGGGTTCATGCCAGCAGCAACAGACTTCAGACCTTCGTTAAGAATTGCCTGAGCCAGAACGGTAGCAGTAGTAGTACCGTCACCGGCCACATCAGAAGTCTGGGAAGCAACTTCCTTGACCATCTGTGCGCCCATGTTTTCGAACTTGTCTTTCAGTTCGATTTCCTTCGCAACAGAAACACCATCTTTAGTAACAGTAGGTGCACCGAAAGATTTATCCAGTACAACATTGCGTCCTTTGGGACCGAGGGTTACTTTTACCGCATCAGCCAGCAGGTTAACCCCTTTCAGCATTTTTTGGCGGGCGCTATCTCCAAACTTTACTTCTTTAGCCATTGTCTTAAATCCTATTTTTTATTCAGTTAGCTTTTACGATCAATTTAAAATCTTTACTTGATACCCGGCAGATTAACCTTCAAGTACACCGAAGATTTCGCTTTCGTTCAGAATCAGTAATTCTTCGTCATTAATATTGACGGTGTTACTGGCATATTTACCAAATAAAACGGTATCGCCAACTTTCAGATCTAATGGGCGGACATCACCGTTTTCCATCAGACGACCCGGACCAACTGCTACGATCTGTCCCTGTGAGGGCTTTTCAGTAGCTGAGCCTGGTAACACGATTCCACCAGCAGAAGTAGTTTCTTCTTCTTTTCGTTTCACTACGACTCTGTCTTGTAACGGACGAATGTTCATTCTTTTTATCTCCAAAACTCTTGGGTTAACAAAACTTAAATTTTCAGCAACGGACAAGATGTCCCCAGCGATGCAGATATCCAGATATCCCAGGTCTCAATAACCTCAGAATCCTAAATTCCTTACAAACCAGTGATTTATCTGAGCAGATCAGCGCCAAACCATGATTTGAACCCAGAAGATGGGGCTGATTGGAGGGATTTCAATAGAAAAAAGTAAAAAGTTTTGAAAAAAACCGCTATTTCTTTGAATTAGTGGTCATCGGGCTCATTCAAACGAGAATTTACCGGTTTTTCAGCCTTGAACTCCCCTTCATACACCCCGTCAGAATTATTTTCTCGATGAGAGAAACCACTGGCAGTAAAGGTACGGCTGGTAGCACCAGTAAAAACTGATATTTTCCCAGATCGAAGCAGCCAGTTAACCAGCATTCTGCGTGTTGGCCCGATAAGAAAAAGAAAGCCGACGCTGTCTGTGATAAATCCCGGTGTCAGCAGGAAAGCGCCACCGACGGCGAGGAACAAACCTTCAATGATTTCCTGACCAGGCAATTCTCCACTTTCCAGGCGCTTGTTAGCGCGACTAAAAGTCGATAAGCCCTGTTGTTTTAATACCTGAATACCAATCGCAGCAGTCAGCACAACCAGTCCCACAGTAGAAAGCCCGCCAATATGGTCACTGACCTCAAACAGAAGTAGCATTTCCACGATGGGCACGATTATAAAAATAAGAAATAATGCACGCATGATTGCTGTAATTTATTCTCTTGAGCCAATATCAGTATTCATAATTGGCTAAAATGAAAACTATCCCAATGTTCTTTATGTGGAGGCAAAAGTGCAGACATCAAGCCTGGAAGAAGAAATCTGGCAAATCGTAGCCGCTATTCCTTCAGGCAGTGTCGCCACCTATGGGCAGATTGCCCGCCTGGCCGGATATCCCAACCATGCCCGCTACGTAGGCACCACCCTGAAAAACCTGCCCCATGACTCGCGCCTGCCCTGGCACAGGGTGGTGAACAGCAAGGGCGAGCTTTCTTTTACAGTCGGCAGCCAACCCTGGCTTAAACAGAAGAACAGGCTCGAAGCTGAAGGCATAGTATTCCTCGGCGATAGCTTCGCCCTGAGAAAGTTTCAATGGCTTAACTGACTCTAGTGGCTTGTTAAGCTTTAATTCATGCAATGAAAATGCTGGCATGATTATAATCACCATGCAAATAAGCAGAACTGTTCAAAACGAGAAAGGATCGATGCTAAAAAACCCACACCTGAATTTTTATTTCAAAGCATTCCGCTTTTATATTTTCATCTTCACCGCAATGCTGGCTCTTGTCAGCCCGACACTGAGTGCAGCCCCTGCTGTCTTCACAAAAGGTGAACTGGTCATCCCGGAAGGCGCTGTCATTAGTGGAAAATCCAATGCCTATTACAGCGATATCATTCTTGCCATGGATCAACAGGGACGTCTCGTCATTTCCCGAGCCAACAAAAACTCCCTGGTAAGCGTTGAAACCGTTGAGGTGCTGATAATGGAATCTTTTCCCCTGCAGGTGAGCCTTTCCGTAAGCGGTTTTCTTTCGGTTCCCTGCGTAGCACTGTTATCACCGGCAGTTTCCTATACCGATAACCAGTTTACGGTGGTACTGGCAGAATCCACGCTGGGCCCGGCCGAGACCTGTATTGCAGTGACAGAACCTTTTCAGAGCACTATTGCACTTGATGTTGCCAACCTGTCTGCAGGAACCTACACGGTGAATGTAAACGGGATTGAAACTGAATTTATTCTGGAAATGGACAACAGTCCACTGAATTAAAAAAAGTATGAATCAGCTGGCCAGTTCAGTTTTTTTGAATCGAGCGCCTATGCGATCACCCAATACCAGCATGCAAGGCGTCATGACCAAGGTGAGCACCGTCGCAAAAGCCAGTCCAAAGGTAATGGCAGATGCGAGTTGAGTCCACCACTGGGTGGAGGGTCCACCAATCTGGATATGGCGATTGATGAGATCAAAATTCATTCCCAGGGTCATGGGCAAGAGACCCAGAATTGTAGTCACAGTAGTGAGTAGCACCGGGCGCAAGCGTTGCGAACAGGTTAATATGGCCGCCTCTACTGCATCGGCGCCTTTTTTCCTGATCAGATTATAGGTATCAATCAAAACAATATTATTGTTCACCACAATACCGGCAAGGGCGATAACGCCAATGCCTGACATAACGATACCGAACGGCTGATCCATAAGCATGAGACCAAGCAGAACGCCAATGGTGGAAAACATTACCGCGGTCAGGATTAACAAGGCCTGGTAAAAACTGTTGAACTGGGTCACCAGAATAATGGCCATAAGAAACATGGCCACCCCGAAAGCTTTGCTCAAAAATGCTTCCGCTTCTTTTTGATCCTGATCCTCGCCCTTGAAATTGACCCTGATATCAGGATCTAGCATGCCGCTTGCCAACCACTGCTCCAACTGCTGCACCTTGTCATCAGCCAGGACATCGTCAGGCACATCAGCCGCAATATTAAGCACCCTGTTACCGTCAGTTCGCTGAATATTTCCCACCCGTGGAGCTGCAACGCGTGACATGAAATTACTGACGGGAATATTTCCCTGAATGGAATTTACTGTAAGTCGATCCAGCATCTGGATATTACGCATGGTTTCCGGAAAACGAACCCGAATATCCACTTCATCATCGGCATCATCGGGGCGAAAATCGCCAAGCATGATGCCATTGGTAATTAATTGCACGGCACTTCCGATGGTACTTATATCGGTGCCAAAGCGAGCAGCTTCCTGGCGATCCACTTCGAGCTTCCAATCAATCCCTGGAAGTGGCCGGGAGTCAGTGACATCAATAAACCCCCCCATCTCATTCATGCCAGAGCGCAAATGCTCAATGGCTTCCGGAAGCAGCTCTGTATTTAATGCAGATAATTCCAGCTGGATAGCTTTACCCGAAGTAATACCGGATTCCTGTACCTGAGGCTCGACGATAATACCGGGAATATCTGCGGTGCGTTGCCGAACTTCATCCATTATCTGCGCTGCTGGACGCCTGAGTTCCCAGTCAACCAGACTTAGCTGGATACGACCGATAATATCCTCATCTATATCATTGCCCAGATTGACTCCGCTGCGCGTATAAACCGACTCAAATTCTTCCATATTAAGAATTCGGTTTTCTACCTCGGCAACCAGCTGGTCCCGCTCATATACGGATAAATCACCACGTGAATGAATATTCAATACTGCAAATTCCGGCTCTACATCTGGAAAGAATTCGACGCCCTTTCCAAGATTGCTATAAAGGACAAAAGTACCAATCAGAAACGCAAAAGCTATACCCAGAACCAATAGCGGTCGGTGCAATACCTTACTGACGAAATCAACATATATTGCGGTGAAACCTGACAATTGCTTTAGACCCTCACGACCTTCTGCCAGCACATCCACTTCTTCAATGGTCGTTTCCTGTGAAAGGTCCTGGTTGGAATCCTTGTTTTTTAACAAGGCGCCAACTGTCGGGACAAACAAAAGTGCCATAAACAGGGACGCTGCCAGCGTTACCAGCAGGGTAATGGGCAGGAACTTCATAAATTCGCCGATCAGTCCCGGCCAAAATAACAAGGGCATGAATACTGCCAGGGTAGTGGCTGTGGACGCCGTAATTGGCCAGGCCATGCGCTTGGCAGCTTCTGTAAAAGCCAGTTTCGAGCTGTAACCATGTTTGATATTTCTTTCCGCCAGTTCGACCACGACAATAGCACCATCGACCAGCATGCCGACTGCCATAATCAGGGAAAACAGCACCACAATATTCATGCTGTAACCCATCAGGTAAATCACCAGAATGCCAGACAGGAATGCACCAGGGATGGCGACACCCACGAGTCCAGCTGAACGCAGGCCAAGGGCTGCCAGAATAACGATCATGACGAGGATCACAGCAATGGCAACATTGTTCACCAGGTCGTTGAGCATCACACGCACCTGTTTGGAATTATCAGAGGTAAAGGTTACCTGAACATTTTCCGGCCAGAACTGCTGTTGCTGCTGTACAACAAATTTTACGCTATCAACCACTTCAAGAATATTTGCGCCGGCACGCTTGGTAATTTCCAGCGCGATGGATGGATTGCCATCAAGACGGGCAAAATTGGTAGGATCTTTAAAGGTACGCCGGACCGTTGCTACGTCCTGGAAAGTTACAATTTTAAGTCCGTCGGTTTTAACCGGCATGGTAAGAAGATCCTGAAGATCCT
>Ga0181596_10002357_pt1 | contig 18278 bp, 23 predicted proteins | sample 041ome_6_FD_148655 | JGI IMG/M metagenome (GOLD analysis project Ga0181596, IMG submission 148655) | Coastal salt marsh microbial communities from the Groves Creek Marsh, Skidaway Island, Georgia - 041402US metaG (spades assembly) | ecosystem: Environmental > Aquatic > Marine > Intertidal zone... | reverse complement strand
CTAGCTATGGGCTTTTTCATAATTTAATACCAGAATTATATCTTGGAGAGGTTAAAATGTCAAAGGTTATTTTTGTTAGGTATCGCTAGAACCCACTTGAAGATGTTTCAAATGAGTATAAAGCATACCTAAGCGCGTCAGCCATGTGAGAAGCCATATTATGTTTAGGTTTTTCTCTCAAAAGATTTGGGTTTGGATCCCATTGGTACTGGTCTAACGCAGATAAAGTTTCTTTACACCTTTGATCTACAATTAAAGCATTATTATCTACAATTCTTTCTACGTGCGCGATTCCGTCTAGCACAGACTTCTTAGCATTGGTGGTGCTTATATCATACTGTTGAGCAAAGTCATATCTTGTCTGCTGTGCTGCTGAATCAATAAAAATATAATCAATATCCCATTTATCTATGAGTTTTTGTATCTCTATAGCGTGCTGTTCTGTGGTCTTTTCACTATTTAAATACTCATCGAGAAGGTAGTACTTTTCTTCGTCCCAATCATATCCTAGCACACAGAGAGCGGTCGGATCTCTATAGCCAACATCAAGGCCTGCGAATATATCCATTCTGCTAGTATCTAGTTCTTCGAGGTTTGCGACACATTCTTCTGCATTGAAGTGCCATACTTGGCCTTCATAAGTGTTAAAGTCAGCTTCATATTCTTGTCGAAACTCAGCGTCGGACATACTTTTTCTAGCTTCTTCAATATCCGACGGAGACATTCTTGGATTATCTTTGTAAGTCGCACGTATTGATGCCCATTCTTGGAATTCATCAGTGAATCCTCTTTGAAAAAATTTTGCAAACCAGTTGTTCTTTCCTCGTGGTGTAGAAATAAAAATAGCTTTTGAGTTATCTTTATCTAGTGTAGGTCGAAGCGCTACGTTGAAGGCGTCTTCGCCGTCTGCCAACGCCGCTTCGTCAAAAATAATTAGATCGTAAGAGCGCCCTACACAAGAATCTACTTGATTAACAGATCCCATTCTTATCGTAGATCCGTTACTCATCTCAATTACACGATCTTTTGCGTTGTCTCTTTTAACTTCTAGCTCAAAATGCTTAATTAAATTACGTTGTAAGTCAAAGGAAATTTGAGATAGATTATAATTTGGAGACATAATAAGAATATTGGAACCTGGAACAAGAGACACCAGTTGTCCAATAATATTTGCTATATAAGTTTTACCCTGTCTACGAGAAATTGCTGCACATACGAAACGATACTTCGGATCATTTATAGCATTTATAATAGCTTTCTGCGAAGGAAGAGGCGCAACATTTAATAAGTCTAAATATGGCCCTACTGGAAGTTTTAAAAATCTTCGGTCAGACCCAAACTCTACTATTTCATCAGAAATAATATCTTTTCTACTTAACTCTATTGCCATATTATTCTTTTTTACCTGAGTTTACGTATAGTCCAAACCAAGCTGCTCCTGCTCCTATTACTACAGAAATTAGCCCTGCTTGTTGTGTATTTGGGGCTTCTAATCCAATAAACCACTCAAAAGATAAATAAAGCAAATAAATATATGTAGAAATAAATATGCGGGGAAAGGGCCGCCACGCATCCACCGCAGCAGCCAGATCCAACCATTTCTGATATTTATTTTCACCTACCATTTGACTTTATCTGCCCAGTAGGCTGCACTCATTTTACCTTTTGCAATATTCTTTGCATGTCGAGCTTTAAAAGACGCTCTTTTCTTTTTCATTGCCGCACTCTCACCAGCTTTTGGCTTTCCTGCGGTTTTTGCTCCTTGCTGCCCGAAACGAATAGTTTTAATTTTATTTCCGACTTTTGCCACAACAATGTGTGATTTTTTTGGATGACCAGGGGTTCTCTTAGGCTTATTATAGCCTGAAACACCTGCTCTTTTCAGCCTTGAGTCTTTCTTTTTACTCTTTCTTTTTGCAGCCACATTTTTTCTCTTACCCTAATTACTTTTTATTTTGATTAGGGTACTTGGTAGAATTACCTCTAACCCCGTCTCCACCCGTGGGCTTGTTTTTCTTTGTATCATATACTCGGTACCCTATAAAAACAACAAAAAGTACGATTGCACCATATGCTAACATTTCCATTTACTTTCTCCTTTAACTTTCTTGGCTTATTTGAATTTGCCACCACGTTTTTTGTACTCTCTAGATAGCCATGCATTTGCATAAGCTGAAGGGTACACTTTAAATTTTCTTTTAGCTGCTGACTTTACTGCAGAATAAAGTTTTTTATTCTTTGGAGTCCTTTTACGTTTTCTCTTAGATATAGCCTTAAACTTTTTTGCCATTATCGTCTCTTACGGCGCTTCATAGTGCTAGACTTTGCAGCTCGAAGAATTTTTAACATTCTTTTTGCTGATGCTGTTGATTTTGCAGTGGCTTTCTTTCTCCACTTGCCCAGCTTTTTTACATATACGGTTTTACCTGAAACTTTATAAGGCATATTACAGTAGATTGCTCGCTGTATATGCAGCTAACGAGGCCATGCCAATCCAAAATAGTTTGGAAATAACATTTGTAGTAATTTCAATAGACCCAACTCGTTTTTCTGTTACTGCAATTCTTTCTTCATGGTCATCAAGAACATCATTTATCTCTTGCCTAGATTTTTCTAGGTTAATGAGTTTTTCTTCTGCTCTTGCTAATGCCACTACAGTATCCGTGAGTCTATCGAGCTTTTCTTCAATTCTATCAAGCCTGTGGTTCTCGTGAGAGAGATGCTCTCTAAGAGCGCTTTCAAGCTTAATGTAATCAGTTCGTCTCTCCTCCATTTAACAATTTTTCCATCAACTTTCCATAGTTGCCTTGCCCAAAGGGAACACCTTCGTTAATTTGAACGTTGGTTTGGTTTTTAATGTTTGTGGATTCAGCCTTTGCAACTTCTGCTTGGGCTTTTATTTCATCCATTCTAAACTTATGTGCCATTTGGAGCAAGTCTGCTAAATCTTTGTTTGAGTAGACTCCACTCTCTTGAGCTTCTTGAAGTTTTGATGCAATCATTTCGTCAAGAACTGCTGCAATGTTGTTTCGATTTCTATACCCTATGTCTAGATAAACATTGTCAATATACTTTTTAACTTCTCGTCTATTTAGTATATTCACAACTTTATCTTCTGAGACTTGAAGATAGTCGGTTACCGCTCGAATGTTTCCGAATTGCAAATAACAGTTTGCAATTTCCAGTCCTTCGGGTGAAATTGTAGTCAGTTCTTTACTCATGAGTGTAATTATACTTTGGTCAGGTTGTTATGTCAAGGGTTAAATTTCTGAGCTCAAAAATTCAGGAGGTGTTGGCCAAGAAATAGACTCTAAAGTAGGAAAATTTTCAGGAGCTTGTTTCAATGGCTCAGTCATATCTCTAAGTTCTTGTCTATATTGTTGTGCAGCAGCCTTTTGTACTCCAGTTATTGGAGCGTCTGGTAATTGAGTCCAGTCCGTTAATCTTAATTTAGAGGTTCTCTGTTCTCTTGTATAATTAAGTAAAGCAGCATCATTCCATTGCCACTGACGATCTGCAGTCCAATAAGCAAAAGGATTAGGCTTAATTCCTTTTTCTGCCCATGTTGAGTTAACAAAGTCATAGTATCTAGTTTCTACAAACTGTAGCTCGTCTTCTAAGGAATCATAAATGTAGACTACATAAAGTCCGTTTTTTGGATTAGTACCTTCGTCCGGATTTACGCCTTGGGATAAATATAAATATTCTATATTTCCGGTTTGAGGGTGTACCTCTGCTATGTGTTTTATCATGTTATTTTCTCCGCTACTATTATATCGAACCAAGAATTGCTAGAATAGGTTGCTGAAATGTTTGTTGAGGATCTGACTATTCCTCCTTTGTTATTGCCTACTTTCCAAAAAGGGTTCATACACACGTAATGACTAAGCCCTGTTGTTATTACTTTATTTGTTGCTGAAATACTTCCTGCTGTCAAAATTTTTATAGGGGCAAAACCTGCGTTTGAAAATGCTCTAGAATCAAAGACTACTGTTGTTCCATTTGATGCCAAGATTTGAAGACCATATGTTCTAGTGCCTACATCCCCAGAGACACCATTTCCAGGTTTTGCTAAAATACAATTAACGTCTATTACGTTATCTAAATCATCATAAAAAGTCACTGATGTATTAGCGCTGTTCCACGCAGGATATATATAACCATTACTAGATCTATTAGCAAACACTAAAGTATTTGCTACGGAAAAACTCAAAGTAGAGGCTGTCCCCGCAAAGGTGGTTACTAATCCGTAAGAGCTTGCTCTATCAGAGTCTATTTGTAGTATGTTATTTCCTGCAAAAACTTTAAGTCCGTATGTCATTTATTACTCCACTAATACTACTGCTGCTTTTGCGATCAGCCCTTCTGTTGGCGATAAGTTTTTAGCTTGAAAAGAGCTAGCAAATTTTGTTATTTGTATTAATTCGGTATCACTATATAAAATTACTACACCATAAGTGCTTACTCCATTAGCTTCTTCTACTGTATAAGTTTTAGTTTGTGCAGGAGTTAAGTTTATAGGTACTATATCCTTTATGCTTGCGAAGCGTTTTGTTGCCGTTAAAACTTTTGAAGTGCCGTCCGGGCCTCTTATCTCCAGCCCGTAGTTTGCAGCTGTTGGAGGATCTAAATCGCCTGTCCCCGCTGCGGCTGCAGTCGTTACAGAAAAACTATCTTCAGATACCCCGCTAACTAAAGTTAACGTGCCAGTAACTGTTGTACTAGAACTAGAACTAGAAGTTACTCTAAGAACTAACGTGTCTCCATTAGTAACACTACCAGAAGAAGAAGTGTAGGCTCCTCCATTTTTACTATATGCTGGGGATCCTGTACCGCTTACAGTAACTGTTTGGGTTTGTCCCGTATCCATGCCCGCCACTGTTATAATATTTGAAAAATAATTGGTAGTTAATGCTGCGCTTGTTACCGGACCTCCCAACTCAAAATCGTCTGGCGTATTATCTGCTGCGCTCCTGGAGATATTAAAACTGTCTCCAGTATCTAGCCATGCACCTGATCCGGCGCTGCTTTCTGGTATTCGTGCTTGAGAAAAATAAGTATAAGTTCCTGAAGTAGGAGGTAATTCAGCTTCGGAGTAGCTTATTGTAAAATCATTTGGGTCAGCCTGTCCTGGAGTATAAGTAGAAACCCATCGAGGTATATCATCTGTATAAAGCCTATATTGAGTTCCTGTACTGTCTCCTGTAACATTTACATATACATCCGCTATGCTAGAAGAGCTTAAACTAGTTGTAGAAGGATTTAAAGTAATACTAGCATCGACTCGGCTTATTAAATAGGACAGTCCCGTAAAAACTCCGTTTTGTCCTGACAAATCAGATGCCCATATAAAATATCCTCGCGCTGTTCCTATGGGGGGCATATCTGTCATGGCTACCCCGTCTGTAAGTGGGTCATAAAAAGTTCTGCTATAAGGACTAACAGCAGTTGTATAAGTTCTTCCAACTATATCACTATTTGCTGCGTCTCTTCTTGCTACCATATCGGAACCTCCACTAAAAGCAGTACTTATCCAATATATAGTACTTGGTGAGTCTGTTACTCCTGTTACTGAAGGTTGGGTGCTTCCTGCTGTTGTGAAGTCAGTGAAGTAGCCGATACGATAATTATCTAACTCTCTACTATAATCATTTGGAGTGACTGTTAAAGTGAGATTCGTAGAAACTTGTAAGTAAGGAACAACATCAGTATCACTCGTTATATCTGTTTGCCCTAATGCGTTTGTTGCTCTTACTTCTACTGTCCAAGTGGTGCCTTGCCACACATATCCTACGCCTAAAGAGTTGCTTGTCTGCCAGCCAGTGGTATAACCTCCGCGATCATTTGTACTAAATCTGTAGTTTAAAGTTCCATAACTTGTTATTCCAGTGCTTGCCTGTATAGCTATTCCTGTTCCATAATCGGAAAAGGTCATATCTACAGTTGGAGCATCTGGAAGAGGCTCTACAGTTACTACTACCCTACCTCTCCATCCTACAGTGCTGTCTAATTGAAAAGGCTCACACCAAATACTTATAGTCCCGCTTGATGAAATATTAGTAACATCAATAAATATTGGATTAAACTCTAAGGAGAAAGTTTCTCCTTGAATAAAAGTTCCTCCAGTAGCCCCTGGGGTACCACTAGCAAGATACCCATAGTTTACCTCGCCTGGGCCTCCTCCTAAATTTGAGTTACCACTTCTAACGCTAATCTGTACTGTGTCTCCGGGATTAACTAATACAGAGTCCCATCCGCTCGAAGCTACAGTAGAGCTTGGATACCCGTCGGTATCACAAGTGCTTTTTGCTTGAAGAATAACAGATGCAGTTCTAGTTGCCATTTACTGTCCTTGCTCCCAAGGCTTTCTCATACCGCGAGTGGAAGAACTAGCAAGTTCTTCTAAGTATGCGGTGGTTGCTATGCCATTATCTGCCTCTAATTTTTTTTCAAGTACATTTCTAGCCCATTCCTCTGTTATATTTTCGAAAGGTATAAAAGCTTCCCCCTCTTCAGGGAAAGGCGCTCGTATACCGTAATAGTGAGTAGGCCCAGAGGGATGAGTAGCTTTTACATAAATAATGTCTACTCTTTTTGGGTAACGAGTATCTGTATCATCATACTCAAGGTTTTCTATTGACCAAGTAATCATTTATTTATTCCTTCATAATATTTATACATACGCACCAAGTACTCTACGGTACGAGGTGAATGTTCTGGGTTGGGTACATTATATTTACGCATAAAATCCTCAGCAAGATCCCCACTGTTCTGCCATTGCTGCGGCGATTCCGAAGTAAGTTTTACTTCGTTCGTGTCCTGAACCTCCTCCGAGCTTTGACTGTCCGGAGTCGGATTGGTTGCTCCATCTTGATTTTCCATTTACTATCCTTGGTTCTATATATTCTGTGGGTTGCAAATTCGGCAATCCTCGTAGCCACAATCCTGTCTTTTTAGATGCGTCCTCTCCATATTCGTAAGGCTGCACGTATTGCGGTTTTGGCATAAAGGAGAGCCGAGTGTTGATACATCCCACAGGATTTTCGATGCACATTCTGGGCACAGGTGCATTCCATAACATCGTAATGAATTCGAGCGCTCTTTCTGTTTTCTCCGCTCGTTCTGGCTGTCTTTTATTCCAGTGAAGACCAGAGCTAGCCAGATAAGTACAGGGAGGGTGTAAAATAGCCATGTCCCAATCTGACCCATATAATACGTCAACTACGTCACCTTGTATGTGTGGCCCGCGAGCCTCTGTGGGTAAAATATCGCAAGAGACTGCATCGTGCCCAAGAGCCAGAAAGCAGTCACGTACAGTTCCGCTAAATTCACAACCTACTAAAATTTTCATTAGGGTGCAGGTACGCTTCCTTCGCTAAAGTTTCTATCTAATTGTTGAGATACAGAAAATACTTGGGCTGCATCTAGAAGGGATTCTTGCAAATAAATAATTTCATAGTTTCGATTCACAATGGCTACTCTTACAGGAATAGTTGAAACATATTGATAAGAATACGTAAGGCTATATCGAGTTGTTCCTTGTGTATCTACGGAAGAAGATACTGAAATTGTTCCCGTACTTTCAAAAACTCCAGTAGGAAATTCTTCAATATTTTCAATTCCTGCAATTTCTGTATTTGTGCTAGCATTAATTACTCGTACTTCTGTTCCTGCAAGAATACCATTAATTCTAAATGTACGAGGGTCCCCTAAAAATGTTACTGTTGAACCTCCAGGGTTGAAAGTCGATGCATTCGTAGTTCCGGACTTGGTAACAGTTACAGTTCCACCGGTTGTATTATTTATATCGTAAGTATTTCCGGAGAAGATTAAGTCTGTAAAAGTATATGATGACCCCGCTGCGATTTCAATCGCATTCGTATTCGAGATAAAAGAAGAATTTGTAATATCTACAGTGCTATCGACTAAGAAGGCTCCTGTTGCATCAGAACCAGAAATAATAGAGTTTTTAATTGAAGCTACTCCATTTGGATCAAACTGCCCGCAACGTGCTATAACACTTCCATAAATTCTACTTGAAGAGGACGAGTGAAATGTAGAAGCGCCTAGAGCATCTCTAAACGTAGTACCATACCAGCGAATATAGCTAGAAGCATTATTTGAAGCATTACTCGCATCAATAAATACGTCTTGAACGTCCGTGCCGATATAAACACACCCGTTACGCCCGTTATCTGTTCCTACAATAACGCCATCGTTATATTGTGTCGAGAATGATGCACTATCTTCTATGAATATACCAGCGGCAGCAGCAGGATATGTTGATACCCATGCAGTTCCATTCCAGTATTCAGATTTATCCCACTGAATAATTTTGTTTGAGTCTTCGAATAAAGTAGTGGCTGTTTGGGTAGTATCTCCAATATAGAAGTTTCCTTGAGCATAATAGACCCCGCCACGAGGTTGTAAATTACCGAAAGCTCTCGTAGCATAATCTGAACAGTATGTCGCTACCTCTTCCCAAGCACCTGAATACGTGGCATTATCCCAAGTACCTGTCATTCTTAAACCGGACGCAATTGCAATCTGGTCAATAAAGATGTTATCACCCTTTGCGTTGTTGTTACCAGTGTCGATGTATACGCCGATATACTGAACGTCATTGAGTGCTAGCGTTCCATTACCTGCACCAGTTGTACTTGGGTTCGTGGGGTCTACTACGAAGCATTTCCAGTCTCCTAGCCATCCGTTTGAGTCATCTGAACCTCCGATAACGTACTCACGATATGCAGTGGTAGAAGAACCAATTCGAATTGAAATACCTATATTTGCTTTTGTAACAAGAAGACCGAGCGTAGGACAGTTTACCCATAGCCAAATATATTGACCAAATGCGTTGCCTCCAGAAGTGAAGTCATGAGGAGTTGTAGTACGATACCACTGCCATCCTGACTGTCTTGAATATGCTCCAGCAAAAGATTCTCCGCCTTGAAGAAAGGTATCGGACGTCCACGAGTCAGTACCGCCACCAGTTTCGTTCCACTGGTTCGTACCAGTACCAATCGATTCTGTGACTGATGACGCGTTTGCAATGACTCCAACGCCTTCGAGTGATATATTTAATGCCATTTATTTTTCCTATATCTATTCGGGTCTTAGGACCCAATTTTTAGATTCTTCATTCCACATATAGTCACTACCCTCATTAGGGTACGGGATTGGAGGCTCGTATCTACATGTTAATTTGTCTTAATTACCATGTAGCAATTGCTACTCTTTTCCATGTATTCGTGGCTACACAAACATAAATGTAGTTTGCATCCCATGCGATGGTACCTGCTATTCCGGTGTCCGTTGCCGAAGAGGGAACAGTAGACGTAATTCTATCGGCAAGCTCATCTATAGCCCCTTGAGCATTAGTTGCCGTTAGACCTGACGTAGTGTTGTCATACTTTTGATTTGCTGAATCTAATAAATCTATAGCTGTCATGTTTATACCTTATGCGCTTGTATTGTCTATTGTAATAAGCGCTCTTGCAAATAGTTTAACTGGGCTACTGAAACTGTTTTGTGCTTTATTTAATAATTTGTATTGTGAGATTAGCTTGATTTGTATAGGTATACATATCCTGTATTGTTCAGCGCCCCATACCCTGGTGCGTCCCAAGTTTCTTGAGGTGCACCAACGGCAGCCCAGTCATCACTTATGGCTACTGCCCTACCAAACCAATCAGGCTCAGTATTTCCAACATATATATTTGGATTATCTAGTGTCTTCAATAACACACCAGTTGTAACATCGAATATATATGCTTTACCTGAAGATAGACCAGTTGCATCATCTTCCTGATAAGCACCCACTATGGCATAGTTACTTGAAATGGCTACCGATTCACCAAACTCGTCGTCAGTACTTGTATCATACGCATTAGGATTATCCAGTGTATGTACTAAAGCACCAGTTGTGACGTTGAATATATATGCTTTACCTGAATTTAGACCACCTGCATCATCTTCACGCCAAGCACCTACAATAGCATAGTCACCACTTATCGCTACGGAGTATCCAAACTGATCAGTAAAGCCTGAACCTCCATCATATGGATCGGGATTATTCAATGTATGAACTAGAGCACCAGTTGTGACGTTGAATATGTATGCTTTATCTTCAAAATAAGACCCCACAATCGCATAGTCACCAGAAATGTCGTTGTCAGCTCCAAACCCAGTACTCACGCCGGGGTTATCTATAGTACGTATTAATGCACCTGTTGTGACGCTATATACCTTTAAGTGGTTATTAAAGGCACTCGTCACAGCATAGTCGCCAGAAATACCTACTACAGCATCCCCCGATGGAGAAGGAAGTGTATGAACTAGAGCACCAGTTGTGACATTAAATATATAAACTGACCCGTAGCGTGCCGAGGCAATAGCGTAGTCGCCTGAAATATCTACAGCGTCTCCAAAAAACGTCTCCTGAGAAAACTGCGGATCGATCGGATTCTTTAATACACTTAGCAAAGCATTTGTTGATAGTTCGTATACTCGTGCTTCCCCTACAAGTGGGATACTATTCTCACCGTCATATTTAGAAAACGCACCAACTATAATACGGTCACCATCGATGGCTATACTCCAGCCGTAAGAGGTGTTGTAGGAGTAAGGGTCGTCTGTAGTATCAGTTTGTGCACGTTCTAATGTAAAGCTACTACCTGTAAAGGCTTCGAATATATATGCTTTACCTGAATCTATGCCGTTTTCATCATCTTCTCGGTATGCGTTTACAATTGCATAGTTGTTTCCTATTGCTACGCTAGTGCCGAACCTGTCTCCGGCAGATGTATCATATGCATTGGGATTATCTAACGTGTATACCAACTCTCCAGATAGGCCATCGAATATGTATGCTTTACCTGAGTCTGCTCCACCTGCATCATCTTCACCCCTAGCACCCACTATTACGTAGTTACCTGATGAAATAGCCACAGTACTGCCAAAATTATCAGAAGCACTAGTATCAAATGCATTGGGATTAACCAATGTGTGTAGTAATGCACCATTTAAGGCATTGAATACGTATACTACTCCTGATTCTGTACCGCCTGCATCGTCTTCTACAATAGCACTAACTACGGCAAGGCTGGTTGAGATGTCCAGGTAGCCACCAAACAGATCATTTGCACTTGTACCAAACGTATTCGGATTATCGAGAGTATAAAGTAAGGTACCTGTTGTAACATCGAATACATATGCTTTACCTGATTGAGGATTTCCAGCGTCGTCTTCAGAATAAGCCCCCACTATAGCACGGGTGCCTGAGACAGACACTGCAAAACCAAAAAGATCGTAGCCGAATACACTTGCATTACCTGAATTCGGATTATCGAGAGTATAGAGTAAAGTACCTGTTGTAACATCGAATATATATGCTTTACCTGACCCTCCTGTTAAACCTGACGCATCGTCTTCATAAGGAGCCCCCACTATGGCATAGTTGCCTGAAATTGATACTGCATATCCAAACTGATCCTCAATACTTGTATCATACGCATTAGGATTATCCAGTGTATGTACTAAAGCACCAGTTATAACATCGAATATATATGCTTTACCTGATTGTGTGCCTTCTGTAGGCCCTTTTGGCCCCGCATCATCTTCATAAGGAGCACCTACAATTGCATAGTCACCACTTATCGCTACGGAGTATCCAAAGGCATCATCAACATTTGTATCGTATGCATTCGGGTTACTCAGTGTATGAACTAAAACTCCTGTTGTAGTATTGTATATATATGCTTTGCCTGTTCCAGCACCTTGAGCGTCATCTTCATAAGGAGCACCAATAATAGCATATTCACCGTCAGCTGCTACTGCAATGCCGAAACCATCCTCAGTACTTGTACTAAAAGGATTAGGATTATCTAAGGTGTATAGTAATTGTGCCTCTGGTGAAGAAATAAATACTGAATAAGCTCCAATTTCCCAGCCCGTTGTTGCTACTGGTCGATCTTCTGGTGTAGGAAGCCCGCCGGCACTTAATAAATTAATGTAATAGTCATATGTAGACACGACTGGAAAATTTACATAATAACTATCACTTCCAACTGGCATGTTGACATAGTAATAGTAATAAGCTGGGGCGCGATAAGCCCCAATATCCCAGCCCGTTACTGCTATTGGTAGAGCTGTAGGAGTCGGTAGAGTTGATCCTACAGAATAAGCGCCAATTTCCCACGTCACTATCTAGTAGCTCCAGTTATATCGTCTGTAAAGAACGCTGAGAGGTCTTCACCCGCTCCATCAACCGCGCTAGCCTCCACAGGGCGAAAATCATCGTTTGCAAAATCTTGAAATACTGTGCTGGTGATTCCCGTTACAGCCCCAACTCCAGTTGCTGTAGAATCGCTAGTTGCGTTATATGATTCGTTACCTGTTCCTGATCCTAATATTGCTGTTCCTTGAGTGCCAGTCAAATAAATTAGATTGTTTTTATAAATTGGACTATTAGTAGCACTAGTAAATATGCCATAAGTATCACAAATAATAGTGTTATTATACATATTGCAATACATAGTACCAGTCCCTCTACCATTAGCAGAGTAAATCAAACAGTTTCTAATAGTGCTGTTAGCGGAAGCACTTGATGAACTCACTACATAGTAAGTGGATGATCTGCTTGCATTTGGACAGGTTATTATACACCTGTTGATTAGACAATTAGTGCGGGATATGTCAACCGGTGTTGTGATGCTTGTGCCGGTATGTTCCATTTCAATATCTTCTACAACTACGTAGTCGGCCTGTATATCTAATACTCGGCCGTTAGCTTTCATCTTAAACCCATTTCCCATTAATCCACCGTGACCGTGATTCGCCGCGGCTCTTATTATTGGATATCTGGTCGCATCAGTAGTCCAAGTAGCCATAGTACAACTATTTTCTAAACCGTCTGGCCAATCGTTGTAGCATTCAAGAACTCGTATCTCATCCGCTGTGACTAAATTCCCGTCTTGAGCATTTTCCCAGTCACTCATCAGCGAATAATCGCCTCCGCTAGTACCATGAGTCGTTGAGCTTTCGTCACTTCCTGTTTGAGAATAAGTATAGCTGTTGCTGGTTGGTGTACCTGTTACCGTGAACTTTCCATTAAAAGAACTTGGTACAACACCAGAGACAACAATAGTGTCACCGACTTTGATATTAATTGCGTTCAACAAATAAGTAACAGTAACTACGTTAGACGATCGTGTTAAAGCACTGTTCGGAGCGGTAGATCTTAAAGTATGTATAACTGTAGTTGGCATAATTATGTCCTTATCCATATATCGCCGACGGACCATTCAGTCGGTTCTGTTGTTTGAACGTATAAAGTTTGACCGCCCCCACCACCGCCGATTCCGGAAAGACTTGTAGTTGTACCGTCTCCTAATAAAACATCATCAGATGTGGCTCCCGTCTTAGTAAAGCTTGCTGCTTCAATATTAGTAGTTGTGACAGCACCACGAGTTGTAACGTTTTGTAGTGTATCAGTTTCAGTATAAGAGGTCAAATAAGTGCTATTATCATAAGACCAGTTACCAGCCCCGTCATTGACTAAAAATCCAGTACCATTAGTAATATTAGAAACTGTAGAAGCAGTAAAGACCGGATCAGTCTCTGTAAAGGACTGTAGATACCTAGCATCTCCTTCGGTCTCTGTTAAGTATTCAGCGGGTATAGCACTTAAATAACTCGTATTATCATAAGACCAGTTACCAGCCCCGTCATTGACTAAAAATCCAGTACCATTAGTAATATTAGAAACTGTAGAAGCAGTAAAGACCGGATCAGTCTCTGTAAAGGACTGTAGATACCTAGCATCTCCTTCGGTCTCTGTTAAGTATTCAGCGGGTATAGCACTTAAATAACTCGTATTATCATAAGACCAGTTACCAGCCCCGTCATTGACTAAAAATCCAGTACCATTAGTAATATTAGAAACTGTAGAAGCAGTAAAGACCGGATCAGTTTCAGTTCCTTCTCCACTAACTATTCCCGGCACCCAGTTACTTCCATTCCAAATTAAAGCTTCTCCTGGGTTTGGCGGGATAGTTGTGATATCAATATCTTGAAAGCTATCTATAGTAATACCTTCAAAAGTTACTGAATTTAATTCTGTACGAGCCATTTAATTTTCCAGACTTTGAAGAAGATCTTGCGAAATTCTCTCTTGTTGTTTCTGTACGAGGCGAAGTCTCTCCATTTCTGCAAGAGTAAGGTCGCGCTCCTTCTGAAGATCGTGATAGTATTTTGCAATTTCGGCATACCTCGTGCTCTCGCTCATAAGTATGCGTTGGTGAGCTTTCAATGCAGCTTGCTCAGCTTCATATGTATTTATATGAATTTTGTCCAAATAGAGATAAGCAGTAAAAACTGCTCCTATAATTGCAAGTATGCCTCCCACGGCTGAAATGTGATTTTTCATAATACAAGTATTTTAAACCCTTCGGGCAAACTTGTCAAGGCCTGTTTTTGCGATGGTGGTTTGTTAAAACCTATACACCGTTTGTGCTTTTTGAAAATTCTTAAAGTTGCGCGTGCTTGTGGGCGCGCTCCGCGAGGCGTGTCAAGAGTCTAATAACCGCCCTGGTGTACCACCTGGCGGTGCCGGTGTCAACAATTATTTTGTTATATAAAACCCTGGAGGATATGCAAATTTATTCTAAGAAAACTGTTGCAATTCATCGTGGAATTTGAGACTATAGCTTTGTCGGTAGGGGATGGGCCTCTACCACAAAAGAGGATTTTTTTATGTCTGATTACACTCCTGAAATGGTTGCTGCTATCACTAAAGCGGCTCCCTTAACTTTCGAAAAGGCGCAAGAAATTGCGGCTTCCGATATGTTTTCTCGCGCTGGCAAAGGCCATCGTTCGGTTATCGCAAAGGCAAAAAGCCTAGGCGTTGAATATATCGCAAAGGCAAAGCCCGCGAAAAAATCTGTTGACAATGGCCCAACGAAGGCCGCAACACTGTCAGCAATTCGCGCTGCGCTTGCATTGCCCGAAAGGGAAGGCGATTTAACCAAAGCAGAATTATCTGCGGTTTTGGAAAATATTGGTTGACAATAGGATAGGGGGCAGGCATACTGTCCCCATCAACTACCGGAGGCACTGCCCAATGTTTGACTTTATCGATCCAGCTTTTACCTTTACCATTGTTCGCGAGGGCAACACTGTTGTCGTTTATGAGATTTATCGCGGCAATGCCGATTATGAATACGTGCGTATGCTGGGGGGTAAATAATATGCTACCCACATACTGCGGATATGCTGGCTCTGCTATCATGGCGGTGTTTGCTTTTCAAATGAATCCGGTGCTGGCGGTTTTCGGTTTGTCACTTCTTACGGTGCAATCGGTTAACCTGAAGGCACATAACTTGACCATTCTAAACCTTGTCAGCATTGGCGGGTTTTTATCTAACATACTGTAAGGGGAAATGCAATGGGACTTTTTCTAATAATCACTGGCGCGTTATTCCTAGGCGGTGCAATCCTTATCACATGGGCAATCTTGGATCAAGCCCCTTGGAATCGTTACTAATTCACAAAACCTGGAGGCATACTGCTATGGTTTAAGGTTACGGCAGAGGCTCTAATGTCGGGAGAGCCAAGATTGTCAAGGTAAATATTACCAAAAAATAAATGCAAAAAAGGGTTGACCTCCTGGCCGAGATATGTTACCATATTTTGGCGCGGTCGCGCCGCTCCAGGTGAGAATGATTCTCATTTGCATTTCGTTTCTCACCCTGGGTGCGTTGGCACGCTTTTTGCTTGGTCTCTGTTGGCACGCTTCTTGCTGGGGCGAAGCCCTGGGTCGCGCCGATTTTACCATACCCCACCCCTTCCTTGTCAACTCTTTTTTTGTGCAATATTCACACAAAAAAAGGCTTGTCTTTTTCAGCGAGCTACCTTATACTGTCTTTGTTGGTTGGGGGATTGGCCTCTGACCTAAGGGAGGTTTTTATGAACACTTTTCGCGAAATTCTGGTCGAGCGCATCCGCGACATGGACAGCTTGATTTCACAAATTGAAGCTGGTAAAATCGCTGTTGCACTCTCTTGGGCAGAGGGCGTAAAAACCGCTACGGAGCAAGCGCTCCGCGAGCTTGACAAACTAGCAGGGGAGGCGTAAGCCATGCGTTTTATTTATGATCTTGACCACACTTTGATCGATTCTAGCCACCGTCAATTAACGCGCGCTGATGGCTCGCTGGATCTGGCACACTGGATCGAAAATTGTTCACGCGAAAAAATATTCGCGGATAGCTTGCTTCCCTTGGCTTTCCATGCTAAGCGAAATATGACTCGCTTTGTCGAGGTGATCGCTTGCACTGCTCGCGTTATGTCAAGCGCTGATTATGATTTTCTGCGAGACAACGGCTTAAACTTTGAGCGCATTTTGTCGCGTCCTATGGATTGCCAAATGTCGGATGCTTTGCTCAAAGAAACTTTGCTCCGAGCGGATGCAATGGATCAAGGCGAATCTTTTTACCGATATGCCCGCCGATCAATTATGATTGATGACAATAAAAATGTTCTAAATCACTTGACAGGCTTAGGCTTTCGCTGCTATGATGCAATCTCAATCAACGAAGCGCTCAGCGCATAAGGGGTACAATATGACCATTTCCAAGAATGTAATTTTGGTTATCGACACCGAGACCGTCGGCCTTGAGGGTCACGTTTACGATATGGGTTGGACTATCACTGACAAGACTGGTGACATCATTGCCGAGCGCAACTGGTTGGTGCAAGAAAATTTCACCAACCCCGAGCGCATGATGGGTGCCTTTTACGCTGGTAAAACCTTCACCCACTATGCCCCGATGCTTCAGGCTGGCACTATCTCAATGCGGCCTTGGTCTGAAATTGTCGCGGCTTTGTTCGCGGATGTTTTGGCCTACGGTGTGCAGACTGTCGCGGCCTATAATGCTGGCTTTGATCTGCGCGTGATCGCTCAAACTCACGAAGATTTGACAGACGCACAATTTTGCGTTTTTGACGGCTTGCAAATTCTGGACATTTGGCAATTCGCTTGCGAGACCAAATTGCAACAAAAATCTTATGCTCGAATTGCTCGCGAGCTTGGTTGGGTTTCACCCGCTGGCAACATCAAAACGGGTGCAGAATTTGCATACCGTTTTGTTTGTGGGGACTACTCTTTTATTGAAGATCACACAGCCTTGTCGGATGCTCAAATTGAGACCGCCATTTTAGCGGAGTGTTTCCGAATGAAAAAACGTGTACCCTACGGCGTGGTGAATGCACAGCCTTGGAAACTTGTCAACCCCAAAGCGAAAAAAGATCCAGACGTTCACGGGAGCAAGGTAGCATGACCACACTAGAAAAAACCCGCTTGGTTTGCGAAGTGATTCGCACGATCTGCCCGATTATAATGATCGCCCTACAGATTGCCATTATAACCGGAATGCTTCTCAATTGAGAACCATTCTCACCCAGGGGATGTTCCACGTGGAACATTTCCTTTTTTTCTTTTTTTTCGGAAAAATAAAAATTTGCCGAAAAAATTGCTTGACATGGCAATTTTGGCGCGGGCGCGCCAGTAGTAAGTCAACGACTTTTTTTGTGAATTTGCCGGCTCCGCTAGAATATTTTTTCATAAAAAGGGCAAGTCTTTATAACAAAACGTTCTGTCAATGGTAATAATACCGCTTGACTTTTTTCGTAATACTCCGTATAATTGTTTCATCAAGTGAGGGGAGACCTTCACAAAACTTAAACTTCTGGGGAGAATCCTATGTCTTATACTGATTTTGAAACCGCTGCTGTTGTTGCTGCAGCTCCACTAACCTTCGACTCTGCTGTTGCACTCGCAGAAAAGCTGGGCAAAACCCACCGCTCTGTTATTGCAAAGGCTAAGAGCTTGGGTGTAGAGTACACGCCTAAGGCAAAGCCTGCTAAGAAGGCTGTAGATGCTGGCCCTACCAAGGCCCAGATTCTGGCTGACCTCCGCTCTCGCTTGGCACTGCCCGAACGCGAAGGCGACCTGACCAAGGGCGAGCTGGAAGCAATTCTCTCAGCCCTGTAAGCACTCACTATCACTACGAACCCCGCCCTGTGCGGGGTTTTTTATTGCCAAAAATTTGGGGCAAAGGGCAAAATACTTCTTGACAAGGGATTTTGGCGCGACGGCGCCCATTATAGTAGTAGTTCTACTACGATGTCAAGTACTTTTTGCCCATTAGGTGCAATTATTTTGATTGTCAAGTCTTTTATTTGGTAGGCCCTGGGGCAGAAAAAACTTGACAGGCATAG
>Ga0181596_10002322_pt1 | contig 18409 bp, 13 predicted proteins | sample 041ome_6_FD_148655 | JGI IMG/M metagenome (GOLD analysis project Ga0181596, IMG submission 148655) | Coastal salt marsh microbial communities from the Groves Creek Marsh, Skidaway Island, Georgia - 041402US metaG (spades assembly) | ecosystem: Environmental > Aquatic > Marine > Intertidal zone... | reverse complement strand
GACGAATTTTCAAGCAACGCGAGAACGTGAACAACAACGCTTTAATTCTTCTTTCGAAACTCGCGATGAAGGAAAAGAAAAAGAAGAACGCTCGGAGAGCGCGACGAGGAGAGCAGAAGCGTCTTCTTCGAACGCTATTCTCGAGCGATTCTTGAAGAAACTGGAGAGAGATTTTGGGGAAAAGAAGAACGGTGTAGTAGGTGCCCAGTTCTTCGGTACGGAGCAACACCCTCAAAATCGTCTTCAAAATCAGAAAGAGACAACGGACGACGCGTTCCATTTGTTGCGAAAAACTTTGGAGGAATCCAAATCGTCTCTCGAGAACGAGAGAATAGCGTACGCGTCAAATGTGTTGGAACTGGAAAGGGCGAAACGAGACGTAATTTCCCGGACGAAGGAAGCGATGGAGGAGGCGAAACGAACGAGAGAGATGGAAGATCGAGAAAACAAGACGAAAGAGAGAGGGATGCGCGAGGAAATAGATCGGTTGAAACGAACGGTGAGAGATTTTGAGAGGAAGAAAGAAAACGAAATAGAGGTAGTGGAGAGGCGATGCGTGGACGCGGTGAACCGAGCGAAAGAGAAAGAGCTGAAGATTGAAGAAGCGTGCAAGGAGAAGATGCGACGGATGAGCGAGGAGAAAATCAGGGACTTGGAAACGATGCAGATGAAACATAACATGGAAATGGAACACGTGCGATCGAAGCTTGGCGAAAAGAGCGAGGATGAATCGGAGATTAGGAAAAAAATGCGAGAGATGGAAAGCGAATTGGAGAAAGCGAGACGAGACGCGAGAAGAGCGAAAGAGGAGAAGGAAAGGTTGAGAGAACAAGCCGGAGTGGCGAGAAAAAAATTAGAAGAGTTGATGGAAACGATGAAAACGAGAGATACATCCCGAGATGCAGAAATTGAGCTGATTCGAGAGGAAAGCGGAAGACGCGAAGAAGAGTTTATGGAAACGGTGAAAACGAACGAATTGAAACGAGATCGAGAAGTTGCGGAACTTTTGGAGCGAAGCGAAAGAGATGCAAAGATGATCGCTCGGTTGGAAAAACGGGCACAAACTGCGGAGACGGCGTCTATTGCGGTGAAATTTTTGTGCGAAGAAGCGCAGAAATCCATAGAAGATAGCGAAATTGCTGCGGCGTACGCCGAGAGAAGAGCCGCGCGGCTCGCGAGTGGATTCGGCTCCTCCTCTTCCTCCTCGGACGTATCATCCTCAGATGATGACGATGATGATAATGAATACAACAATAAAGAGGAGAAGGAGAAAAGTAAAGTGAAGTTTAGAAAGCGAGCCGATGCGGCCAATCTTCGATTGGAGCGCTCGTTGCGAGATGCGAGAGCGACGTTGCGCGAGTGCATCGAACGCAAGAAAACCATGCTGTTAGAAACCGAGTACGACGATGTCAACGACGAAAACGATGCAGCGTCATACGAGGAAAAAAGGCGGGAAGTATTTGCATTCAACGTTGTGAAGGACGTCGCTGACATTCGCGTTTCTTTTCTCACGCGCGCGATTGCGAGCGTGCGATTGTCGCGCCGATGCGGCGCGCTCGAAGGTTTGATCGCTGGTCGAGCCGATCGAACCGTCGACGAGGACGAAGAAGAATATGGAAAAAATATTCGCAAAGATGATGACGAAGATGATTATCGCTCCATGAACAATACCATAAACACGATTGAGGAGGAGGAGGATGAAGATGATGACGATGACGATTTAGATTACGTCAGCTGGTAGTAAAATGTGTATGTAGTGTGCGAGGTATTTTTCATCTATGTAGATTAAAAACTGCTCTGCGCTTGTTGTTGTTGTTGATGTAATTTTTCTCTACGCACTCGCGTCGCTCTCGCGCTTTCGAGCAACGCCATCGCGCTCGCTTCAATATCCATCAGTTTTTCTTTCAACGCGTTTTGCTTAAACTCTCTGGATTCGCGCGTCGTCGGTACCGTCGAAGAAGAAGCGTCTTTCCTCGGCGTGGCGTACTGAGACGACGTTCTCGTCGCACTCCCTTTCATCTCGAGTTTAGCTTCGAGCGCGATGCATGCGTCGATGGTTTCTCGATACGAGCGATCTAAAGCTGAAAATCTACTGCTGCTACTATTATTTGTGTTAGTATTCTCGTCGCGACCATTCCTATTGTTCGTGTTATCGGCGCCAAAAAACGTGCCAGTCGCCTTTCTCGACATCGACTTGAATGTTGTGTTCGTCAATTTCAAATTTCTTGCGTTTTGCTCGAAGTCGACATCGAAATCCCATGAACTCGCGGTTGATTTAGGACTATTTCTTTCATCCTTTGCTGATGTTTTTTTCTTCAGTGGAGACATCGAAGCTGCGATAGCTGGCGTTCTGCTGGATTGCCACGCGCTTTTTGCCTTCATCTCCATCGCGCGTTGTCTCCAAACGCGAAAGGCTGCGCGCAATCGTCTCGCATCGTTTTCTTCAATAAACGCGGATTTTAGCGCCAACAGCACCCCATTTCTCTTCGCGCTTTCCTCGCGCCATCTTTGAAACACCACACTCGAGACGCGTTCGAGAAAGTTTCGTCTCTGAAAACGTTTCGCGGCTTGAACGATGGCGATGCCTTCCGGCGTCCCGAAATGCGTCTCGGATTCGTCCGCAATCGCACGTTCCACGACTGCGCGTTTCATTTGCTCTATTCTAGTTTGCTTCAACATTTGCACGTGCGTGTTCCATGCCAATAAGCAGTCTCTTCTTAATTGCGTCTGTTGCTTTCGATATTTCTGCGCGATAAACTTCTCCGTCAGCGCCAATCGATTTCTACTGTCTTCGGCTGAGCGTTTCCAAGACATAAATACGGCTCGTAAAACTTTAGCACGATGCTTTTCCTCTCTTCGTAACGTAAACGACCGTCTTTTTTCCGTGAGTGCTTTCCAATTTGCAAACGGTTGCGCAAAATGTCGCTCGTAGTGCTTTTTCGTCTTTAACGTTCTCACCAACGTTTCGTCGCGTTTCTTTTCCGAAACGGCTAAGGTTCGCCACGCTCTGAATACCTCGCGCATTTTCGAACGTTCGCGAAACATGATCGCGCGGTCTAACTTACGTTCTTGACTCAACGCTTTACGGCGCGCGACCGTTTTTTTATGCCAAAACTGAAGCGTTTCCTTGAGTATTTTCGAATCATATTTTTGCATGGCGTCGTTTTCGAGCATTCGGAACCGTTTTTCCACGTCCGAAACCATCTTCCACTGTGAAAACGTTCGCTTTAGCAGTTCTGGTTTCACTTTCGTTTCAAAATGCACCTCAGCTTTCCTTGGATTCTCTACTCCTTGCGTTTGGGTTTCGTTTCGCCAAATATAAAACGCTTTGGCAACTTTCTTGGAGGACATGCGCGATATCGCTCGCGCCTGTAAGTTGGTAACAATCTTCGAACGCTTAGCGTACGTTCGCATCTGTTCGAACGCTTTCTCTTGCAACTGCGAGTTTCTAAAAGCAGCCGCTTTCCTCTCGTTACTTTTCCCTCTCTCATGTTCTCTGACAAAAACGTCTTCAAAGATTCGTTTTTGCATCCGAAACCGTTTCGCTCGAATGTGATTTTCCAGACGGCGTTCCAACGCTCGATCCTTTTCCCGTTCCTCTCGACTCGTTTCCGTGGCTTCTTTCCACTCTCGAAACGCGCTCTCAATCACGCTTCTTCGTTTCTTGAGCAATAAAAACCGCAACGTTCGCTTCCATCGTTTCGCTTCCATCGTTTGTTCTCTCCATTTCGTAAAAAATTTCCGCGCTAACCGCTCCTTCTTTTCCTTCTCCATCGCTCCAACCGCGCGTTCGATCAACCTCTCCTTTCTCTCTTCGTACGTCTTCCTCCCTTGTTCTTCCTTCAACTTCAAAAGCGCAATCTCCGCTTCAAATTTCTGTTTCGTCTCCGCGTCTCGACTCGCGCGTTCCGTCGCCACTCTCAATTTCTCGTTTTCGTTCGCTTTCGTAAACTCCTCCAACTTTGCCTCGTGCGCGTTCGCTATCCGCGTCTCCTCTTCCTTCCATTGCTCTTTCTCTTTCTCAAATTGCTTTTGCAGTGCCTCCATCCGCTCGTTCAACTCTTTCACCTCTCTCTCCACATCTCTACTCTCTTCTCTCTCCTTCCTCTTCTCCCTCGCTTCCATCCGCCATCTCTCAAACATCTCTCGTTGCAACTTCATCGCTCGCCGACTCGTCGCCCGCGCCAACCGTTCCTTCAACCGTTTCCCGCTCATCCTTTCTTTCCTCCACCGATCGAACGCCGCTCTCAAATATCTCAGCCGTAACCCTTCCACTTTCGATTTTAATCGTTTATTCTGTATTTTCGTCCTTTCCACTTCTTCTCGCCAGCTAGTAAAACACGCGCGTTGGTACCTCAGCGCTCGCCTGTGCAAGGAAAATTTCAACAGTTCCATCTGTTTCTTCTCCAAAACGATGTGTAACAGTTGCGTTTGCTTCTCGGTTTCCGCCTGGTGTCGCCAGATTTGGAAGGTCAATCGAAGTAAGCCCTCTTTGTTTTCCTCCTCTTCCTCGTCGTCGTCGTTTGAAGGTTTTTCGAGGACGATGTCATCTTTAGTACTCCTCGTCGTCCTCGTCATCATCGGCTCAACCAAACCGCTCTTTTGCCGACGATGTTTCCCCTGATGTAAAAGATGTCAATCCTCGCGCGCGTGTCTCGAACGTCGTATAAATTTTTCTGCCGAAAGAAAGTGCTACGAATACTACTACTACTACTGTTACTGCGCGATGATGATGATTCGTTTAACTTCTTCTTCTTCGTTATTACTTTGCATTCTGACGGTTGTATCTGTGAGGTGTTCAAAATGCATTTTTTCTCCCCACAAAATGGGGGGAGGAGGAGCAAAAGAGAGAGAAAAGGTACAACGCACACTAGAGGGAAAATGGTGTTTGCTTTCTTTCTCGCGTGTGCGTTTTGTTTTTAATAACACGTGCTGCTGCTATACAAAATACAGGTTGCTTTGGCTTTTGGATGATGATCTTTCACATCATTTTTTACACCAAAGCGATAAAGTCGTCTCTGATATTTTCCAGCGCGATGAGAACCTCGTTGCGTCTTTGTAACGGGTTCGTGAACGGGTCGTTGTATTGCGCCAACTCGACGAACTCGTCGCCTCGGCGAGGGAGGAATTCTACCCCGTCGTTTATGGATTCTTCTCTTTTCATGGCTTCTCTCAACTTTTTTTCAGTCTCGTCCGTGATTTCTTTGTTCGCGATGCCGGAGAAGGACGCCACGGCGACGAGAAATCGTTCGCGGTCTTTCACCGCCACCGAACCGTCCACCGGCTTGATTGAATTCGAACTCTCTTCCACGACAAACTGCATCTTTTGATTCTTATTCGAAAACACCGGCGTCGTCATCTCCATCTTTTCGTTTTGCTCGTTCTTACCAAAAATGTAACCAGCTAAGCGGTTAAAAGCCTGCCCAGCTTCGCTATCTTCCATCTTCGCGCTCCCGGTGTTTGAGTTCACTGTCGTCTCGGCGACGAAAAATTTCTCGTATTCTCTCACCTCGAAATCGCGGTACCTCCTCAACGTCACGTACTTCGGCGTCTTCAAATTCTCCGGCGTCTTCGCAAAGTTAAACACCTGCTTTAAAACTTCCTGCACGGCTTCTGGACTCAAATACGTTTGGTTCTCGATGCTATCCCACGTGTCCACGTGTTTCACGCACTCGTGCGGAAACCTCTGGTCCATCTCCATGATGGATCTCCCGGTAAACGTCAGCTCGGGATTCCACAAGAACGGAAACGAAGGTAAGTACATCTTCATCGTCCATCGCGTCGTGATTTCAAAATCGTTCGTCTTTTCGATCGAATGCATCGTATATATTGGTTTGAACACGTTTTTCAACATCTGTATGTTGAAGTTGTACCCCGAGAAACTTTCGTATTTCGAGAGCGGATCCGTGAAGACGACATTTTCGGCGTATAACTTCGGATCGATCCCGCGGTCGTCGAATAAGTGCGACAAGTCTTCCGTCAAATCTTCTTTCAGCTTTTGGAGCGTTTCCCCGGTCAACCCTTTACTCTCTTCTTCTTCTTTTATCGTTTCTGTTGTTGTTGTCGTTTGTGCCGCTCCGTCGACGTCAACAGATGATGATGACGACGACGACGACGACGATTCAAACGACGATGCCGCCACGCGCTGACGATGAAAACGCACGAAAACGCTTCTACTACTTCTCCTCCCGCTTCTCCCATAACTGCTGCCACAACATCTCGACGCAGCCGACGAGTGTAACACCGAACAACGCATGGTTTCCAATGAAGAGATTTCGCGAACAAAGTTTTCCCTCACAACAACAACTTTCTTTGGTCGTCGTCGTCTGATGACAAGCAGCGCTGGCACGAACGAAGGCGGTCACTACGGGAGAGTGTTCTCGCTGAGCTTCAGTCCTCCTTTTCTCGACGACTTTAAAGAGGATGAAGAAGAAGAAGAAGAAGTACACGCGCAGCAAAATCCCCTAACGGAGATGAGAACGACGAGGACGACACCAAAGAAGAAGAAGAAGAAGAAGAAGAAAAGGAGACGAAAACGATTCTTAGCGACGAGCGGAGAGGACGATTGCGTGCGATTGTGGGTCGTCCACGCTTCTTCTTCTTCTTCTTCGGAGGAGGAGGAGGAGGAAGAACAAAGCGTCAAAGTGGAACCGAAACCGTTCGGGTTGAGCGTCCTGAGAGGACACTCCGACGCCGTGTTGAAGTGCGCTTTTGGCCTTTCGCGCGGCGCTTTCGATGACGATGATGATGACGATGAAAAGTGCTGCGAGAATAAGTCGTCGTTCGCGTTAGCGACGGGGTCGTCCAACGGCGAAGTGTTCGTTTGGCGAGTCGTGACTACCTCTGGTTCTGGTGAGAGCAAAAGCGGCAAAGGCGAGAACGGCGACCGGTTGATGGCGAAGTTTAACGCGAACAGAAAGAGAGCAGAATATGGGATTTCAAACGAGGACGACTTAGTCGAAGATGCTTTTGACGGAAAGGACGACGAGAAGGATAACGACAACAACGAAGTGTACGGGTTGAAATTTTTAGGCGGAAAGGATGAGTATTTAGTCATCGCCACGGACGCGGAGTTGATTGGCGTGGAAGTTACGCGGAGGAGTTTGAACGAAAAGAACGGGGGAGAATCATCGGTAGAGTTGAAGGAGATTGCTCGCACGCCGCTTGGATTCTCGTTGAACGAAAATGTCGGCGATGGCGGTGGTGGACAAGGTAAATTCGATATAGCGTACGCGTTTGCGATGGACGCGTACGCGACCAGGAGTCGGAGTCGCGTTGATACCGATACAATGGGAAATAAACACATTTTATCGGTTGGATATTCAAACGGGACCATGCGCATGTACTGTTTTGATGCTAAAGCGCGAGAGTTTTATCTCGTCGGGGAGAACGCGAGCGTGTTTGATGACAACAACGGCACAGGACGGAAGAACATGGCGTGCACGTCGTTAACTTTCGTGTACCCAGCCGTGGAAAACGAACTCGAGCAGTTCCCGAACGTTGTGATGTGTAATCGTTTTGGCGACCTCGTGATGTCGGACGCGAAAAATTGGATCGAAAGGAGCAAACCGAGGTTAAATGTGCAAACAGATTTCGCGTTGACGCACGCGGTGGCAGATGTTGGGAACGGGTTCGTCGCGTGTTGCGGACGCATGAAGGAACGTAACGTGAATGGAGTAGCTCTGTTTGACGCGTTCGATGTTCAAAGAGGGTCGATGTTCTTAAACGCGAGCGAGATGATGGGCGAGCACGCGTCCAAGTATCCTCTGTTGTGTGTGGGAGGTTTCGCGGAAGATGTTGAGGAGGAGGAGGAGGAGATGGTGGAGGATAGTACTAGACGAACTAGAATAACCGTAGTCGCTGCGGGCGGAATGCCCGCAAAATTAGTCAACGAGAATTTCTCGAATAGAAGCAACGCGAAGAGTTTAGGATTTAGCTTGGCGAAAATGAAAGTAGGAGGGAAAAGAGACGGGGAAGAAGAGAATACCAAGACTTCTCGAGTCTACGCTTGGGATTTCATCACATAAATACAACTTTGACATTACGCATAAATACAACTATTTGAACATTATTGGACTTATCGCGCTACTACTTTATCGAGCACTTCGCACTGTCGTCTAAAATCTACGAGCTCGTGGGCAGCCGCCCAACCGCCCGCAGCGACAGCTGGAAGACCCGGGCCAGGGAATCGGGAATCTCCCACTAACAATAAATTTTTCAAATTACTCTTGGCGGAAGTCACGGGAACCGCGGCCGCGGAGTCATCTCCGGATTCTTTTTTCTTTATCCACCCGGTGCCGCCGTACGTGCCTTGAGAATTTCCTCTTCGTAAAAAGCGCGCGTGCGTAAGAGGCGTTCCAACCATCTCAATTTCTGCGCGGCTTCTCAAATCCTCGACGGTGATATTATTCAACGCTTTCGCAACAGCTTGATATAACACTTCGCTTCGTTCTTTCTTCAATTTATTGTATTCTTCTGAGTTATATTTCACGTTCTTCCAACGCGCCAAAGGCTCGTTCCCGGGAGTGTAGGCGTGAATCACGTGTTTGCCTTCCGGCGCCATGGACGGATCTTTAATCGACGGTATCGAGACCAAGACGAGATTTTGCTCCGCGTCCACGCCTTTGTCCCAATCACCGACCCACACGTGGTGCATTTCCAGTGTTTCCGCAGCTGGTAAATTTGCGGCGTCAATGCCGAGGTGTAAATGCATGAACGATTGGCAAAATTCGACGTCGTCGTCGACTATTTTCCCGCTTTTAGTTGTTCTAGTCGTAGACGACGCTTCCCGCACGCTCTGGCGCCTCCCTTCCGCGCAATCTCTCAAAAGCGCCTCGGTATCCCAAATCGTCGCGTTTGAAATCACCGCTTTTCTCGCTCTTAAGATCTTCTTCTTCCCGTCTCTCGTTTTCGTGACAATCCCAGTCGCTTCTTCTTCTTCTCCGTCTTTCTTCTCCACTAAAATCTCTTCACAGTGAGTTCGCAAGCGCAAATCGCCGCCGTATTTTTCAAAACCTCTCACTAAGCAATCGACGAGCGCGCCGGATCCACCGATTGGAAACTCTAACGCAGCATTTGGAGCGTACCAGTCTGCAAACATGTACCCAATTTCTGCGCCCATCGTCGCTTTGGACGTCCCACCGGAAAGCAAGAAGCAGAGTAAATCCATGTAATCTCGAATAAACTTCGAGTTGATGTCGTTCTTATCCAGAAACGATTCGTAATCCGATAAAATCGCGTTCAAACTCGGCATCGATTGAAACAACCCCGGGATAAATCTCGCTAAAGTCCACGCCGCGTATGCGTCTGTTCTCACCGCGGCGGGTGGTAACGCCGCGCTCGCTTGCGCCAACGGTTCCATCTTCTCCTTCAATTTTCGCCAATCCGCGACTGCTTCGGCGTCGTAATATTTCTCTAAACATTCGATGAATTGATCGTTTCCTACTTCCGTGACGAACGTTGCCTCCGGAAAGTGCACTTTCCACGTGTTGTATCGAATACATTTCAACGGTTCGTCGATCGCGTGTAATATCTGCCCCAGCGGATTGCTCGTGGGAAACTGAGAGAGACCGGTATATAAACTCGGTCCGGATTCGAACGTAAATCCATCTCTTTTCCACTCGTGCGCGGCACCTCCGGCGTGCTCGTGCGACTCAACGCAGCAGACTTTCAAGTCGTATTTCGCCAGTAACGCGGCAGCGGATAAGCCGCCGATGCCTGAACCGATTATCACCACGTCGAACGTTTCTTCTTCCATCGCATCATTGGATGATGACGTTTGCGCTTGCACGACTTCTGTTGTTCTCAAAAGACGACGACTTTGATGCGTGCGACGATGAAAAACTCGACCACGAGAAGAAGAAGAAGAAGAAGAAGCGGTGGTGGTGCTAATGGTGGTCATAGCGCATCGATGCGTGCAACAACACGACTCCGAAAACGACATGTGTGAGTATGAATACTACTACTACTAATGTTGTGTGTGCGCCCGAAAAGTGCAGAGCAAAAAGCTCTAGAGAAAAAAAAATGTGACACAAATACTTCTTCTACTCAACTGCAGAGAGTATCGCGTCGTCATCATTTGAACAACGAGGAGACGTCGTCACCACCACCACCGGAGGAGGAGGAAGAAGAATTTGAGCCGAAGAGCGCGGAAGAAGGCGCTTTCTTCTTCTTCTTTTCCTTGGCGTTCCTTTTTTTCTTTTTGCTCTTCTTCCCGTCTTTGCTTTTTTTTCCGTCTTCTTCTTCTTCTTCTTCTTTGGAAGAACGCGAGGCCGCGTACTCGGCTTTTACGCGGTGTCCGGTATCGCCGTCCTCGTCCTCGTCCTCGTCGTCTCCGAAAAGGCCTCGCAAGCGATCCGTTCTCGTCTTTTTCTTTTCCTTATTCTTCTTCTTTGGAGAAATGTTGGGCTCTTTATGAGCACCCCTAGCGCTCTTCTTTTTCTGCTTTGGCTTCTTCCCGAAAATACTCGCGTCTTCTTCGTCTTCGTCTTCGTCCTCTTTCTCTTCGCTACTCCTATTTCTATCGCTATCGCTACTGCTACTACTCGTTCGTATTCTTCCTTCCCCGAACAGCATCGAGGCAGGTTCGTCGGCGTCGGTATCACTACCGAGCCCGTCGCTCAATAAATCATCCTCTGAACTCACGGAAGAAATGCTGCTCTTTTTCTCCTCCTTCTTTGTCTTCTTCTTCTTTGTCTTCTTCTTCTCGTTCATTTTCTTCTTTTTCGTCGATTCCGCGAGGAGCAACACTTCCTTGGCGAACCGTTCGCGCATCTCCTCTATGGTTTCATCTTCCTTTATTTCCTTCTTCTTTGCCGCTCCCGCTGCTGCTTTTCGTTGATTTTGCATCAATTTCTCTCTTCTTCGTCTTCGCCTGCGCGCTTCAATACTTCTTCTGCCAACGGTATCCTCGTCGTCGCTGTACGAATCCGCTTCGGCCTCTTCGGCCTCGCTTTCCTCCTCTTCGGCTGATGAAGAAGACACCGAAGACGATTCCGACGTCGACGTTTCGCTCGTCGTATCCTCATCGTCTTCGTCACCCGACGAATCGTCATCATCCGTGGACGAAATATACGGTCCAAACCTTTCCGGGTTCGGATTCACCGCATTCGCTAACCCTAACGTCGAATCCTGGTAAAACGAAGCCGTCCCGACGACGTGTGGCAACGGACGCCAAAACACGTTCCCGGTCAATTTCACGTCGCCGCGATGATTGTTCCCGAGCCATCGCTTTTCGGTTTTCTCAATCGCGCGCGCGAGAAGCTCGTTTCGTTCTCGTTTCTTCGCTTCGTTTCGTTCGTTTTTTCTGTCCTCTTTTTGTCGTCCTCGTGTTGTGTCATCTTCCTCGTTCAACGTCGAATCATCACCTACTGAAACGCCTCCTCCAACTGCTTCTTCTTCCTCTTCGTCTTCGTCGTCGTCGTCTTCTTCTTCGTCTTTGACTTTCCTTTCCACGCCAACGGAATTCCCAATTCTGCTCAGACCAATCTTACACGCGTTCAATCGCACGTTCACTTTTGAAGAGACCGCGATTAAGTGTTTCATTTTTAACTCCATCGTCTTCATCTTGCTGTTCTTCTTCGTGTTCTTCTCGGACTTCTTTGAATGATACTCATGGATGAAGATTTCTTCGCGCATCTTCTCGAGCAAATCGATTACACGCCAAAGGTGTTGTTGGTGTTGGTCTCCAAGTCCTCCGCCTCTGGTGAAGGACGACGACGACCATTGGTTCGTGTTATTATTAGTATTAGTATCACCAAAGTCTTTTTTGAGCGATTGGATGGAGGAGTTTATGGAGGAGGAGGAAGAGGAGGAAAGAGCGGTCATGTTTGAAGCAATTTGAAGAGCAAACGAACTTTGTTGTTTTTTCCCTTGCGAATCACTTTCTCTCTCTCGTACGACTCGCGGATAGGTTTGATCGAGACGATGCGATAATAAAAGGTATTACAAACGCGCCGAGTTATACATATACTTATTATTGTTATTGATTTACAACGTTTAAAATATCCTCTCCGTCGACAAACTCTTTAATCCTTTCCGCGACGCTATCGATTAATCTTTGCCTGGTTTCCACTCGCTTCCACCCGATGTGCGGGGTTAAGGTGACGTTGTCGTCGAAGACGTTCCCCGGGTTCCAAAGCAACGAGTCCTCGTCCGGAGGTTCTTTCGTTTGGACGTCTAAACACGCGCCGGCGATTTTCTTTTCCTTTAATATTTGGATCAAATCTTCCTCGTTACATATCGCCCCGCGAGCGGTGTTGATTAAATAACTCGTCGGTTTCATCAGCGATAACTTTTCGTAATCGAGCATACCTCGGGTGGCGTCGTTGAGTGGGCAGTGGACGCTCACAAAGTCGGATTCGGATAACAACTCTTCTAACGACTGATAGACGTCGTATAACTCTGTTTTCGCTTTTGCCGACCTCGAATACACGTACGGTTTCATTCGAAACGCTTTCGCTAATTCGCACACGCGTTTCCCGATCGTTCCGTTCCCGCCAATCAATCCTACTTTTTTACCTTCCAACTCGAAGTGCGGCAAGCCGCTAAAGTTCGTAAAGTGTGCGCGTTCGTTCCGCTCCAACATCTTTTGCTGTTTAATCATGCTCGCGGAGGAGTTTAATATGCTCGTGATGACTAAATGTGACATCGCCTCGGTTGAATATTCCGGCACGTTCGTCACGCGAATCCCTCGTTTCTTCGCTTTCTCGATATCGATGTTATTAAAACCAGTCCCGGCTTCGCATATTAACTTCACCGAAGTCGGGAGTAAATCGATATCGATTTCTATTTCTTTCGTGACTATGCAATTGTGACCTTTAGAGCGTTCGCCGACGACATCAGGCGAAGGGGAGGAATCTTGATGCGCGGTTAACGTGTTTATGTTCTTGTTCTCGTTTAAGTTGTTAGTATCTTCTCCTCCTCCTCCCGAGGACTTTGACAGCCCGAGCGCTTGGGAAAGCGAATGTAAATTCAACTTCCCATCGAAATCCAATCGCCCCGCGTTCACCACGCAGACGTTCGCAATCATCTTATTACTTCTCACGATCGCATTTTTAGCGGCAGAGGATGAGGACATTATATCTTCTTCTCTTTAACTTCTTCTTCTTCTTTGTCGTCCAAGTACGTCGTCGTTAGAGGTAAAGAGAAACAAAGAGAGATAAAAGCGTTGGTTGTAAAGAGAAGGGAGAGATAAAAAAGTGACGAGGATCGTGTGATTTTGAGAGAATGAAAAGAATGCGTCAAGGGAAGACAAAACAGAGAGAGAAACAAAGAGAGAGAAGGAAAGCAAAAGAGAGAGAAGCAGGCACCCGAAACGAAACCACTTTTTTGATTGTTCAGATCTTTTTTGAACGGACTTTTTCCCTTCTTTTTTCCTCCTTTCGAGTGTGTCAGAGAATAATAATTATATCTCTTCAAAATTATATCTCTCTTCATTAAAAGAACCGCACACCATCACGCAGGCGATATTAATAAACACACGCGCACCACGTAGCATCGTCTCTCTCTCTCTCGAGCTTTGCGACGACGTGAACGAAAGTGTATCAGCACTCAAAAGAATATATCCCAAACACTCTCTGAATCATCATCGGAGAGAGAAAAAGATCCTCTCCCTAATTTTTGACCGAAACCCACGAAAGTAAAGAACCAACGGAAGAAAAACTCCCAACGGAAGAAGAAGAAGAAGCACAAAAAGAATAAAAATGGCAGTCCGTTGGCTGGAACACCTCCACGCGCGAGAAACGCAGAAACGACGACGCTCGCGCGACGAAGAGTGGTTCTCCCACGGGGAATCGTTCAACCCTACGGATTTAGGCGCCATGCTCATGTCCGTCGCCGGGTTTACGTTACCGTCGAAAGAGGAAATCGAGCAGTCGTTGAATACGTTTTGGAACCGATGGATGTTTTTTGGAGGAGGACATTTTGGACAAAATCATCAACAAAGCGTGTCGATGTATTTTATGGTGTTCGCCTCGTGTAGCTTCGTTTTGACGTTACTTTTAGTCGTCTTGCTCGGGATGAGGTACGATTTTTCGAGATTGGCGATTATTTTGAAAGAAGCGGTGAAGTCGTCGAGGCAGAACGTGTCCGCGAACTCCGTGAAATCGATTTGGTTTACGCTCAGTTCGCTCGTGTTTGCGAGAGAATTGATGAAGGCGGTGAAACGCAGAGTGTTTAAGAGACGATTGAGAAGACAGAGAGAGTTAAGGCGACGTCTGAATCAACAACAGCAGCAGCAACAACAACAACAACAACAGTCTCTTCAGCAAAGAGAACGGGAAGGAGAAGGAGGTTCGGGGGAGCGCTCCGAGAATATCGACGCCGGTAATACTACCGCCGGCGCGCGAAGACGGTTGGAAAAAATTGTGGAGGAGAACAATAATAATAATAATAATAACAACAATAATTCGAGCAGCAAAACGACGGACGTGCAAGAAATCAGCGGCGAAGATGATGAAGGCGAGGAACAGAACAGAGCGGCGTCTTCTCCTTCGCCAAAGGCGGCGCCCAAGGGTAACTTGCCGAGACGAGGGTCCATGCTTGGTTTGTTCGTGAAAGAGTCCAGGAAACACTCGCACCAAGAGGCTTTCTTTGACGTCGCGAACGAGCGAACGACGTTTAAAGGTGCCGGGGTGGATAATCCGGACGTTGTACAAAAATTAGATTACGAAAAGTTTCGAGACCGATTAGCCACGGGCGAACTCTCCGCCGCGGCGAAGAAGAACCAGAAAAACAACAACGATAACCCTAGGTTTTTTGAAGACGAACAGGTACCAAAGTGCGATTACGGCGAGTGGCAGGAGATGATGCGCAAAGAAGATAAAGAAACCGGGAGCACGTACGTCGCTTGGCGTCACATTCTCCCGTACGGTGGGACGGAATACCTCTCGAAATCGACGTTTCAAAACTGCACGCCGGAAGAGTTGTGCGATTTCTTCAACTCGGACCAAACTAGAAAAGCGTGGGATCCTTTACTCATAAAATCAGAAATCATCGAAAGAGACGTGAACACTGGTGCGGATCTCGTGTATTGGGAGCGGAAGTTACCGGTGATTTCGAATCGCGATTACGTCTTTTCTCGACGCACGTGGACGGAGAAACAGAAAAGTCCCGCGAATCAAATGTTTGACGATTTGACGCCGCCGACGACGCCGATGAAAGGAGGAGGGATGAGATCGGCCGCAGATTTTTTGTCCCCTTCTACCAGTAAGAATAATAAGAGCGTGTACTTCTCCATCACGAAAGGGATGAGTCATCCGAACGTTCCAAAATCGAAAAGAGTTTTGCGCGTCGATCCGTATTACTCGGCGTGGAAAATCGAAGCCGTTCCTGATTTCGAGAACGAGGATGAAGTGCGCGGCTTAAAGCCGTACACCGCGGCAAGATGTACGCTCATTCACTTTGAAGAGCAGCACGTGCAACACGACGTCGCGAGACTCGCGGTGAGACACGGTATGTGGTCCGTCGTGAAGCCTATGATTCACGGGTTCCGCGCGTTTCAACGAGTTCGAGAGACGAAGTTTATCGAACAAGATTCCGGTGGCTTTAATCGAAGAGACCAAGACATGCTCGAAGACGTCGTTCACGAGAAACAAGTCGGATTTAGAATGCGAAAAGAATTAGGAATGGCGATGAAAACCTTCGTGGTCCCAATGCTTGTAGGCTTTTTGCTCGCGAAGCAAAGCTTTGGCGGCGGTTCGGATATAAACAAATTAGACGTGGTCGGGAAGCTTTTACGCGCGCTCGAGAGGAAAGCAAACAGAGGAAGAGGTGATGGTTCGAGGAAGAATAGCAGTGCTAGTATCGTTGATACTTCTGTTGTTCCTTTGTCGTCGATTCCGTTCTCCATGGAATCGCCGCAAATTAATTTAGAAGTCAGATGATGACAACATTTGACAAACACACAAGAAATACATCTTTTGCAATACAAAATTTTCAACTTTACTACAATCTTTCTTTTACTTCCTCCGCGAGCGCACGCACGCGCATCACTTTGTCATCGTCGTCACCAACCGCGCTGTCACTACCGCTACTATTATTACTACTACTACTCTTACTGCTATTATCAATCACTTCCTTCAAGTACACCTCCAAAGCGCACGAAAGTTTCGCCGGGGTTGTGCTCACCACCTCCACCTCTTCGTTCTCTTCCATTTCCTTCAAATCCTCCTCGTCCGGAGGCGTCAACGCGTCGGTTAAAAGCTGAGACCGCTCCGGTCCAGGTTCATACTCCAACAAAAACTCTATAATTCTCCTTTCCGGAGGCACCGCGGTCGTAAAGAGCGTTTTAGCTTCTTCGGTGTTTAATTTTGCGCGTCCGATGAGTTCCGTCGCGCTCGATTTCGCCCGCTCTCGATTCATCATTTTCTGCGAGAGCGCATTCTCTGTTCCAGTTTCTTCCATCGCTTTCGTCAACGCCGCCCAGCGTTGTTTAACTTGTGTTTCAATCGAATACGTTTCCAACGTATTATCGTCTTTGCTACTCTCGCCGCCGCTTCCATCCTCCAACTGTTTCTTCAGCGTCGCTTCGTGCGCTGCTATCGAATCCCGCAAAGTCTCCGGGAACCCAACCTCGCTGGCGCGTTCAAACGTCGCTCTCGACTCGACCACCACCAGAGCACTCTGCGCTAACTCGTCAACTCCTCCGCTTCTTTTTTATCCCCGTTCGCCATTTTCTCTTCTATCCTCGTCAACAGTCGGTCGAAAAACAGCGTCGTCAACTTCATCAAGTTCTCGTCCACGCACTTTTCAAATTCATTCGAACTCGTCGTGTCTCCTCCTCCTCCATTTCCTCCTCTTCTTTCCTCAATTGTTGTTGTTTTTGTTGTTCCCTTTTTCTTCTTCTTCGAGAGGAGTAAATCGATCAGCGCTTCATCGTCTTCTTCTTCTTCATCAGCTCTGACGATGTCATTTGAAGCCGTCGCCGCCAGCCCGATGAAATTTTGCAAAGAAGAAGAAGAAGAAGAAGAAGAACTCCTCCTCCTCGCGCGAAAAGGACGAGCAGAAGAACATCTGGGGAATCGATACGAGTCGGGAGCAGCAGCGGCGACAACAAAACCTCCTCCTTTTCCTCCTCTTTGTCTTCTCGAAGCGTTCTGAGTTGGAACAACAAACACACTTTGTTGCGGTGGAAAATGCACGAACATGTTTTGGTCAATTAATGAAGCAAATTCCCCCACAAAACGCTCTCAATACGCTCTGTAAACGCATCACAAACGAGCGCATTTAGCGCATCAAAAGAAAGCTTCGAATAATGACGCTAAAAAACGACCCTCTGGAACTCGCCATCGCGAAATCTCTCGCCGAAATTTTCTCCAAGAAAGATTTAAACTTAGATTTACTCACCATCGCATCCATCGTCGAGGAATTGGAATCGAAACTGTCCAACGGGGAAGGACGGGATGGATTGATTAAACAAACGAAGAAAAAATTCATCAGGGCGATGGTGCAAGCGCACTTGGACGAGAGCCACTTCGGACACGCGAAAGCGAAACGTGGAGAACCGTGGACGAGCACGGAAATGATCCTCAAGAGGGAGGAGGAAGAGAAAGAGAAAGAATTAAAAGAAGCAGATTCGGAGGAGGAAGAGGAAGAGTCCGAAGAGGATGAAGAAGACGTTTCGGACGCGGAGAGAGGTACGCATTACCACAGCGCGAAACGAACGACGAGGGGCGATACGAACCCTTCGAAGAAGAAACAACAAAAGAGGACGGGATCGGGTGGTAAATCTACGACGTCTTCGACAAAGGAAATGAAAGATCCGAACAAACCGAAAGGTCCGCAAGGCCCGTACATGTGCTTCGTGTCGCACAACCGCGAGAAAATCGTGAAAGAGTTTCCGGGGATTTCGTTCGGCGAATGCGGGAAGAAGTTGGGGCAAAGGTGGCAAAATTTAAGCGAGAAAGGGAAGGAGATGTACAACGAAATGGCGGAGAAAGATAAGAAGCGATACGAAAAGGAGATGGAGAAGTACGTGCCGATGAGCGATACGGAATTGAACAAGTTGAAGGCGAAAGCCGAGAAGGAGAAAAAAGAGAGGAGCGAAAACAGCGGGTTTAAGAAACCGTACAAGTGTTCGGAAAAGTTGAAAACTTTTTTAAACGGGCAAGAGACCATAACTCGCGCGCAGTTGACGAGCCAGATGTGGGCATACTTTAAGGAGAAGAATTTGAAGGATCCAGAGAATAAACAGTTCGTGATTAGCGACGACAAGTTGTTCAAACTCATCGGCGAGCGGCGGTTCAAAGCGTTCGGGTTCATGAAGTATTTGTCCAAAGATTTGATTCCGATGTAGAAGAGAGAGAGAATGAGCGAGAGAAAGAGAGAGAGAGATGTCATCAGTAGCACCTCAGAATCGTGATGTATATACATGAAACTACACATTCACAATCGACATCTTTATTTATTA
>Ga0181596_10002312_pt1 | contig 18446 bp, 14 predicted proteins | sample 041ome_6_FD_148655 | JGI IMG/M metagenome (GOLD analysis project Ga0181596, IMG submission 148655) | Coastal salt marsh microbial communities from the Groves Creek Marsh, Skidaway Island, Georgia - 041402US metaG (spades assembly) | ecosystem: Environmental > Aquatic > Marine > Intertidal zone... | reverse complement strand
CGGCGATCAAGAAACACTCTTTGATATCCGCTCTGAATCGGTTGGGTAAAATGGCTTCCTTTTGAATCCTCAGTAATGCAGGAAAAGGTTCGCGTCTTGCGGACTCGTGAGTAGGGGCATCCAAACCCGTGATCAAAGTACCTGAGATGATGCTGCCCGCCGGTAGGTACAAAGGCGGCGCTTCTTGCACAACAACCTCTGGTTCAGCAACCACTTCAGGTTCAATCATACGAATCGTGATTGGCGGCAATGGAACATCCCGAGCTCGTGTACCTTGGCCATTGGCTGGCTGCTGATAGAGCGGATCAGGCAGCGGCGCATTGGCAAAATAGTCGTCTGGGTTAGACGGCAGTGGCCTTTCTTCATTAGGCAATTCCATGGCAGATAAAGGCACTTCAAAACGGCTATTTGTGCCTTCAACTACTGAATCTCCCCCAGCGCGAACATCATCAAGTTCCGCTCTAAGCCGAGCCAACTCCGCATTGACCTCACTGGGTATAGAAGGCGAACCTGGGCTTAGCCGTCCTGAATCGACGTCACGACGCAAGCGCTCAACTTCACGACGTAACTGTTCATTGCGCTCACTGAGTAGTTTTACGTTCGCAGCCAAACTATCGACCCCAACATCACGAGTATTGGTATCCGTAAGAATGTGCCGGATCGTTTCCTGTCGGTTCCGACTGCTTGAGCCATCGTCAGGATTAGGTGAAAACACCATCACCATCAGGATGAGACCACCAGCAATACCGGCAACCGATAGGCCCCGCTTCATGTTCGGGCTCATTTGTTCCCATTGTGCTTTCATCGTTATTCACCTCCCACAAGAAGCGGAGGTCGCTGACTTTCCAACGCTTCTTCACGATGATTGCGAACTACCACATACAACTCAGTCTTTTCACCCGGCAACAAGATATTGCGAGGCCAGTAGGCGCTTGCCACTATATCTGGTGTATGACAGGCTATTTCACTGGCTTCTATCGGCTCATCGGCAAAGCTTTCAACCAGTCCTACATAGACGGTGAAGTAATGTCCCGTCACAATTTGCCCCTGCTTAAAACCAAACTTTAAACCTGGCTGAAAACATTTCGGGCTTGTGTCAGTTTGGCCAGCTAAACGGATGTCATAGCCTTGTGGTAACTCATTTAGTGCAAGGCGTCTGAGTAAATCACGTAAGCTATCGACGTATGGCTGAGCCGTTTCCCAAGTGGCGGCTTTTCGGTTCACGACGCCCTTAATAGGCCACTGCTGACCATCAATAGCTAAGGTAATTTCACGCGGTGGAATACGACGAGGTACTAAGGTGACAGATAATGCGGGCGCTTCCTGACCAGGCGGAGTGATGTAAAGTGAAACCGGTGATTCTTTGTCAGTGGCTACATATACAACATTCCCCTTGATTTGCGTCTGAGCATCACTGGTTGTTCTCACCTGAGGCGATTCAAACGGCGTCACAATCCGATTCAGATGACCAAGAGCTACAGGGATCAGTTCATTAACTCCCGGTGTCATCATTAGCGTTGTTGGCACATCCGTTGAAGCCGTATTGGTTTGAGTCGGTGGATTTGCAGTAGCAGACTGCTTCATCACACTGGCTGGCACAATCGGCAATTCCACGTCTGCATACGACGCTTGAGATAACAGGACGCCACTCAAGCTGATTGCGATTAAGCTTGGAGTCAGCCATCGACTAATTTTGGTTCGCATCATTCACCCTCCGGTTTTGCTCTTGGGTCAACTTTTCACGAACGCGCTTCGTTCTAGCTTGCCCCTCATACGTATCCATCCAATTGAGCTTTGGACGGTATTGCTCAATGTCGATGTCAAACTCATAGGTGCGAGTTTGACGCTGTTCATCTCCAGATGGTCCAGAGACCAAGGAATAACCGGTCACAAAGACATGGCCGGTTTCATACTCATACTCCACTTGTCTGGGTTGGAATTTGAGCGTGACTCGGTCTTCACGGATCTGTCTTGCCTGAATCTCCAGTGCATCGACCACTTGCTGGTACACCGCAGGTGAAAGTAGCGGCTCGATAGCAACCCGGATAAAAGACACATTGCCCGGCGTCACGTTGCCCATAAGCTCAGCTAGGTAGAGCCCCCAGGATTCCAAGTAAGGCTGAGTAGCCTGGTTTCGTGACACTTCAGCCGTTTCAGACAAGGTTGGCGGTTGAATGGCTACCACGGTATTGCGAGAAAATGCTGCTACCGCAAGCAGCAAATTAGATAGCACCAGCACTGCAATCAGGAACCGTTGCCATCGGTTTTCTAATTGCGTGCCTTGCCATGATTTTAAAAACACGTCGAACTTCACGGCAGATAGCTCCTGATAAATGGGTTAGGGATCGTCTTGGCTTTGGTTGGCAACAGTCCGGCCCAGTAGATGGCGTGAAGAATAAAACCATCTGGGCGACCATCACGAAAACGCCGATAGAGTTTGGTTGTCACCAACCCCAACAGGCATAAAACCAAGGCATTACCGGTAAAAATGCCGATCACTAGCCCCAACAGAATGGGAGCCATCTCATCGGCACTCCAAAGCAGGAAGTGCGGCGGGTCATCGATATAGGACGGAATACTCACAGGTTCCATAGTCACTCCTCGTTGTTTGAATTGAGAAGTGAAGGATGCCTTGAGATTGGCAGGTTCAGTGGTCAGCTAGATGCCGAATTCTTGAAGGTTTTGAGGGTTCTACTCAGACAATACTAACAATTGATCTTTTTGATGCGGTTGATATGATGGAGATATTGGTCGTGTCGAGACCAGCTGCCCACTTTAGCAAACCCGGACGGGACGACATGCATATCAAATTTATTTTTGCTTAGGTTTTTTCTGCGACCTCGGCAGTGGGCACCGTATTCGCTAATAGGAGAAACTCAATGCAAATTACTAAAATCATTTCCTCTGCCTCGGTTGAACGTTTAAAGCAAAAAGCACGAAAGCTTAAACGTGAAAAATCCATTCCACACACTGAAGCACTCGATGAAGTTGCAGTATCAGCTGGTTTTAATCATTGGCATCAGGTTATACAAGCTAATGACGTACAGAAACCATCAGAAGTGGCATTATCTTCTGGATGTGTCATGGCTTTTGATGTCAAAGATGGTATGGATGTCGATACCAGTGATGGGGTTTTAATTGAAGACCACTTCTTGGAGATGCTTACTGAACAGCAGCTATTTGAAATTTATGCCAATTCCCCTGATGAGGACGACGAACAAAACAGGCCGCTAAAAGAAACGCTATCGGATTCAGAGCTTCAGGAGTACTTTCGAGATGATTGCTCATTCATGTACTTTCGTCTTGCCGAGCCTCATGCAAACAAACCGTTAAAAGAAGTATTGGCTCTTATACGACAGTACTCTTTTTGGATGCCTCAATATATTTGGCTTCAAGGCCACCTTATTGATACTTATCATTTGCCAGCGGAAGACGAGAATGGCAATACCGTAGGCGTAAGGTTTTAGCTCTACAAGATGAGGCCTGATGGGCCTCATATCTTCTTCTGCAAGTGACTTAACGCCAACCCCGCCATCAATGCCAAACCGATGATCAGCGACGGTAACACCACAGGAGGAATAGCCAGCGGGGCGAACAATCCCATAAACAGCAAAATGACACCTGAGCCCAGGATAATCATGCTGTAGCGGTGAATGATAGGGCTCGAAAAATCAAAGGTTGTCTTCTTAATCTTCCAGGTCATTAAGCCATCCCACAACGCCGGTAACATGAGAATAAGCGCAAAGGGCAACCAGACCATCAGTAAAGCAAATCGAGTGAACACTTGGTACAACACATCAAAAAATGCCTGAATACGGTCTTCTACCCAGACAAACCAAAAGCCTCCCATGTTCTCCATCCCTTTAGAGCGCAGTCGCTGCTCTTCAGTGGGGATTAGAAAATCACGCACAGATTGCTCCATCTGCGTATCCACAACCCATGATTGATACCAGCCATGGCTAGTTTGACCAATCCAATAGCTCGTTTGTGCGCCCAATTGATTTTGGATCATCTGCTTCTCTTTACTAATGACCCGGCCAGTCCAATCACCGGGCACTAACACGCCAATGGCAATAATCTCCAGCATCAGTGCCAGACACAGCAGCCAAACCGACTTATGCTTGCTCATGCCAAATATCCTCTTCTACTCGCGCCAGCATGGCTGCAACGGTTGGCGTCATAATCCGGGCTTTAATCACTTGTTGAAGCCGTTTTGTCGTCGTATGGCCACTGACATAACGCACATCGATGCGTCCTTCAGCCAAATACGCCATTCGATTTGGACGATTACGAATCCATGTGTGGAAATACACACCATCTACGGCAGCCCACTCGAAATGGTCAGGATCACGCAGGCGAATCCCCGTTAAAGCACTGGCGGCAGTCCAGGTCAGTGCCTCAATGAAATGCCAAAGGCGCACACTATCATCATCACAACTGACTTCTTCATAACTGCCCAAACCATTACACAGACACAAATCAAAGATGGAATGGCCATCTAACGTGAACGCATCCGTTAAGTAGTCCGCCAAGCAATACACCGAGGCCAAAGCATGAGGCCAGTCGGTTTCAAGCAGTCTTAAGGTTTCCTTGAACTGGGGGTTATGTTGCTGCCACTGAGCGAGCATTTCTTTAATGGTAAGTGTTGTCATTTTCAGACAGACAGAATGATGCATACAGACTCCTTATGCTGCCTGTGTAGAGCTGGTTAAAATAGGAATGCGACCTTTGATCACGCGGCCACCTGAAAGCTTGGCGATGTATTCCAGGTTGGGGAGCTGGCCTAATAACTGCAGTGGAAACATATCGCCTTCTTCCTCCATCAAGCGTTCACCATGATTGCCGGTAAACAACGCGGGGCTGTCCGAGTTGGACGACATACCTTGAGTTTGCATGATGTACTGCAACCGAGTCTTAGGCAGATTGTCAGTTATGTATTGCTGCGTTTCGGCGTCCATCACCCGAAGGGCTATCAAGTTGTTGATGTTTCCTAACACCTGGCGAGCCTTAGCTTCACTGCCTGTACGAGCTGCAAAGTCAGCAAAGGTCTGAGTAGCAATCACACAACGCATTTTTGCGCCACGGCCTTTGTTGAGCAGTTGAATGAAGGGATCGTTGACGACTTCAGCCGCCTCATCGATGAAGATATTTACGGGACGATTTTCAACACCATAGTTATAGCGGTCACCGGCCACGGCGGTGAGATCGGATAAAAGCAACGAACCAATGGCGCTGCCAACCATGGCGTCGGTCAATGAATCCAACCCGATATAGGCCACTTGGGCATTGTTGATAATACGGCCAGAATCCGTAATTAACCGGCTGTCATCCACATCGTTTGCAATCGGTGATAGCAATGGACCTAGTTCACTTGATGTGAGCATATTGAGTACCGGCATCAGTGAAGCCACCATCTTAGAATAGTGGGTTCTGTCATGCTCAAACATACTCAATAGCCCCTCTAAATCAGTATTGGCGGCAACGGGCTGAATGCGTTCGTAGTAAAAAAGCAGCATCGCCATAGCTTGTTTAGCCAAGGTGTTTGCCTTTTCGGTAAAGCGCTTGATCTCCACACTAAAGTTCGGATACACCTGCTCCCCCCAGGCCGTGACGGCTTTTACTACCAAGCCTTCTGGGCCACCTTCCAAGAATCGTCTCAGTGTTTTCAGATCAGGACGCTGTGACGTAAGCAACAAACCTTGCACTATGTTATTCAGTGCCATTTGGCCAAAGGCTTTAAATGGATCAGCACCGGTTTCGGATGGGATTAAGGCCGCAATTCGGCTGGCGATTTCAGTGCCCCGGTTAAAGTTTCTCAGAGGATTAAGTCGTACTGAATGCTCAGGAAAACCCGGATGAAAATACACAAAGCGCTCAGGACTACCGGCGGCAATACAGGCTCGCTTTGCATTATCCTTAAGTTCTTTGTCTCCCTTGGGGTCAATAATAATCACGGCTTCATTACGCAAAATGGCCTGAGTGATCATCGCATCAAAGCAACGGGTTTTTCCGGCACCGGTTGTGCCGACAATTAAGGTATGGCCTTCTGTGTGACCAACTGGCTGGTACACATCTTCTTCTTTGGGCTCAACACCATGAATCCAGGTTGAACCCATTTGTTTGCCGTGACCTTGGTTAAGCAAGGTTTGCTTATCCCGCTTTAGGATTTCATAAGCGCGTTGGGCATGACGTTGATCCCACTCAAAGCCATACCCTAACCACAATTCATCAGGATGTTTTGCCATCACCTTTTGTAAATGCGACAGCTCCATAAAAGCCAATGGCTTACCTTTTAATCCCTTCTGCAACTTATAAAGGCGATAAGCCTCAGGCAGGCGGTACAACGCCATGCCCGAGGAAATCCCTGTCATCCACCAAAATGGCTCAGGTGGTAGCTCAGTCAGTATTTCTGCGGCAATTGCCCCAGTTGCTCCAACCAGCCAACCTGCTGCTGCCATGGCTTCATAGTTCGTGCGCCAAGGCATCTCGTATGCGTTTTCTTTCATTCATGCTCCGCAAAATAACCGTTTACAATCCGCTTAACTTCAAATGGATTAACGTTTAGCGTGAGCGGTAAACAGAACCGTTTCCCCCTCATCAAACTGGCATTGGTCACTGGCCGAGATCCCCCGAAGCAGCTGTCCGGCTGGAATGCCATGCTCATTGGCGACTTGGCGTAAGGTTTGAATCGTGACGCGAATACCATCGGCACTATGATCCACGTCTGGGTAATCGCCATCGGTCAGTAAGATGGGCAAATCTTTCACAAAATTAACCATCTGTTGGCGCTGCGCGTGTTTGGGGTCAGTACTTGACTTCGCATTGGGCGCAATCGGCTTTTGCTTACGCTCCGCTCTTGTGGCGGGCTCTTTTGCTTGGGCATTGGTTGTCTCAGTTCGACTCGGTCGCGGTGAAGCCTCTTCGTCCTGAATTGCTGCCGCTGATTCTGCGTCTTGTTTGAGAAGGTCAATCAGTGCAGTAAGCCCTTTAGAAATCGATACTTTCAGCAGCAACCCTTGCTCCTGAACGCCATCTTTCGTAGTAACAGTTCTGGCCTTACGTGTCGGGTTTGCGGGATCTAGTTCAAGCCAGTCTAATCGACTGAGTTCAGCAAGCAGTTTTCGAGGTGCACACCAAGGTCTTACGGCATCGGGATAGCGGATCAGAAGCTGTTCACCAACCATAATCAACGCACTGCTGGCCTCTGGGAACCACGCCAAAGATTCAGGGAGATTCAATGCCTCTGCATCTTGCTGGTTTACGTTATTTGAGATAGCGCCATCATATGAATTGTTAGGCTTTTCGCATTCATCACCTAGAGCATTTTCAGTTGCCTGAAGGTGATTAACATCACTGGCAAGACGAAGTTCATCATGTTGGTCGGACGATTTTGACGATGGCGACTCAGCCGAATTACTGAGTTCGATTGATGATGACGCTTCAGGCAAGTCTGAATGCTCACTGGAGTGACTCTGTGGCTCTGCTTGTGTTTGCTGTGTTGCTTCCCACTCAGATTTGTTAAACAGTGTCACACCACTTGGTACATTCGAGCTGAACAATAAATCGGCCTCAGATATATGCAGCATGGGTAGCCAGATTGGCTTGCCGTCTTTGATCAGCACTTCAGGGGCAAAGCTTTCATATCGCTCATTTGAGGCAGATTTAGTGGCCAATCCTCGCTCAATGAGGATGTCCGCAAGGGTATCGGGATCTCTTGGAATGCCAGGTATCTTGTCTTTGGCCAACAGCTCAATGATTTCCTTAGCCGCGCTTTTCCAAACCAGGTAAAGATTGGTTGATTGATTCGATTTTCGTATCCAAACTCTGGCATCTCGCTGATTGACCAACCACTGGGAACTGGCAAGCAATCGCCTCATAGCATCAAGTAGATAGCGTTCGACTGGGACACCAAGGGCGTTGTCGTCAACGGAAATTCGTTGAGCTTTAAGGTCTCGCTGGACACTGGTTTGGTCGGCTTCAATGACCAGTTTAGACAGGACATGCTCTGGATCGGTATTGCCAATTGCTTCCAGCATGGCTTGCAAAATTTCAGGGCCAGGTTGTGTTAACCAGGCGAGCAACTCAGGCGTCATCACCCGGTTTAAAACCAGAATTGAGAATTGCTCGTGCCGTTTGCACCGTCCGTCGCGCCAGCGAATGAAATAGCGTTCAATGCTGTTATTTGTGGTCCACTGAGATAAGGTTTCCAAAAAAGGGTTCCACTGATAGCGTCCATCTTCATCCGTGATGGACAAGTCTGAAACGGGCTTACCAATATCATGAAACAAACCGCCAAGAGCCGCTGCAACACGCCACCTTGGCTCTAGCTCTTTTTTCTCAACCGGTGTGCCACTGGCAACAAAGATGATCCCTTCCGCTGCTTGTGCAGCCCAGAAAGCAACTTCCAACGAATGACGTAATAAACCACCAGCGCCACTGTGATGATGATGCTCAGAAGCTGGCAACAAATGAACATAAGCAGCCAGATGATCAATGCAGGGCTGAATTAGCCTTTGAAAATCACGCAGGTTAAAGCCAAGTACCTGGCGCAGTTTGGCAATTAGCTCGTCTTGTGTGGACTGCAAATCCTCGGGTGACGCAGCTGGCAACCCCTTCAGGAATGGCGGGTAGCGTGGAATTTCCGCATCCAGTTGCGATGACAGCTCCGGTAGTGCTTTTGTTTGAAAAAATAGGTTTTTGAACATAGTGAACCTCCGACACGATAGTGTGGAGGTTCATAAACTCACCGGCGGTGAATTAGATGTAAAAGAACCGCATCTATTTGACTAGGAAGTGGCGAAGCAGCTTTGTCTTAATTGAAACTAATTTTGCAAAGGTTTCCAACTTTTAGAAAAGCCAGCGCTTTTCGAAGTTGGCGCATTTGCAGGACGTTTCATTTTCACAGTCATAGGAAATGGGAAATCGACTCCTAACAACAACGCTTCTCCTTGACCCAAGACAGGGAGAAAAGATGCTGAACGTTGATCAATAGCCCCAACAGCCTTTTTTACAATTTCTTGGTCCAGCTGATTGGTCAACCTATGCACAATAAGTGTACCTATCTGACTTAAAACATCTTCAGGAATGTCACGTGGGCGCTGAGTAGCAATGATGGTATTTAAACCATACTTTCTACCTTCTTTAGCAATATTACCAAAGGCATCCAACTCAAACCTGTTCGTTTCTTCACCAATTCGCTTATTGAGAAATTGATGAGCTTCATCAATAAATACTAATAGAGGTGCACCATGATTTATTGCACCTTGCCTGGCTACAGATAACAACTTTCTACCAATGGCATTAACAAGTATTTCTCTTGAGTTTGCTTCAAATGGAACTTCAGAAAGATCTAATCTCAGCACATTATTGCTACTTATTGGCGAACAGAAATCATCAATAAGATTAGGTAATGTCTTTAATTCATCCGGGTCAATCATCCATTTTAAATTTGGGTTGTTTGAATAGGCTTTAATCCGAGCTATCAGGTTTAAACAGTGGCCAACATCATTATCAGCTCTACCTCCCCAAATAGTGGGGTTAGGATTATTAGCATTACCGCCATTGGGCCACACACACTCGTTTACAATCTGGTCAGCAATGTTTTTAAACATCCATGGAGCTGTCTGGATAGAGCTATTCATAGATAATAGAGCAGCTTCGTAAGGAGCCTTTGCTTGGCCAGATTTGTTCAAAAGATAATTTGCATTGATATCAAGGCCATGATTTTGTTTCTGCCAAAATTGCCACACTATTTTCTGGCTCTCGATAGCTGCCTCCAGTTTAGGCGCTTGGCTTTGCGCTGAAGGCCTTAAAAAGGCTCTAATATCTGAGTCTGTAAACTGCCAATGTGGAAAAGTTAACTGATTAAATGGAGTTGCTTTTGCATGATTCCCAACATAGTAACTGTCACAGCCAAGTGACTCATATTCCCCCGTCGGGTCAATAATAATTGCTTTGCCTCCGGCCTTAATCACTTGCTCGATGATGTTTGTCATCGAGTAACTTTTCCCGCCACCTGTTGCTCCTAAAATAGCGCAATGGCGTGAAAATAATTTTTCTGGGGTAACGTGAACTGTTACGGATTCATCATGCGGAAGTGAGGCTAACGGTAAATGGATTTGGCCAGGCTCTTCATCTTGTTTACCTTCAGCGATTATTGATACCAGATAAGGGTGAGCTGAATATATTTGGCTACCTAATCTCGGATGCTGCTTAATTCCTTTGTAGTTACGACCATTAGCTGGGTTCAAACTCACCAATAATTGAACAAGTCCAATTGGATGATTTTCAGATGGTTTATCAGCCAAACCGTCGACACTTAATCTCTCACCCCCCTCAATCCACACTTTCACTAAGCGCCCAAGAATCGCTGTTTCACCTATGTCGATGAATACAAATTCATTTACTTCTCCAGCGGCTATTCGATTTCCGAATGACCAACTGGGCTCACCAGATCCCGCTTTAGATAAGTTAATGATAAGCTCGGTTGCAGATACGCTAATGACGCTACCAATCCGTCTTGTTGGATCGTACGGGGAAAACCACTTTTTTCGCTCCATGAATAGTCTCCCTTATTTAATACTCGCTGTGATTTTCTCAAATGCTTTGAAGAGTTCGTCCTCGGGAGTTGTTGATCTTCGTTCAGGTAGCAGACTAGAAAACTGTTTAAACGTTGAATCCATTATCGCGATTCTGCCATCCCCATGGTCAATAGCTGCCATTAGCAGATTCCTAATCTCATTATTAAATGAACCCGTTACACTGAATGGGTCTTTCGTTGCAACCATCAGCATAAACTCAGGATTAGTCCTAAGCGCCATAGTTAGCGCATTATTTATATGCTTATCATTAAAACCAAAACCTAGGCACAATACAGCCGTTTTTGGTTGTTTAACTACTTCCAAAAAAGAAGTCATCATATCTAAGTAAGGAGAATCATAAGATGTCTGATATTTGCTACTGCTTGGATAGATAAAAACAGGTTCACCAATTTTGCTATCAGAACCTAGCTTTCTAACTCTGCCGTTAAATTTTCTCCAGTCCACAGAGCCATGCATCTTGTATAGCTGAACCACATTGGATATGTATGCGCCTTCACTGCTCTTGGAGTGTCCACGGTTCACTATGTCATACTTGAACCACATAGGATTAAAAAAAGAGGGGTTAGAAAACTCAAAACCATCAATAACAACAAAACCAGTATTTGATGCCGCGTGCTCAAAAGCCAAGTCATAATTAGTCGTGAAAAGTTTAAGTCGTTGTTGCTGAGCACTCCTTCTACCTACTGCACGCATAAATTTATCATGACTAACCCAGTCTGATTCAGGGATCGATTCAGTAAAGGTAGTTTTAGCTAAAATTATGTTTTTGGCTTGCTCAAGGAACTTACTTACTTGATTAATTCTTTGATTTGAAAGGTTCCCAACGGCTAAAGAGGAATCGCAAAGAGACAATAATAGTTCAATGTCAGGCTTTGCATCTCCGTTTTCTTCACGATGTTTTTGAAGAGCATCATAATTTGTTGCCTTCAAAACCAATTGGAAAAGATTCTCATCTGCTTTTTTACAATAGTCCCAAAGGTGCCACATACTTGGAGCGATAGGCGCTTTGTTCTGCTGAGAAAGCTTATTAAATGTTAAAGACGTGCCTGAACCAGCCAGTATGACTAAGTTATCAGTATCTAAAACTTTATTGATAAAACGAAAAAATGTGGCCAGCTCGTCATCTAAGTCATCATTAGAAAGATCAATTTCTATTGGCTCTCTCTTCGAAGACGCGGAGTTCCTTTTTATGTCTGATGACAAAAACCTTACTATGTTTTCATTTTCCATTTTTTAATTCACCTTCCACGTAAAAGATAACCAGCCTAGAAATCAATAAATTTCAGACGCTTGCGCTATTTGACTTCGTTCCTGAACAGCACGTAATAATACTTATATCTGCCCACCCACACCTTTGAATTTCTCAACAAAAGCGGCAATTTTCTGAAAAACCGTTTGCTTCTGGGTTCGGTACTGTGGGTTCAATGGGCTAAGTTTGGGCAGCGCCTCATTAAGTGCAGTGCCATTTTCAGAGGCGTACTCACGTTTGAGTGATGACGCAATATAGCGTTTGGCAGCATCGATATTGAGCTTTTCAGAGGCAATAATGGCATCGGCTTCACGCTTCTGCTCCGCCTGGGCGAATTTGAAGAAAGCGTCGATAATGCTGGCTTTGTCATTGATCTCATCTAGGTTTGTCTGGTTAATAAAATCAACCACCAAGCTCTCTTTCGCTCTATTGCCAAGGCTACCACGAATCATACGGCGGACTTCTTCAATCAAGCCTTCTTTGCTCTTGTTCTTCTTATTGTGATCAAAAATAAGTTCAAGAATATAATCGAGGTTTATTTCCTGAGATTTAAGCAAATCAATTTCAAAGACCACGTCGTCCCAGTCTACCGTTGACTTATCTTTGTCCTGACCTTCTTTATCGCGTCGCAACCAGTCGCGGGTATCGTTGTAGGTAGAGCGATAATCTTGAATAGCACGTTCGCTCGGCATATCGATGGTTTGCATTGCCTCGATGTCAGCATCGTCCAGATAGTACTTTGATTTGAACTCTTCAACAGCTTGTTCATCACTGGTATCTAGGTTTTGCAGTGCTTTCAAGCCAGCAAATTCATCGTAGTTTTGTAAAATATTTTCTGCTTTTAGGTATTCACCAAACAGCTTGGCAAATTCTTTTTTATCTTGTTCTTTTTCAATATTTTCTGGGTTTGGAAAGCGTTCTTGCAGCTCTTTGACGATATCAACAAAACCTCGACGCGCCTGCCCAGTAGCAATATCGTTAAAACCTTCCATGTATTCTTTGTAGCTCTTCTCCAACACCACGTTTTTGGTGTTTTTGTCACCAAACAAGGTGATGGCATCAATGGTTGCCTGTTCCAAGTCCCGGAAGGTAACAATATTGCCAAAGGTCTTCGTTGCATCATAAATGCGATTAGTGCGAGAAAACGCCTGCATCAAGCCGTGATAGCGCAAATTCTTGTCAACAAACAAGGTATTGAGCGTAGGCGCATCAAAGCCCGTTAAAAACATACCGACCACTATGAGCAGATCTATTTCTTGATTCTTCACGCGCTGGGCAAGGTCACGGTAGTAGTTCTGGAAGCCATTACTATCCACGCCATAGTTAGATTTAAACATGGCGTTGTAATCGTTAATCGCGGCGCTCAAAAACTCTTTCGCGCTGCTGTTCATCGCGCTAACTTCAAAGCTCTCATCTAAAATATCACCAATGGCGTCCTGCTCTTCATTGGCTGCAAATGAGAAGATAGTCGCAATGCGCAGAGGCTTACTTGTGGGTCCATTCTCAGCCTCGGCCTGCAATGTCTTGAAGGTTTCATAGTACGCTTTCGCCGCATCAACACTACTTACCGCAAACATGGAGTTAAACCCTTTGGCACCAGAATAGGCTCGATGCGTTTTCTGGTTAAAATGGTTCAGAATATACTGCGAGATTTCACGAATGCGCATCGGGTGTAAGAACGCTTTCTTGTTCTCCGCCGCACTGAGTTTCTTCTCATCCTGCTCGGTCTCAATGCTCTTAAATTGAGGACGAACATCGTTATAGTCCACTTTGAACTTGAGTACTTTTTCATCACGAATGGCATCAGTGATCACATACGTGTGCAACTGCTGGCCAAACACGCTGCCCGTAGTTTCAGCACCCAAGGCGTTCTCAGGGAAAATTGGCGTACCGGTAAAACCAAACTGGTAGTACTTTTTGAATTTCTTCTTCAGGTTTTTCTGCGCTTCACCGAACTGGCTTCGATGACACTCATCAAAAATAAAGACAACTTGCTTGTTGTATATCGCTAAATCGCTTTCGCTTTTGATTAAGTTATTGAGCTTTTGGATCGTGGTGACGACAATCTTGTTATCGTCTTTATCCAGGTTACTCTTAAGCCCTGCGGTACTGTCTGAACCGTTCACACTATCGGGTGAGAAGCGCTGATACTCTTTCATCGTTTGATAGTCGAGGTCTTTTCTGTCCACCACAAAAAAGACTTTATCGATACAGTCTAAATCGGTGGCCAAACGTGCCGCCTTAAAGCTAGTGAGTGTTTTTCCTGAACCTGTGGTGTGCCAAATGTACCCACCGCTCTCGGTGTTGCTCCAGTTCTTAGCGTTAAACGCACTCTTTATCTTCCATAAAATGCGCTCAGTGGCCGCAATCTGGTAGGGGCGCATTACAAGTAAGGTATTGCTGACGTCAAACACCGAGTAACGCAAGATCACTTCAAGCAGCGTCTCTTTCTGGAAAAACGTGGCGGTAAAGTCTTTTAAATCCTTGATCAGCGTATTGTCTGACTTCGCCCAGTTCATCGTAAAGTCGAAGCTATTTTTGTCTCGTTTAGTGGTATTGGCAAAATAGCGCGTGTCGGTGCCATTAGAGATCACAAACAGCTGCAAGAACTTGTACAACGAGTTCTCTGCATTAAAGCTTTCTTTGCTGTAGCGATGTATTTGGTTAAACGCCTCACGGATCGCCACACCACGCTTTTTCAGTTCAATTTGCACCAAAGGCAAACCATTGACCAAAATCGTCACATCATAACGGTTAGCATGGCTTCCCGTTTGCTCAAACTGCTTAATGACCTGCACTTTGTTACGAGCAATGGTCTTCTTGTCGAACAGATAGATATTTTCTATATGGCCATCATCGAAGACAAAATCGAAGATATAGTCACTGTGCACCTTGCGGGTTTTATCAAGAATATTGTCGCTGGGTGTGTTCAGGTATTGCTCGCAAAAGCGAGCCCACTCGGCATCAGTAAACTCGACCTTATTGAGGGCTTGTAATTGTTTACGCACATTCGCCATCATGGCATCGGGCGTGGTTAGCGCAGGTAAATATTCATAGCCCTGATTAACTAAGTCTTGGATCAGTTCACGCTCTAAATCACCTTCGCTCTGGTAGCCCTCAGCAATTTGGTCTTGGCGTGTGTATTTATCTAAAACAATAAAGTTATTCGATTCTGCAATACTTTTATAGCTGGTCATTGTAACTCCTGCTTCTTGAAGCCATATGTTCTAAACAAGTGATTGACTAAAGCTTCAAGATTTTCCTTATCTTTTTCTTCAATATCTGTAATTTCTTCCCCAGCATGTGCAGAGTGGCTGGCCAAGTTAAGAATTCTGTTTGAAAATGGATCAGGTGAGCCATCAGCGGTTTTTATCAAAAGATCTTCCCAGCGCGGATACCCAAGGAAAGTAGCGGTTTTTTCTAAAATATTTCTCATGAATGAAAAGTGATACTTTCTTACTTGTTTATTTTTAATAGCTTCACGAATTTCAGATAATAAGAATAGATGATACGAAAAGGGGTGATCATTCGAACTGAACAGTTCGAAAGTTTCGTCAATATTTTTAACAAGCCGATGCTTTTCTGATTGATCTCGTTTATACAACCACCTTGGGCTTTTACCTACTAATGGATTTTTAAGGTCGTTATTTAACTCATTGTGTAAAACATTATAAAACAATGGGCTATGTGTCGTGATGACGAATCTTAGACCGCGTCCTTCAAAGTAATAGCTTCTTTTGATTAAGTCAGCTAAATCAACGGCCAATTCAATAAGGTGGGTATCATCCAATGAACTCACTGGATCATCAATAAACACATATTCCAACTTATCAAATTTACTATCATCTCGTTTGGCCGGGTCAGGCTGTTCGAGAATCGACGTGACCTCCTGCAATAATGTATAAAAAACACTCCAGATAAAGTTTCGTTCTTCACCCTTTGATATTTTTAAAATCCCTGAACTTTCAGAGCCAGTTTCAAAAGAAAATGTCACTTCAGGGTATGTTTTTTCTCCTGTTTTTTTGCCTGCAATAATCACATCATTTTCGTGAAATAACGGCATAAGCTTATCGCTAGTATAGCGCTGAAAGTTTTTTACAATATCGGTATCGCCTCGTTCCCTAAGAATCCAGTCAGTGAATGTGTTTGACTGTATTTTCAGTTTTGGCTCTATATCGTTCAATAAATCGTTGTCCCAATAAAACAGGTCTTCCGTAAAGGCGTTGTAGTACAGGAACTTATCACGAGATTTTTCAACATCTACGTCAGCTTCATCATCCTGTGAAGAAGGAACTATTTCCTCCTTAAAAGCTCGTGACAAACGCGTTTTGCCTGTTCCATTAAAGGCATAGATCAACTGTACTTTTTTATTCTTGCGGATTAAGTCTTTAGCTATATTCTTTAGTTCCTTACCCATATTAAGCTGCCGCCTCTTCAGGTTTGGGAAAGCTCAACAACAGGTCACGATAATACTCGTATTGCTTTCGACGTAACTCGATTTCGCGTGGAAGACCTTCTTTAATTGAAGTGGTTAACATGTCAAACTTGTCTAAAATTTCCACAATTCGCTCCTGTTCTGTAATAGAAGGAACTGGAACTTCTAACTTAGCTAAATCAGATTTATTCACTGCTGGAACACCACCTTCTTTTTTTAATCCTAATAACAGCTGATTTTTCGACTGAAGAATATAAAAAAGGTACTTATTGATTAGTGCTTTGTTATCTATAGAGCGTATTTTGTAACAAAGGGGGCCTAACCAAAATGACTTATTTTGGTAACCAACAAAGCCAATGCCACCTTGCCCTCTTGATGGGGTCGTCACAGTATCGCCCTCACAATTACTCAGAGCACAATATCCAGACCGAGTTGTCCCCGCATTGATGTAATCAAACTCCGCCTCTGTATCCAAGATTTCAGATGGCTTCTGACCAGTATTTATTTCTGCGATTTTCCCTAATGCCTTCCACTCAACGTCACCCTCTTCAAAACTTAGCAACTTATCGCGGTAGTAGTTGTATTGTTTTTTACGCATGTTAAGCTCGGCGGTCAGCTCGGCGGTCATGGCGGTAAATGCGTCCAGAACACGCACTATTTCAGCTTGTATTGCCAGCGATTTTTCTGGGTTATCTGGGCATGGGATAGGGATACTAAAGTCTTTGACCTTCGCATCAGAAATAGCTGGATATGCAGAACCACTCTGATTCTCTTCAAGGTACTTTTTAAAATCACTTGAGGAAATCAAATGCAAAATCCACTTAGATAGAGTCACATCCCTTTTCACTCGCAATACACAATATCCTGTGCTCGCAACTGCTCCATCATATTCCTCATCAATTAAGCAATAGCGCATTTGTGTCGGACGAGTTGTTGCAAATAATACATCGTCTTTTTTTACAAGTTTTTGAGCACGGCTGGGCGCATTGCTAGCTTTTACCTCTGTTGTTTCTATTATTTTTTTTGTATCAACGCTGACTGAAGTTAGATCAATATACTGATGGCGTTCAGAAGTTTCACGCCACTTTATATTTGTAGTTCGCTCAGTAACTTCGCTGATCGGAAACCAAACCACTTCAACACCATCGAGTAGTTTCTCTACATAACTAAAATCGTTCATGCCTCAACCTCCTCACCGTCAATTTCAGCAACTATGGCATCAATATCACTGCGAAGTCGGTCTATTTTCGCAACGGTAATTTTAAGCTCAGCATTGAGCTTATTTATGTCTACTAACTCACGAGTATCTTCGGACTCTACATAACTGCTCACCGAAAGGTTGTAACCATTGCCTGCTATGATCTCCAATTCAACCGATTTAGCAAAATGATCCACGTTCTCTTTGCTGGCAAACACTCTCATGATGTCTTCGATGTGCTGATCAGACAGTACGTTGTTATTGGTTTCTTTTTTAAACAAACCGCTGGCATCAATAAACTGGGTGGCGGTGTCGGTTTTGTGCTTAGACAGCACCAAGATATTCACGGAAATGGTGGTGCCAAAGAACAGGTTAGGTGCCAGTGAAATCACTGTTTCAACATAGTTGTTATCAACCAGATATTGGCGAATTTTTTGCTCAGCACCGCCACGGTAAAAAATACCGGGGAAGCAAACAATCGCTGCACGACCTTTGCTTGATAGGTAACTAAGTGCATGTAATACAAAAGCAAAGTCTGCTTTTGATTTTGGCGCGAGAACACCTGCGGGCGCAAAGCGGTCATCGTTGATTAGGGTTGGGTCGTCACTACCAATCCATTTAACCGAATAAGGCGGGTTAGAGACAATGGCATCAAAGGGCTTGTCGTCTAAAAAGTGAGGTTCGGTTAAGGTATCGCCCAACTGAATATTAAACTTGTCGTAGTTAATGTTGTGCAAAAACATATTCATACGCGCCAAGTTGTAGGTAGTGTGGTTGAGCTCTTGGCCATAAAAACCATCTTCAATGATATGCGCATCAAAGTGCTTTTTGGCTTGTGCATGTTCCGGCCCATTCCGATCACCCATTTCGGTTCAATCCGATCACTGATTTCGGTCTAATCCGATCGCCTATTTCGGAGTTATCCGATCAAAAATGACGTTTTTCCGAAATCACTGATCGGAA
>Ga0181596_10002282_pt1 | contig 18624 bp, 18 predicted proteins | sample 041ome_6_FD_148655 | JGI IMG/M metagenome (GOLD analysis project Ga0181596, IMG submission 148655) | Coastal salt marsh microbial communities from the Groves Creek Marsh, Skidaway Island, Georgia - 041402US metaG (spades assembly) | ecosystem: Environmental > Aquatic > Marine > Intertidal zone... | reverse complement strand
ATAATTCTTCCTTTTAATTAGATAGTTTTTCTTCTGACTTTAGTATTCTAGTGAGTTGTCGACTTGAAGCAACTAAATTCTCATTTAAATCCCAAATATTACAGTCTTGTTCAAAAAAACCTTTGTTGATATCTTTTGCTATAAAATCAGCAAACAAGATTTCGGTAGTAGGCATTTGTCTTATATGTGTAGTCAAACTATATGTGGGTATCCAGCCCAATGGTCCGTATTTATTTGATACAACAGGTGGGGCTACGTCTACATAAAATGATAAAACATATTGATCTGGGATCCCTCCATCCATTTGCATATATGAAGAACATCTAGCTTCTGCATCATTAGTATCAATATCTCTATCCCACCAAGCATGACGCGGGTGAACTGTGCAGCTTAATTGATGTATAAATGAAGGTGTAATACCTGGTGATATTTTGTCGTAATTTAAATCCTTGTATTTCTCTCTTGAAATCTCTTTCATTATTTTTGGAGGACATGTCTCTAGTCCATCATATCCTTTCATATGTTCAAAGTCTGAGCATATAGCATTGAATACAGTACATATCTTGCCATCTTGTATAAGCTTAACAATACCTGATGATGTTCCTCTAGAAACTTTGAATACTTCAACTTCTAACAAAAAGTCTTTTGCTTCAATCCTATCTAAATATTGTATCGATGAGCTTATTGCCACTGAATGAGGTACCGATGATGTTAACGCCTTATGCATAAGTGCATTTAAATAACCACCATGAGGAGTTTTACCAACAAAATACCTAGAATCTGGATTGATGCTGTAAGTATTTTCAGAGACAGTTTCTAATAACAATGCATTTTGAAATTGATCAAATTGATTCATGATTCAACAATTTTAGTTCATAATTCCTTTTTATAGAAATTAAGCAGACCATATGATTAATTTATTTGATATAGCTTGTAACTTTTCAAGTGATCGTTTTGATAACGATTTAAATGAGGTTATTCAAAGAGCTAAAAATAATAATGTGACAAAATTTTTAGTAGTATCTGCCTCACTTAAGGATACTGAAAAAGTTTACAGAATTTATCAAGATAATAAAGATTCATGTTTTTTTACTATTGGGGTTCATCCCCATCATGCTAATGAATTTGATTCATCATCATCTGCAGAGATGATAAAACTTATCAATAAATATAAGCCTCATAGCGTGGGAGAAACTGGGTTAGATTTTTTTAGGAATATATCATCATATGAGGAGCAACTATATGCATTTGATGAGCAAATTAAAATCGCTATAGAAACTAATTTGCCATTATTTCTGCACCAAAGAGATGCGCATGAGGATTTTATGAAAATTATTTCAAAGTATAAAAAAGATATTTCAAAAGCTGTAGTACATTGTTTTACAGGGACACAAAAAGAATTAGATGATTATTTAGAAATGGGATTTCATATTGGTCTCACTGGCTGGATATGTGATGAGAGAAGAAATGTAGATTTAAGAAAATCCTTGATCAATATTCCTATCGAAAAGCTTATGATTGAAACTGATTGTCCGTATTTAATTCCTAGGAATCTTAATGATAAACCAAAAAATAATAGGAATGAGCCCTCTTATCTTCCTCATATTGCAAGCGAAATAGCTAGTCTGGTTAGAATTGATATAAATGAACTGGCTAATGCAACATTTCAGAACAGTATGAATTTTTTTAAATAAAAGCTTTTCTGTCTAAATTATATTCTTTACAGATATCATCAACGTCAGAACCAATTTTCTTGGAATTATGTTTTATAGATAATTTATCAACAGAAAACCTTGGAGCCGGTGCCGGTTGATTAAATCCATCTATATCAACAAATGCATTCCTTGCAATATTATGATCATCTTCTTTAGCTTCATCCATATTTAATATTGGAGTCACACATCCATCAGTATCAGAAAAAATATTTACCCAATGATTTCTTGGCTTAGATTTAATTTTTTGTGCGATTAAATCTTTCAATTCTCCCCATATTTCTTTATTCATTTGATCTTGAAACTTAGGATCATCTAATTCAAGCTTCTCTAATAAAATTGAATAAAATTGTGGCTCTATAGACCCAACAGCAAGATACTTATTATCAGAACATTCATAAGTATTGTAAAAATGTGATGCTCCATCAAGAAAATTAGATTCTCTTTCATCTTTCCAGTAACCCATTTCTTTTAATGAATAAAAAAAACTCATTAAAGATAGGCTTCCATCAACCATTGCAGAATCAACCACCTGACCTTTTCCAGTTTTTATCGAATTTATAACAGCGGCAAGTATTCCCATAGCAAGCATCATGCCCCCACCACCATAATCACCCACCAAGTTAAGTGGTATGGCTGGATTTGAATCTTTTTTTCCTATTGCATTTAGTGCTCCAGATAAACTGATATAGTTAATATCATGTCCAGCTTTTTTAGACATAGGCCCATCCTGACCCCACCCCGTCATTCTTCCATAAACCAAAGCTTTATTGATCTTCAAGCACTCTTCGGGACCTAGTCCTAATTTTTCCATAACCCCTGGTCTAAAGCCTTCAAACAAAACATCGACTGAAGAAATTAATTTGAGTATTTCTCTAACTGATTCAGGATTTTTTAAATCTGCAACGATGGATCTTTTTGATCTGTTATGGATGTCAAATTTATTATGAGAATCTTTATCACCGATTCTGCTGAGTCTGATTACATCAGCACCCATATCTGCAAGGAGCATTCCACAGTATGGGCCAGGACCAATACCTGAAAACTCTAAAACTGTTACACCCTTTAATGGACCCATTAGAATATATTATTGGAAAACTTTAAATTTAACCAACAAATTTGGAAGAAGAGACAATGAGGAAATAAAGGCTATTAACATAGCCAGCGCAGTAAATATTCCAAAAAGTTGAGTTGGAAAAAAGTTAGACAATGACAATATCGAAAAGCCAGTTGCAATTGTAGCTGCGGTATAAAAAATAGCTCTTCCTGTAGTTGTATGAGCATTTTGTAAAGCCATCTCAATTGAATTAGTAATTTTAATTTCTTTTTTATATCTGTAAATATAGTGAATAGTATTATCTACAGCCATTCCAACACTTATTGCTGCAACAGTTATAGTCATAATGTCTAATGGAATTTTTAACAATCCTAGGGTGCCCACAACAGAAGAAGCAACAAAAATATTTGGTATTAATCCAATAATCATTATTTTAAATGACTTAAAGATTAACAAGAGCATTAAAGCAATGACACTAAATACTAAAAGCAAAGAACCTATTTGTGATTGAAACAAAGATTGCAGCATATTGTTATAAAGAACTGCTAATCCAGTAATCTCAAACCTATCTTCTGATAAATTAAACTTTGTTATCAAATCATTATTAATTTTTTCAAGTAACTGATTTCTATTAAGATTTTCAGCTGATTCATTGACTCTTGTCGAGATTCTTACAATTGAATCATCTTTATTTATATATGAGTAAAGAAGTGTCTCTCTAATGTCTTCGGGTAATACAGATCTTAAAAGAGCTAATTCTAGATCATTTAAATCTTCTCCATCATTAATTAGTCTTGCAAGTTTAATACCGCTAGCTACGCTAAGGACTTTACCAATTTCAGGAAGAGAATCTAAATAATCATGAATTTCTTCAAGCTCAGCTAATGAATAAACATTCCACCAATAACCAGATGCGCTGCTACTTTCATCATCAAAAAGACTATCATCAAAAAACTCATCTTCAATTAAATCATCTAAAGCTATAAATGATGGCTCTTTTATTATGATATCTAATGTTGCTGTGCCACCTAAGTTTTGATCAATCTCTAACATTCCTTGATATATTTCAGTTTCCTCGTCAAAGTAATCAACAAATCTATTCTCAACTACCAGCTTTGTTGTTCCAAATATCAGTACACAAAAAACAACACTAAAAGTTAAATAAATATAGGTAGAGTATTTCTTAGAGGTAGCTAAGATTTTATTAGTAATTTTATGAAGCGATAAGTAATCTTTGCTTTTGTTATTTTTAATTAAGCTTAATGAACTAGGCAAGAATGAAAAAGTAAAAATAAAAGCTATAGATATTCCAAATGCCATCATTTTTCCAAATTCAATAACTGGCTTTAGGTCTCCTAAAAGTAATGATAAAAATGCTACAGCGGTTGTAATAGCTGCAAAAAAGCAAGGCAAAAACATTTGATCTACAGCATCTATTAATGATTCATTATTATCTGAAGAGCCTTTTTGTAATTCATTAATTTTTACTAAGACATGGACTGTCAAAGAAATTGTCAAAATTAATAATAAGGCAATAAAATTTGAAGAAACAACGCTTATTTTCCAATCCATATAACCAAGAAAGCCGGCAGTGACAAAGGTTGTTAAAAAAGCATTAGTTATTGGGAGTATTACAAACCAAATATTTCCAAAGAAAAGAAATAACATAACTGCAAAAACTGAAGCAACTGCAATACCAAAAACTACAAGATCAGACCTAATATATTCCATCATATCTGAAGTAATCATTGCTGGGCCGCCAAGATACAAAGTCGCATTGTTTCTATGTCCATCAAGAATGCTTCTTATTTCAGAAACTAAAAAAGAATTAAAATTAGATTCGTTATTATTAAGCTCACTAATTCTTTTGTTAATACTATCTAGATCATTTCGTAGTATTGTTTTACTTTCATTAGTTATTGGTTCTTTAGATTTAAGTGTTTCTAAAATTCGATAACGATTTGATATCAATAAGTCATACTCATCATTACCTCTTAAAACAATTTGCATTGCAGTAGTTGAGCCATCTTTGCTAATAATTAAATCCCGATAAATAGGATTATTAATAATTTCTTGTTTCGCCTTACTTAGATCAATACCTTCAGTTGTTAAGTCTTTTAAATTATCAGCAACCTCAGTAAGCCCTACTTTTGGTTGAAAAAAGATTGGGGCATCTAGTAAAGACAAAACCGAATCAACGCCATCTAACTTTGATAACGATTCTTCAATTTGAGAAAGCTGATTTAATGATTGGTATGAAAAAAGTTCGGATTCAGGCTTAAAAGTAACTATTAAAAAACTGGAATCTCCAAACTCCTTCTCGTTTTCTCTATATGTTTTTAATGATTCGTCGCCCTCTAAAACTAGCGCATCCGAAGATGCATCTAACTTAAAATTTGAAATGCCTTGAGATGCAATCAAAATTACCAACACAACAGCAGATAATATTATTAAAGGATTTTTAATAACGAAAATTGAATATTTAGATATTAAATTTTTCATATCATTTTTTATGAGCGCATTCAGGTGAGTCCAGGATAGTTGGATTCAATTTAAATTCTTCTTCGTTGAAAGGTTGTATAGAAAGAGCATGTATATCATCCATAATAGTACCTAAGTGTTTATAGACAAGTTTATGTCTTTGTATGTGAGATAAATCATTAAAATCGTTACTAACTATGATAATTTTAAAATGACTTTCAGCATTCACTGGAACATTGTGCATAAAACTTTCATTGAGTATCTTTAATGAAGTTAGATTCATGCATTTATTAAGGGTATTAATTATTCTATTTTCAGTAGATCCCTTATTCATAATAAATTCATTATAAATGAATATATTATGGAAACTTATTTTAAAAGAAAAATTAAGGGTAATCGCGACCTAACAATTTGTTATAAAAGAGTGCAAATAAGATTATAACAACAGCCCCCAAAGCAACTGGCATTAACACAAAGGACAATCCCTTACCGCCGAGTATTGCAATAATTGGATTTGCTCCAGCTGGAGGATGAATTGAATCGAAAGTTGCCATAACAAAAACTGCTAGACCCACAGCAATTCCAAGAGAAATAAATGAAGATCCCATTAATGTAAATATTACCACTCCGCTTAAGGCTGATAGTGTATGGCCTAAGAAAATATTCTTTGGTTCTGCAAGCGGACTATCATGAACTGCCATTACTAAAACCATGCTAGCCCCAAAAGGAGGTATTAACCATATTTCTCCATAATCAGAAAAATGAAGATATGAAAGCAAGCTAATACATAAAAATGCACCAAATGCAGATAAAAAATTATCTAATAGAGTTTTTTTATTAAAAATATTTTTCATATTTTAAGATTAACTTATTTTAAAAAAATTAGATATTAACTATTTAAATCACCCATCGTGCGGTTGTTGATTGATTGTTTCAATTAGCAATGAAATTTCTTCCCACTTTGCCCATTCAACAGAATTTAGTATTGCAGCATATTCAGCAGCACGTAACATTGCAATAGTTTGGGCTTCATCTCCATACTGTGTAATTAATGAAATGGCTATTTGTCGAAGGTTTTCTTTCATCTTAAAAAAATATTATCAAGAGATATCGGCTAAAAATAGATTTATACTTATTCTATGAATATATTATGGATTAAAGATGGTAAAAAAGGTCATGAAAAGCAAGTTAAAGTTCTGCTTGATGAAATTTCAAAAAATATAGAAATCAAAATTTTTGTAGAAGATTACTTCATAAGCCCTTCTCAAAGATATCTAGATGTATTTGATCATGCAACAAATTATTTTATGGCAGGAAAAGAAAATTGGCCTCATTTAGCATTACTAAAATATAAAAAACAAGATATAGATATTGTTATCGGTGCTGGGTCAAATGTTTATACTAGAATGGTTTTAATTAAAAAAGCATTAAAAAGAGATTATTCTAAAAATATTAAGGCTATAAGTGTTCTAGTCCCAGGCTTTTTTCAACGTGAGTTTGATATTATTTGTGCTCCCAATCATGATAATCATAAATTACCAAATAGAAGAAATGTTATTTTTTATAACGGGTCTCTTGCCCAGGTTAGCGATCGGCAGCCAGATAAAGAATTAGGTTTCATTGGTATAGGCGGTGAAAACAAGCATTATATTTTTGATCAGAAAAAAATATTAAATCAAATAGAATACATCTTATCGCTTCATTCAAATATGCATTGGGCTCTCTACACATCAAGAAGAACTCCTAAAGAATTAATACAAAAAATAAAGATCTTAAAAAATAAATTTTCTAATTTAGAAATAGCAAAAAATGATATTGATGAAGCAATTAAAAATTCAGCTATCAAGGTCGTGACTCAAGATAGTGTAAATATGGTTTTTGAATGTCTTTCTACAAAAGGTGATACATATTTATTTAATATGAAATTTTTTAAGAAAAATAAAATTATAAACCTTATGCATAATCTTCTTGAAAATAAACAAGTTGGTTATGTGGAATATTCAAAAATGGTTGACGGATTACACAAAATGAAAATGGTTAATAAAAATAAACACAGTGAAATTTTTGCTGAAGTTGAAAAAGTGTCCTTTGAATTGTTAAAAAGAATATCACAATGAAAATAATTGATTTTGATCCGGATGAAATTATATCAAGAACAACAAAAGAGAATCATGCACTGACGGTAGGTAAATTTGAAAAAATTCAAGGATTTGATCTCTTAATAAGATCTTGGGTGGATATTAAAAGAGAGCTAATAATTATTGGTGATGGTCCTGAATACAAAACTCTAAAAGAACTTATTAAAAGCCTAAATTTAGATAATAAAATTAATTTAAAAAATCTTATGCCGCGTGAAAATATCCTTCAAGAATTAGCAAAAGCAAAAGTTTTTATTCTCTCTTCAATTGATGATAGTGGCACTCAAACCGCCTTAGAGGCTCTTGCACTTAACACGCCAGTGTTATCCACAAATGTTGGTTGCATGGACTCAATTTTTCCTGATGAATTTCTTGTAAAACCAAACAATCAAGCAATGCTCAAAGAATTTTTAGATAGGTATGTTGATGATATTGATTTTATAAACCAAAAATCAATTTTTGAGTATGTGTTAGAAGAGTTTTATAGTTAAATTTTAATTAAAAAATTATTCATATCTTAAGGAAATTGCTGGATCTAACTTTGCTGCTTTTCTTGCAGGCCAAATTCCAAAAAATAAACCAACCATAGCAGAGAAAGTAATTGAACCAACTATTGCACTAAAAGGCATTGCAAAAGGCCAATCTTGAAACGAAGCAAGCAAATAAAGAACACTAGTTCCTAAAAATACTCCTATACAGCCTCCAATTACACATAAAAGTATTGCTTCAACAATAAACTGAGACATTATTGCTTTGTGGGTTGCGCCCAAGGCTTTTCTGAGACCAATTTCTCTTGTTCTTTCTGTAACTGAAACAAGCATAATGTTCATAACGCCAATGCCACCAACAACAAGACTTATACCAGCAATACCAGCAATTAATGCTGTGAATATACCAGTTGCCTGTCTTCTTAAATCACTAAATTGACTATAATCATTGATATTGAAATCATTATCAGCACCTGGTCCAATATCGTGTTGAGCTCTTAGGATTCTTTCTATGGACATCATAATTTCATCAACATTTGCATCTTTCTCAACACCAATGTTTATAGAATCTACATTCTTAGTACCAAATAATCTTTGAGCGCCAGTTAATAGAGGAACGTAGAGTTCTTCATCTGGACTTTGCCATCCTGTATTACCTTCTTCTTCAAGAATGCCTATTACCTTATATCCTGTTCCAGCGATAAGAACTTCTTTATCTAAAATATTTTGAGGGCTTGTCTTTAATTCTTTTGGAACAGCAGCCCCCAAAACTACAACTCTTTTTCTTCCAAAATTTTCATCATCATTAAAAATTCTTCCATATTCAACGTCATATCCCCTTACCTTAAAGTGAATAGGTAAGTTGCCTCTTATCCTTTGATTTATATTAGCGTTATTGAATTTTACTTGCCTATTTCTAGAAATATATGGGGATATCATCCAGTTATGCTCTTCATTTTTTTCTAAGGCATATGCATCTTTAATGTCTAAAGGAATAAAGCCCTTTGTAACAGCGCCTCTCCTATTTTGACCCGGACTAACAACAAGCGTTCTTGGACCAAAATCATCAATTTGTTCATCTAAAGCTTTATTGGCACTAGACCCCAAACCAATTACGGCAATAACAGCTGCAGTGCCAATAATAATAGCAAGGGTGGTTAAAAAAGATCTAACAATATTAGATCTAATTGAAGATAAAGCAGAGATTATTGATTCTTTAAATAGCATTATCCAAAACTAAATGATGCTTGTACTCTTTCTTTAAAGCGCTTTTGATAATCAAATAAGCTTTTGCTGGGTAAAATAAAGATTGAATCATCTTCTTTCAACCCACTCAAAATTTCTACATTAGATAGATCAGATACTCCTATTTTTACCCAAGTTAATTGAGGCCCATCTTTAGAATCCTTTATAACAATAAATTTGTTAAAATTCTCCCCCTCTTGAATTTCAACCAAGAAAGAATCTACAGTGTTTTTTGAAATATTTAAAATACCGGCAGCAGAATAAATATCTTTTCTTGTTCGAAGTGACATTGTAGGAGTGCTTAGAGAAACTTCTTTATTTAAAACTTCGATAACAACATCTGTATTCATACCTAATAAAAGTAGATTTTCATCATTATCTATGTCTATTAATACAGGGAATGTAGTAACATTTTGTTCTATTTTTGCCTGTGGTTCAATTTTAGAAACAACACCAAAAAATTCTTTATCTCTGTATGCCGCAACTTTAATTGATACAACCTGACCTATTGAAACTTTACCTACATCAATTTCATCAACCAATGCCCTAACTCTTACTTTTGATAAATCAGCCATGGTCATAAGAATGGTGCCACCACCAACTGCAGAAGTTGGAGATGATATTACCTGACCAACTTCAACCGGTCTTGAAATAATTGTGCCTTGAACAGGTGATCTTACTATAGTGTCATCTAATGCAATCTTAGCATTTTCATAAGATACTTCCGTCCTAACGAGAGTAGACTTGGCCTGTGCAAAGCCCTCTTGTATATCTTCAAAATCTTTATCTGAAATACTTGCATTAGCATGTAATTCCTTTCCTCTATCAAGTTGTGACTTTGCATTATCCAACCTAACTTTCGAGGCCTGAAGATCAGACATGGCTTGATCTAGAATATTTTTTGGAGTTCTTTGATCAATTTGACCCAGAATAGATCCTTTCTCAACAAGGTCTCCCACTTCGGCGCCTAAAAAAAGAATTTCACCAGAAGCCTTTGACTTGATTTCCACTGATGATATAGCCTCTATTATTCCAGATGCTTCTATCGATAATTCAAGTTGTTTAGTAGAAACATTTTCCCTTTTATAAAAAGTAGTCTCTTGTTGAGGTTTTTCATCTGAACCACATGAGGAGATTAGAATTACAAGACCTGCAATGTAAAAAGTATTTTTTAATTTAATTTTCATAATTATTTATATTTTATAATCTGATTCTATTAGTCCATCTTTGATATTTATTATACGCTTTGATTGCCTAGCAATATCTTCTTCATGGGTAATTAATATAATTGTTTGACCTTGTTCATTTAATTCTTTGAATAAATTCATTACATCATCTCCAGTTTGGGAATCCAAATTTCCAGTAGGTTCATCGGCAAAAATTATACTTGGTTTATTAACAAGGGCTCTAGCTATAGCTACTCTTTGTTGTTGTCCACCAGATAATTCGGATGGTGAATGATTTATTCTGTTTGTAAGTCCTACTTTATCAAGAACGTTTTTTGCCATCGTGATCGCATTATCTTCTCTAACACCAGCATATTTTAATGGAAGCATAACGTTATTTAGGGCAGAATTCTTTGCAAGGAGATGAAAAGACTGAAATACAAAACCAATTTCTTTATTTCTAATTCTTGCTAATTCATCATCACTTAAATCATTCACTAAATTATTATTTAAATGATATGTGCCTTCGGTTGGTGTATCTAAGCAACCTATAATGTTCATTAATGTAGTCTTGCCAGAACCTGACGGACCCATGATTGATAGGAATTCACTTTTTTCAACTGATAAATTTATTCCTTTTAACGCTTCAACTTTTTCAGACCCTACCTGAAAAGACCTTTTAAGATTTTGAGTTGATATTATCATTTTAGTTGGACAATTATGATACCAGTAAGTTCATTAATTAAGAATTCTTAATAATATCTTCCACAAAGGAAATCCAGCCTTCTGCTGCTGACTTTGTATCATCTTGATCTAATGCTATGTTAAAAAAATTAATAGATTCATTGAGATTACCGAGTTCATATTGTGTTATGCCCATCAATAACTCTAACCTTCCAGGTGATTTATTCCACCCCAACTTCTTAGCTTCATTAAAATATTTTAATGCTAGTACCCAATTTTCATCTTCGAAACCAAATCTAGCAATCTTAAATGCTATATCTGAGTCTTCTTTAAGTGATAATGACTTCTGAAGCGCTTTTATTCCGTTTTCTCTATCTCTAGCTATAAAATAAGAGTCAGCTAGAAGTTCATAATTTTTATGATCAATTTCTAAAAAATCATTTTTAAAACCATAATCTAGAACTTTTACTGCTTTTTGAGGCAACCCTTTGTATAAGTAATATCTGGCAAGGTCTTTATATTCTTTGCTTTCGACTAATAACTCATTATCAAAAGCCAATTCAAGCCCTGCTAAAGATTCATTGTCTTTATTTTGGGTGTAATATAGACCGCTTACTTGTGTCCAGTATTCTTTTTTTTCAGGATTGATGTATATCAATAACTGGCCTGTTTCTATTGCTTCTTCAATTTTATTAAGCTTTACTGCTAAAGCTAATTCATATCTCAACCAGTCTTCTTCATATTTTAAAGACATATTATTTGCAGAAGAAATATAATCGTATGCCAATTGAAAATCTTCTTCGTAATAATATGAAATACCTATTAAAACTCTATTCTTCGGCGAAAATTCTTGTCCTCTTTTTTCAGCTTCTTTTTTATATTCAAGTAGAACATCTATTACTTTTTTAAAATTTTTTACTTGAAAATAACATTGCGCTAAGTTAGTTCTAACTTGCAGATTTGTTATTAAAGGAATTTTTCTAAATTTTAATGATGCTTCATAGGCGATAATTGCTTGATCATATTTGGCTTGAGTAGCATACAAATTTCCCCATAGTTGGTTAATTAAAGATCTTTCGTAGCTTTGCTCATTAAGAAAATATCTTTTTGATAAGATGCTTAGCTCCTTTTCCGCATTTTCATAATCACCATCTGATAGAAAGTCATTAACTCTTTTGAGATAGCCGTATGTGAATTGACTTATAGAATCTTCAGAAGCATAAATTTTTACTGGCAAAGTCGTTAAAAATATAAATATAAAAGATAATAAAACTTTAAACATTGCACTCAAACTCCACTAATAATTCGCCCATCTGATCAACTGCAATACCATCAATAGTTTTTGGTTTAAATTGCCAACGTCTTACAGCTCTTGCAGCTTCTTTGCTGAAAATATTAGATGGCTTTGCTTGCTTAATAACCACTTTATCTACTCTTCCAGAAGCATTTACATTAAGTAACATTAAAACTGAACCATTTATACCTGATAGAGCAGCCTCTCTAGGGCATCTCGGTGCAACTTTAACAATTGGAATGAGCTGACTAGTTCCAGCTGTTAATCCTTGCATAGCTCCTAAAAACGCACCTGAAAAATCAGTTGGTAAAGAAAAATCAGGCACATCAAAATCAAAGTTATTCATTGGAGGTGGCTTTGAATCATCAAGCTCAAGTTTTGGTTGTGGCGGTCTCTTGGGTTGAGGAGGTTTGTCAGGAAGTGTTCTTGTTCTTTCTTGAAGATTATCATTTTGTTTAATTCTTATAAATTCTACAAAGTTGGGTTTTTTATTTTTTGTATTAGTTTCACCAGACCTTGAAATTAATTCTTGAATTATAAGAAATACAGAAAATGTAATTACAAAGGGAAGTATTACATTGGTGTATCTTCTATATTCACGAATCATTTTTTGCTGCAATTGATATATTTTGAACTCCAGCTAGCCTAATTTGATCCATTGCTTCAACCAGCAACCCTGATCTAGACTCTTTATCGGCTTGTATAATTACTGACCCCTCAGGATATTCAATCTTTAATCTTTCAATATTGGCTCTTACAGCCTTCAAATCTACTCTTCTTTTATCAATCCAGATTTCATTTGTTGCTGTTATAGCAACTAGGATATTTCCTTTTTCATCTCTTTCAGCTGTTTCAGCATTAGGTCTATTAATATCAACCCCAGTTTCTTTTACAAATGATGTTGTCACAATAAAGAAAATTAACATGATGAAAACAATATCCATCATTGGAGTAAGATCTAAATTACCATCCTCGGCCTGTCTTCTATTCTTTCTTCTCAATGTGAATATCCCTCTTTTTTGAATAGCAACGTTGCTTCATTAATATATTTATCAATTCTATAACTAAGATCTTGTCTAAAATACAAACCAAATAAAGTGATAACCATGCTAGCCATAGTTGGTATAGTTGCTTTAGCAACACCTGAAGACATTGCTCTTGGGTTGCCAGTACCTAAAAATGATAAAACTTCAAAAACTTCTATCATGCCGTAGACAGTCCCCAACAAACCAATCATTGGACACATTCCAATTAACCCATCTAGCAATTTAATATTTTGATTAGAAACTCTCTTTAGCTCAGCTATAAAAGTACTATCAACTTGTTTTAAAGAAAGCATTGTAGGAGGATTGTTATTAACAAAATCATTAAATTTATCTTTCAACCATAGATCTCTATCAAAATATAAAAAAGAATATTTATTTATAAAAATTGTAAATATAAGAAATGTTAACAAAAATAATAAAAATAAAACCGGGCCACCTCTTGTAAATAGATCGTCAAGCAAAACTTACACCTTCGATAATAGATAAGAAGCTCTTTCTTCAAGATATTGCAAAATTGTTGAAGATTTTTCAGAAAGATATGTATAAAGACCTAAAAGAGGTGCTGCGACTATTAAACCAAGCATTGTTGTGACTAATGCTTGAGATATTCCTCCAGCCATCTGTTTAGGGTCACCTGTGCCGAATAATGTAATGGCTTGGAACGTTTCAATCATACCAATAACAGTTCCTAATAAACCCAGTAATGGTGCAACTGCAGCAAAGAATTTTATCCAGTTATTACCCCATTCAACTTGTGCAGAGTAATTAACAATAAGTTCATCGATAGAATTTTCTTTTGATTCATTTGATGATGAGCTTTGTGAAACAGCAGTCATTCTACTAATAATAGAGTCGCTATTTTTTTCATCAAGAATTTCTTTGTTGTAAAAGGATAATAAATATAGCTTGTATGATGAGAAAGCTACGCCAATTAAACCAATTAAGATGATTATAAAACCTATTGATTTTCCTTGAGCAATTCTTTCTAACCATCCAGCCTTATCTAAATATAATGACAGCAAAAATCCTCTAGTTGGATCAATAGAAATAGCAGCATATTCATTGGCTTTACCATGTTTCTTAAGTGATTTTGTAACAGAAGATTCTGGTTGACTAGCTAATAATTGAAATGAATTAAGTGATGGTTTTGGTTCTAAAAACTTATTGTTATAAACAGCATTAAATAAACCATAACGTATAACATTTCCAGCAATGCTTTCGCCATTTGGAAGTGTTATTGGAGCATTAAATTTAATAATCTCGCTTCCAGCAACTATTTGATCAAAATAACTTAGCCATAAAGATTCAAAGTCATCTAAATTGTGGACTTTTTTAGAGCCAACCTTTTTAAGAACATCGGGACGATCATTATATTCAAAGAAAGTTACTTCTTTTTCAGAGCTTGCAAGAAGTTCTCCAGCAAACTGACGCGTAACTCCAAAAAGCTCCCCAAGGACACCAATCTTAATTTGAAGACTATCCTCAAGTTCAGCCAAAGTTTTTTCATTTTCTTCGAATGTCTTTTCAAGCCTTTTATTTCTGTTCTGCTCATTAGCAAGTTGAGTTTTAGCTTTTTGAAGCATTTTTTCTCTTTCATCAACAAGATTAATAAACTTATTTAATCTCTCTTTATCTTCAGAAACATATATATCCCTATTTTCTTTAACAATTTCTAGAAGTGCCTTGATTTTATTATCTCTTACTTCAGAAATTGGTATTTCCTCACCCTCTTGTGCGAATAAAGAAATGCTTAAAAATGTAATTACAAATAATCTATTTAATAACATATTACTTATCCTCACTTATTGGTTTCAAAGGCAATGAAATAAAATTAGGAGGTGCCTGTCTATTTGAGATGTCTAATGCATTTTTTATGTCTTTATCTAAATCATTACCAACATGAATCCATCTTTCTTCAAATTCATTCCAGTATCCAGTTTCATCTCCATCCGGGGTTCTATAAAAAAGTCCCAGTCTTCCAAGTCTAAAATAATCTACAGCTATTTCTTGGTCATCTAATGAGATATAGCTTGAGTAATTTTCTATAGTTTTACCAAAATCAGATTCAATTTGATATGCCTCAAAAACCTTTCTATATTTTTCAGCAGTTGTAACATCGGATCGAAGAATTAGGTCATCAAGATTATTTACTCTATTTATTCTTTCTTCAAGTAAAAAAGGTATATCTAGTTCAATAAACTTTCTTAAAGCATCGATCATCCTTTTTAGTAATGGAAGAATATCAATATTAATATCGTCTAAAGAATCTAATTGCTCTCTAATACTTTGTATTTCATCTACCTGTGAGTCAATAATTTTAGATAATTGATCATCATAGTTCTTTAATGATTTATATTCATTGAGTGTATCTTTGTAATCAAAATATAGTTTTTTTGAAACTTCATCCAATCTTTCAATATCTGCTTGCGCTTGAATTGATAGACTTGAAGAATCGACTTGAAGGTCTATAGCATCATCAATTATTTCTTGAGAAATTATTGTTAATGGTATAAGAAAGAAGAGATATTTAAATTTCATAATTTTTTCCTAAAACGTATAGATATTATATACATTAATGCATGACATAGTATTTACAATCATTACAAAAAAAAAGCGCCATAAAGGCGCTTTTTTTATATCATCAATTAGAATCTGTAGTTGAAACCTGCAGAATAATATCTACCAAAAGCACTAAAGTAATTTTGATTATAGTATGGGTATCCATAACCAGGATCTCTTTGTGGCATTTTATCATCTAAGTTTCTGATACTAAAATATACGTTAATATCAGGACTATAGTTATACCTTGTAGTGAGATTGGATATTATATGTGGATCAGATTTACCTCTACTACCCCATTCCATATGTCCTAGTCTGTCCATGAACAATGTAGTGCTGAAATCTTGATATACCCATGAAATAGATGCATTTTGTTGAGATCTTGGTTCATATGTATATGCACTTAGATATTCAACCTCATCCGACTGCACATCAAATTTTTGATAAATAGCAATTATATGAGATGAGAGAACGCCAAAGTAAAAATCACCAAGGTTCTCAGTTTCAAATCTATAATCTAAACTCCAATCTATTCCTTGATACTCAAGAGATGATTGGTTTACATATGCAGGATATACTTCTGTCCATGTACCAATTGGAGCTGTATCACCACTTATAGGATCAGGAGTAATTGCAGCCCTGGTGATTTTACTATTCACAAGATCACAATCTCTGTCGGTAATATTAGTCCTCATGAAAGTTGCAAAATCTTCACCGTACAAGCATTTACCCTCTTGTAAATTAAGTGTTGTAATGCTCTCAGTACTCACAGCACCCTCAAGAATTACTTGATATGCATCTATTTTAAAAGTCGTATTATCATCAATAGACCAAACTAATCCAAGCTGGAAGTTTTCACCCTCTTCTTCTTCAAGCTCTGTATTACCTGAGAAGAAACCTTTGACAGATGGAGTGCTTGTTTCACACTCTGTAAAATCTGCATAGTTATAGTCTGGGTCACCAGATGCAGCGTATGCGTAACATTTTACCCAGTCTGTCGCGCTATTATAAAAACCAGATGATGAAGCTTGGAATAAGTAATTCATATCTGGAGCTCTAAATGTTTCAGAAGCTGATCCTCTTATAAGTAAGCTTGCATTAGGTCTGTATGCAAAATTAACCATATTGGAAACTCTAGAGCCGACATTAGATGATGCATCATCATAACTGTCGTATCTGCTTGCTAGTGTCATTTCAAGCTTGTCAGTAACAGGTAATGAGAATTCAGCACCAATGGATTTTCTATCTCTTTCTCCACCACCATCAATAACAGAACCTGATTTAAATACATCTCCTGCTAATCTATTAGCGTTAGGCATTAGGTCATAATCTTGTTCTTGTATATCAGCACTAACAGCAAAACCTACAAATTTACCTGCTAATTCAAACTCACCAGAGACTAAAATATCTAGAGTAGACTGCGACGATTCTGCTTTAAGAGTATCATCTGCTAAGAATGTACCAATTTGCTCATTTGTCATAACACCCATTAATCTGTCTGGAAGGAAACATACTTGGTAACCAAAAAGTTCATTACCACAAGGGGCATCTCCTCCATAAGGACCATATTGATTAAGAAAATCATTTGAGTATGCATAATTGTATTGCCACTGTCTGTATGAACCAGTAAGAAGATTACCTTCAGCATCAGTAGCGCCAACACCGTACATGTAATCATCTATTGCAGTCGTGAAATCTTGTTTAACATTTTCATAATCGTAAGTTGTGGAGTTATAGCCAACTTCCCATTCCCAACCGTTTTCAAAAAAGCCATTTAGACCAACATAAAAATCGTTTACTTCCTCAGTAATATCATTTCTTCTATCAGCATTAGGACCCATTGAAGGCGCAAAGAATCTTAAGAAATATGTTGCAGACAATGAACCGGTTGAATATGCATTAGCAGGATCAGTTGATTCTTGCTGTAAGGCATTGATTCTCTGCGGATCAAGAAAATAGTTATGTTGCCAGAATCTTGGGTACCCTCTATAGAAAGCTTCATCGGTCCATGAGTAGAGTCTTGAGTTTAATTCAATACCATTATCAAAGTTATGTGTAAAACTTAATATAGCTGCAAGGTCTTCTCTTTCATTCACAATAGTTTGAGAACTACCACCGAATCTTTCACTGCCATAATCCCAACCACAACCTCTACCAGGATATGATCCAGCGTATAGCCATTCAGGATCTTGTTTATCAAAATCAAAAAACTCACCGCCACTTAACTCTTCACAAGTTGGCGTACTTGGAAACTCAGAAGAACCATACCATCCTCTTTGTCCATTTCCTGTATACCAATAAAGTCCGTATCTAGGTGCTGTATAGCTGACACCGTAATCAGGATCATTAACAAATGAGTCATGACCTGGTCTATCAGCATAAGTCATCGGATCTACGTGAGTATAATCAACGCCAAATGTCCAACTTGAGTTGCCGAAGAAGCCACCAGCTGTATATGACAATGAATATTGGTTTTTACCCTCGTATTGTGTCTCCATGAAGTCTACATCTAGCTCTTGAAAGTCCTTGCCTTTAACAGTTATAACATTTACAACACCAGTAACAGCATCTGACCCATAAATAGCAGATGCACCTTGAGATAAAACTTCGATTCTATCGATTAAACCATTAGGTATAACTCCGATATTTGCAATATTGCCTGCGTTATTAAAAGGTATTGGGTAATCTGCAGTTCTTCTTCCATTAACAAGATACAAAATTCTACCAGGACCAAGATTTCTTAAATCTAATTCA
>Ga0181596_10002279_pt1 | contig 18633 bp, 19 predicted proteins | sample 041ome_6_FD_148655 | JGI IMG/M metagenome (GOLD analysis project Ga0181596, IMG submission 148655) | Coastal salt marsh microbial communities from the Groves Creek Marsh, Skidaway Island, Georgia - 041402US metaG (spades assembly) | ecosystem: Environmental > Aquatic > Marine > Intertidal zone... | reverse complement strand
CGATCGAGCCAAACCCCGCGGCATTGCGGGCAATAGTCAATCTCGATGCCCTGACGCTCGCTCATGACGAGATCGACGCGGCATGTCGGGCACAGCAGCCCTTGGGAGGGACGGCTATCTACCATAATAAATTCCTGTGTTGGAAATGTTGGCCCGTCAGTCGTTCGCGGCACCGCGAGGACGCGGTGGTTTGATGGGCCGCCGACGATTGCGGTTGGACTGCCCTGGCAATCTCGATTGCCGGCGCAGGAGAGCAAGAAAGGCCGCATCCTGTTGCCGCATTGTCCGAAGCAGACCTTTGCGCATCATGATGCCGACCAAGCCGCCGATGATTCCCCGACATTCGATCGAGTGATGAACGCAGACGCCATTCGCGATCTGCTCGATCTCGTAGCGTTCGTCGAAGGTGAAGAAGCCCCTTACCCCCATCTGCCACCCGATGAGCTGCGGCTTGGTCAGGCGGTTTATGACCACTTGCGTGGTCATCTTCCGGCCGCTTTTGAAAAGGCAGCACGTGACGTCCATTTCGGCACCGAGTTCGGCATCGGCCGCGATGCTGTAGATGGGGTGCCATCGTGCGAACCCCCTCAGATCGGAGATCAGCGACCAGACCCGGAGCGCTGAAATGTTGAAATCGAAGCTGGTCTCTGCCTTCATGGCTGCCTGTCCTGTCGGGCCGCGACGCGGCCAAAGCTAAGGCCGTAGAACGGCGGCCTTCTTGCCGACCAAAGGAGGGGGTGCGGGGAGCTGGCGAGGCGCCAGGAGCTTGGACGGTGGGTGCCGAGCCGAGATTCATCCGCTCAGGCCTTCCAGCGTCTTACTTGCCTTGCCACCGATCACCTCGACGGCTTCGAGCGTCATCAGCCCAATGTCGGGTACATCGCTCAGGGCGGCGACGAACGCGCGCAGTGCGTCCTCGAAATCTACGATTTCTATAACCACCGCACGATCGCTCTCGAGCACATGGCGGCGATGTACGTGCGCGGAGGCCCCGAACCCGATCAGCGCCTCAAGCACCGTGAGACCCGCCATCTTTCGATCCCGCGCCAGCGAAGCGACATATTCGAAGACCTTCCGATCGCCGATGTAAGCCGCTTCATCCGTGTAGATCCGCAGCAGTTTCCAGGCCGTTTCTCCCATCATGCTTCTCCTTTCAGGGGGGCGGGTTCCTCACCATGCGGAGCGGTCGCCTTTTGTTCATTTTGAAGTTTGGTCCGCCCGAGGATCACCTTCGCGATCGCTGGCAGCACCAACAGCGTCAGGATGGTGGCGGCGACGAGACCGCCGATCACGGTAACGGCGAGCGGCTTTTGAACCTCCGCGCCGGTGCCGGTTGCGAGCGCCATAGGCACGAAACCGATCGCGGGCACGAACCCCGTCATGATCACTGCCCGCATCTTCTCTGCCATGCCGTTGCGGATCGCTTCCACCACGGGCATCCCGTTTTCGCTGTTCTCCCGGATCGCGGACATCACCACGAGGCCGTTCAGCACAGCCACGCCGGCAAGGCAGATAAACCCTACAGCGGCCGACACCGAGAAGTTGATGCCAGTCAGCAACAGGGTAAATACGCCGCCCGCGAGCCCTAGAGGAACCGCCAAGAATACCGCCGCCGCCCGGCCGAAGCTACCCAGTGCCATGTAGAGCAGCCCGAAGATGACCAGAAAGCACAACGGCACCACGATTGATAGCCGTTTTGATGCTGCGGCAAGGTTCTCGAATTGACCACCCCATTCAAGATAGTAGCCCGCCGGCAGCTTCACCTGTGCGATCTTCGCCTGCGCCTCCTGAACGAAAGAACCGGCATCACGTCCACCGAGATTGACCTGGACGACCACGCGACGCTTTCCGTTCTCACGACTGATCTGATTCAGCCCTTCGGTAAGCCGGATCTGCGCGACCTGTGCCAGCGGCACTTGGCCGCGCGGCCTCCCTTCCACCTCCGGGAGCAGCACCGGCATCGAGCGGATGTCGTCGAGATTGGCTCTGGTTGCCTGAGGAACGCGCACGGTGACGTCGAAACGCCGGTCGCCCTCGTACACCAGCCCCGACTCACGCCCGCCGAGCCCTGCCGCAACCGTATCTGCAACGTCGCGGACGGTAAGGCCGAGGCGCGCGATCGCGGCGCGGTCGAGCCTTACGTCGAGCGCCGGCGCGCCACCGACTTGTTCGGCCTTGACGCTAGCCGCTCCAGGTATGGTCTGGAGTACGCGGACCATCTCATTGGCGGTCAGCGCCATCTTGTCGAGATCATCGCCATAGAGCTTGATCGCCACATCGCCGCGAACACCCGCGATCAGCTCGTTAAATCGTAGTTGGATCGGCTGACTGACCTCGTAAAGATTACCAAGAAGACCGCCGGTAGCCTTCTCAATCTTTGCGACCACGTCGGCTTTGGTCGTACCTTCCGCCCACTGGTCCTTCTCTTTTAAAATAACGAAGCCATCCGAAACATTCGGCGGCATCGGATCGCTTGCAACTTCCGCTGTGCCTGTTTTGGAGAACATTAAGGCAACTTCCGGAATTTTGATTACCGCCTCCTCGACTTTGCGTTCCATTGCCAGCGACTGATCAAGGCTGACCGAAGGCACTCGTGTCGATGCGAAGGCGAGATTCTTCTCGTCTAACTGGGGAATGAATTCCGAGCCTAACATCCCAAACGCGGGTATGGCCGCCATGAAAAAGGCCAGTCCGCCGAGAATGAATGGCCACGGACGCGCAATCGCCTGATCCAGTAAAGGCAGGTAGCGTTCCTTAGACTTGCGGATCAGCCATACGTCCTTCTCCGCGACCTTGCCACGGATCAGGATTGCAACTAGCGCTGGTACCAGCGTGATTGCGAGTACGAACGCGGCCGCCAGCGCGAGCATGATCGTGATCGCCATCGGCGAGAACGTCTTGCCCTCCGTGCCCGTAAAGGTGAGCAGCGGTGCGAACGCGAGCAGGATGATCGCTTGGCCGAAGACGGTCGGCTTGATCATCTCCTGCGACGCCCGCATCGTCTCCTCCAGTCGTTCGCGGAGCGAAAGCAGTCTGCCTTCATGTTCCTGCCGGTGCGCCAGTCTGGCGAGGCAGTTTTCGATGATGATGACCGCGCCATCGACGATCAGACCGAAGTCGAGTGCTCCCAGGCTCATCAGGTTGCCGGGCACATTAAACGCGTTCATCCCCATTGCCATCATCAGGAACGAAAACGGGATGACCAGCACTGCAATCACTGCTGCGCGCCAGTTGCCGAGCAGCAGGAACAGAGCCACGGCAACAAGGATCGCGCCTTCGGTCAGATTGCGCTGGACCGTGGCCACCGTTGCGCCGACCAATTCAGCGCGGTTCAACACCACCTTGACCTGGACGCCGGGCGGCAGTGTTTTTGCAATCTGATCGAGCTTGGACGAGGCCTCCGTGGCAACAACCCGGCTGTTCTGACCGATCAACATCAGCACCGTGCCGATGACCGCTTCCTCGCCGTTCATGCTACCTGCACCCGTTCGCAGGTCGCCACCAACGCGAACATTGGCGAGCTGGCCTATCGTGATTGGAGTGCCTCCACGCGTCGCCGCGACAGCATTGCTGATCTCATCGACGGTACGCACGCGGGAATCGACGCGCACTAGGTACGCTTCACCACCGCGGTTATAGTAATTGGCGCCCACAGCAAGATTTGCGTTCTCAAGGGCCTGGCCAAGTTCACTGTAAGAAATCCCGAAACTGGCGAGCTTCGTTGGATCTGGTTCAACCACGAACGTTTTCGCATAGCCACCAATGGAGTCGACGCCGGCAACGCCTTTCACCGAGCGAAGCTGTGGGCCGATAATCCAATCTTGGACAGTTCGCAGATAGCTCGCCTTGGCCACCGCGTCCGTTAGTCGTTCGCCTTCGGGCGTCAGATAGCTGCCATCAGGCTGCCACCCTGGTTGGCCTGCGACTTTTTTGGCGCCCTTTCCGTCGGGATTGGCATAACCCACCGTGTACATTACGATCTCACCGAGACCAGTCGAGACTGGGCCGACTTGTGGCTGTACACCCTCTGGCAAATTTTCGGTTGCCTGACGCAGACGCTCACCAACCTGCTGACGCGCGAAGTAGAGGTCGGTGCTGTCGGTAAAGATCGCACTGACCTGGCTGAAACCATTGCGCGAGATCGAGCGTGTGGTTTCGAGACCTGGTATGCCCGCTAGAGCGATTTCGACGGGATAGGTAACAAGCTTCTCGATTTCGACCGGCGACAAACGCGGGTCAATCGTGTTTATCTGAACCTGTTTGGTGGTGATATCTGGCACGGCATCAATTGGTAGCTTCGTAAGCTGCCAGAGGCCGAGGCCGCCGATGACTAGAAAAAGGGCGAGTACCGTCCAACGCATGCGGACGGAGAGCGCCATGAGATTTGCGATCATGGTCTATTCTTCCTCGCCCGCGCCCTTGCCGAGTTCGGCCTTGAGCAGAAATGCGTTTTTGGTTGCGACTTGGCTGCCTGCCGCGAGACCCTTCAGGATCTCGACCCGGCCATTGCTGCGTTGTCCGATCGTGATGCTCTGAGCCTTGAAGCCCTGCGCGGTCCGCACGAACACGATGTCTCGCCCCTCGAGCGTCTGCACCGCATCCTCCGGCACCACGATCGCATTGCTGGTCGTGCCGCCCCCGCTCGGTAAGAGCCGTACCCGCACTCCGAGGCCAGGCTGAAGGCTGCCCGAAACGTCGAGGACCGCGGTCGCCGAGCGCGTGTCGTTGGCTAGCCCGGGTGTGACGGCGCGTACGCGCCCCTCCACCGTCCGCCCATCGGGCAGCTCGATGATTGCTCGATCGCCCGGAGAGAGACGTTGTGCGTCGGTCGGACCGACCGCCGCCTCTATTTGAATCTTTGACGCATCGGCGACGCGCATCAGCTCAGTTTCGGGCTGAACGTAGGCGCCCAGGCTGACATTTTCCGACGTGACGCGACCCGTAATTGGGCTGGACACGAGCACACCGCGACCGTCCGATGTCACACGCGCAGCCCCTGCCGCCACGCTGGCGCGGCGCGCCTCGGCAGCGGCGGAGGCGGCTTCCGCCTCCGCCTGTTCCAGATCGACCCGCGCCGAGACCTTTTGGCGGAATAGGTATTGCTCGCGGGCGAGCGCCTTTTGCGCAAGCGTCAACTTGGCAGCCGCAGCGGTGCGATCGGCGGCAAACTGCGCCGCATCCCGGCTTTCGACAACGGCAAGCGTTTCGCCGGCACGTACCGGATCACCGAGCCGCTTCAGTAGCCGAGTTACCGCGCCGGCCGCGCGGGCAGTGACGATTGCTTCTCCTTGCGGCGACGCGCTCACCGTCGCCTGCGCAACGATCTCCGAGCCAAGCCCACCTAGGTTGATGGTCTCGGTAGCAATGCCGGCTTGCTGGACCGCCTGCGCGGTCATAGTCACTGTATCAGGGACCTTATCCTCCTCCACAGGTGCCGTAGCAGCGCCGTTTGCCGCTTCCGTCGCGGCGGGTTCGTCTTCGGTCCAGCGTGCGATGCCGAAGCCGCCAAGTGCGGCGACGATCGCTACCGCCGCCACACCGCCAATAAGGCGCTTGTCATTCATCATCAGTAATCTCCGGAAATCGTGGGGGCCGGCGTCGTGAGCCGGGCGAGCCGGGCCTGCGCGTCGTGATAGGCGGCGAGCGCATCGACGTAGGTCTGGCGGGTCTGTGAGAGCGTGCGCTCGGCATCGAGCAGCGCAATCTGGTCAAACTTGCCTTGCGTCCAACCGATCCGCGCGATGCGGGCGGCTTCCTGTGCCGCCGTCAGTCCCGGCCCGCCTGCCGCCCGCGCGGTCGCGGCGGCGTTCTCCACTTCGGCTTGTGCGTTGGCGATCTTCTGCCGGGTATCAATCACGGCGAGGTTGCGTAGCGCGATAGCCTGCGTCTGTTCAGAGCGCGATTGGGCCGCGAAAGCGCTGCCGTTGTTGAAGAATGGAATAGGGATCGAAATGCCGACCACAGCAGCGGTGTCGTTGGTTGCCTCCAATCGGCGGGCGAATGTACTGACAGTAAGGTCGGGAACGCGCAGCGACCTTGCTACCCGCACTTGTGCGTCAGCGGTACGTACATCCGCTTCCGCCGCAGCGAGGGCCAGTGTCCCTTCAACCTCGATCGGCCGTGGCGGTCCGTAGTCATCGATCCGTTCAAAAGTTTTCATTATTCCGAAAGTATGAAGATCAGCTGGCGGTCAGCAATATCTTGAGTTTGCTTACCCCTGATGCGGCAACCTGTTCTCCAGGCTTGAGGGCAATGGTGACGAAGACTGCGCCATAAGAACTGCCCACAACTTTCAGCGCGGGAGCGCCATCAATCCGCACCTTGACCAGAACGGACCTGATTGCACGGTCGAGCGATGCTCATGCCGGGACGCACCTGACCCGCCAGCGGCTCGGGCAATTGCAGACCGTGCTTGAAAGCGGTGCTGTTTTCAATCACGAAGGGTATTGATGCCGCTATGACCGGGCCGCCGACCTGCGCGGCTACCGTGGCAACACGGTCTGAGATCGGCGCGCGCAGTGTGACCTCGCCTCCTGCGCGCGCGCCAACTCAGCACCATATTGCAGCGGTTCACGGCTCTTGACTGTGACGAGCGGCTGCCCTGCCCGACCATGTCGCCCTGGATGACGTACACCCGCAAGATTGCGCCGGTCGTGATGATCTGTTGCCTGTTCATCCCCGGTCCCTGCCAGCCGAAGCTGACAGCAACCTGACGGAGCGATCTATCGGCTGAAGTCGAGGATCAGCACGCTGTTCTGAGGATCAGTGCGGATCGCGCCGCCGTGCACCTGCATGATACGGTCGACGATGGCGAGACCCAGGCCGGCGCCATCCGGGCTGGCGTGGTCGGCGCGTCGGTTGCGTTGGATCAGCTGGGCAAGCTGTTCCTGCGACAGGCCTGGGCCGCCGTCGGTGACGCGGATTGCAGGCGTGCCGTCCAGCACCACATGAACGGTGCCGCCATCCGGCGTGACCCGGACAGCATTGTCGATGAGGTTGCGCAATGCCGCTGCAATCGCCTCGCGCCGCCCGAGGACGGATACCGTTTGGCCTTCACTCACCAGCTCAATGCTGCGGCCTTGCGCAATCACTGCCGGAGCACATCTTGCAACGACATCTCTGGCGATGTCAGACAGATCGATATCGTCGGTCGCAGTGGCTGCGGCCTCCTGCGCATCCATCTGCGCCAGCAACATCAACTGGTCGATCAGCCGCCGCATGGCAGCGACATCGCCTTTCAAACGCGCCGCGGTGGGATCCGTCATGCCATCGAGTTCCAGCATCATCGCTGCCAGTGGGGTACGCAATTCGTGCGCGACATCGGCGGCGAACGCTTCCTGGTGCATCGCCGATTGCTCCAGCCTTCCGAGCAGGGTGTTGACCGCCACGGTGAACGGCCGGATTTCGGTCGGCAGCTCACCATCATCGATGCGGATGTTGCGGTCGCGCCCCGTAATGGCGTTCAGCTGGTCCGTTGCATTCGTCAACGGTTTGAACGCCCGCCGCATGACGAACACGACTGCCACAGTCATCGGCACGACCAGTGCGACAACAGGCAACAGCACGTGTTCGACCATTTCGTGTAGCGCAGCCTTCAACGCATCTGCCGTTGCCATCTCGGCAAAGCTGATCCGGTATTCGATGAGCACGGCAACCAGCAGGAATACCGTGCCGCCAAGCCCGACCACCGCAAGGCCGCGCGCCAGAGAATTGAAAATCGACGTGGGTTGATGTGCCATTCAGTTGCTCCGCAGCATGTAGCCAACACCGCGCACCGTCTGCAGCTGCCCGGCAAGCCCTGCCTCGTCCAGCTCGCGGCGCAGACGCGATACGGTGGCCTCGCCGGCATTCGGGGTCACCGGCTCGTTGAAGCTGTATAGCGTGGTCTCGATCGTATCGCGCACCACAACTGTGCCTAGTCGGCGCATCAGCAGTTCCAGCAGGTCAGTCTCACGGCAGGACAGATCAAGGACCCGCTCGGAGCAGTGGGCCTCACGGCTGACCGGATCAAAAATGAGCGACCCGGCTTCCAGCATTGTCGCTGCGCGTGGCCCCGGCCTGCGCAGCAAAGCGCGAACTCTCGCCGCCAATTCCTCAATATCCACCGGCTTGACCAGATTGTCATCCGCACCTGAATCAAGCCCCGCGATGCGGTCTTCCAGCCCGTCACAGGCAGTCAGCATCAGTGCGGGAATCAGCTGGCGCGGGCTGCGCTGATGCTGCAGCCATGTTATGCCGTTCTCATCGGGCAGGCCAAGGTCAAGGATGACAGCATCGAAAGGTACGCTTTCCAGGCACGCATCCGCCGTCGCCATATCCGAGGCAACGTCGAAGGAAAAGCCCTGCCAACGCAGACCTTGTGCGATCAGACCGGCGAGGCGTTTATTGTCTTCCACGATCAGCAAGCGCACGGGTTAGCCCTCGTGTTTCGCAGGGCACCTGTGGAACCACGGCGCGAATGCTCAGTCATTGTCCTGATAGCCATCGGTGCCGACTGCCTCGCCTTGCTCATGTTCGTCTGCTTCGCTCGGTATCCCATCAAAAGCCGTCTTGTCATAGCGCAATATGCGTAGGCGGCGTGGACAAATTGGTTGACGCGAGACTCGGTGGTTGGTTCAAGGCTTCCTTTTGGAGGCAGGGTTGAGCCGGGGTGATCTGAGCGAAGCAGAATGGCTCGTTTTGAGGGATTTGCTCCCGATTGCAGCGGCAAATCGAGGACGTGGGCGACCGCCGGAAGAGAACCGTTCGATCATCAATGGTATTCTCTGGCGGCTTCGCTGCGGCACCCCTTGGCGCGATGTCCCAGTCAAATACGGCAACTGGAACACGATCTACCGTCGCTTTCGTCGTTGGAGTGAGGCCGGGGTCTGGGAAGCAGTATCGGTCACGCTGGCCGAGATCATGGCAGACAGCGGGCATTACAGCATCGATAGCACCACGGTTCACGCCCACATCTCGGCAGCGGGCGGAAAACGTATGGCCCGCCCCGTCCGCAAGTGGCAATTTGATGATGGATTGATCAGTCTGCAAAAACGTATCCGGCCTTTTGGCAGTTTGCCATTGGCCAAGATGGAGATCCGCGCGTCCTGGTCCTCATAAGGGGGCCGGCATCGAGTGCCATTTTACGCCATAGGGTTCCAGAACGCCGATCGACTGTCAGGCCATCTTCTGCTCGCCTCCCGCAGACTCCGTTAGTTCAGCGAATCACGCTGAACGATCCTGTTTCATGCGGCAAGCGGCGTTGCCTCATATCGCCGCTCGTGTCGCAACAAAGCCCATGCGATGCGCGCGATTTTGCCAGCCAGCGCCACGACAACGGCATTGTGATGTGCCCTTGCAGCCAGCGCCCGAAGCCACGCTCCAAGCCGTGTCTGGCTTTTGCTGAGCGCCGGTAAGGAAGCTCTAGCACCCTGAATGAGGTTCTTTCGTAGATATCGGCTGCCTCGTTTCGTGATTCCAAGCAGGCGCGGCTTTCCTCCGGTGGTGGCCTGCCGCGGCACGAGACCCAGCCAGGCAGTGAGGTCCCTTCCACGATTGAAGGTCCGCGCATCCCCGACCGCTGCGACTAGCGCGGTAGCATTCAACGCACCAATACCGGGGATTGTCAGCAGTCGTTGTGTTCGCTCATCCGCACGAGCTGCTTCGACAAATTCGGCATCCAGGTCGGCGATCCGCTTGTTCAGCGCCTCACAGCGCTGGCGCATATCGAGCAGCAGTTCCCGGATTCTCGGGGTCAGCGGCGATCCCTCGAGATCGAGCAGTCGAGCCAGATGCTCTCTGAGTTTAGCCCGGCCTTGCGGGATGATGTGGCCGCGTTCCAGCAGCAGGCTGCGCATCTGGTTCATCAAGGATGTCCGATCACAGATCAGCCGGTCCCGCACTCGGTGCAGGGTCTGCATGTCGAGTTGCTCCTCGGACTTGAGCTCGACAAATCGCATGGTCGGCCGCGTCGCAGCTTCGGCAATCGCCTCGGCATCACGATCATCGTTCTTCTGGGCTTTGACATAGGGACGGACGTATTCAGGCGACATCAGCCGTACCGTGTGACCCTGTTCCGCCAGAATGCGGCCCATGTGGTGCGCGCCGCAGCAAGCTTCCATAGCAACGACACAGGCGGGCTGCTTCGCGGCGAACGCGATGACACCTTCGCGCCGCATACGACGCCTCACTACAACGGCACCTGCCTCGTTAAGGCCAACAACGCTACAGCTGTTTTTCCCAAGGTCGATCCCAAGTACAGAAATGGTCATGGTCCTGCTCCTTTCTCCTGTCACCGTTCTACACCACGGTGAGGTAGGGGCGGGCCATCCATAAGGGGGGCTGATCGACGCGCTCTTGGCCGCTCGCGGGGCGGGTTCACCAGTAAACTTCACTGCCTGGTTGATGCACGAAGACGACCACTCGCCTTCCACCTGACGGTCGGCGAAGCGGCCGATTGCAAAGCCTATGATACGCTGATCGCACTGCCGGAGCAGGCACCAAAAGCGCTGCTGGCCGACAAGGGATATGACGCCGATGCCATCCGCGCAGACCTCGCGAGTCGCAAAATCGAAGCCGTAATCCCGGGTCGTTCAAACCGCCGGGTAAAGATCGAACATGATCGGGCGCTCTACGGTGAACGAAACCACATCGAACGCTTCTTTCGTCGCGTGAAAATCAACCGCGCTATCGCAACCCGTTACGACCAACTCGCCGAGAGCTTCCTCAGCATCGTCCATATCGCCGCAGTCAGATACTGGTTCAAATTTGTCCACGCCGCTAGTGTCCCCCGTCAGCGCCTTTGGCACAGATTTGAGGTTGTGATTTAAGGAGGGTTGGGGCTTCGTCTTAGTTGCGAAGGAACAAAGAGGGAGCGCCCCCGCAACACCGCCATACTCTGACCACGATACCGATCCGCAAATACCGGCGGCCTCCACAACACGCTTACTGTAAGCGCAAAAACCTCCCCACATTTTCGTAGGCGCTGATCTGGCTATGTTTCGCCCCTCGTCTGAGGGGTATCGTAGTGGCCGATGATATAGGAACATTCGAAACAGGTTTCGAAAGGCAGGAGGGTCAGCGGCCCTCGCGTATGGACGTCATTCCAGCAGGGCCGATGCGGCGTCGCTGGTCGGCCGAGGCCAAGGCAAGGATCATAGCGTCGAGCTTTGAGCCCGGCGCCAACATCGCGGAAATTGCGCGAACGCATGGACTGTTGCCACAGCAGCTTTATGCCTGGCGGCATGACAGTATTCCGGGCAAACGCCTGGCCAGCAAGAAGCTGGGCTTTGTCCCGGCGGTGATCGAAGATGCGGGCGGCACCGGCTCGGCTGATGGTGGAGGCGATAAGATCGTGATCCGCACGGCCGCCCTCACGATCCATGTGCCGCCGGGCGCGAGCGAGGATCATATCGCTCGGGTGCTCGCCGCTGTGAGCCGGTCGGAATGATCATCCCGCCAGGGCCGCTCAAAGTGATGGTGGCGACAAAGCCGGTCGACTTCAGGAAAGGCGCTGTCAGCTTGGCGGCGCTTGTCGAGCATGAACTCGGGCTCAAGCCCTTCTCGGGGGTGGTCTTCATCTTCCGCTCGAAGCGGGCGAACAGGATCAAGCTGCTGGTCTGGGACGGCACTGGCCTAGTACTTGTGAGCAAGGTCTTGCAGACCGGAGGCTTTCATTGGCCCCGGGCGCACGATGGCGTGATGCGGCTGTCGGCATCGCAAGCGTCAGCCTTGTTCGAAGGGCTGCAATGGTCGAAAATGCACACGCCGCGCACTCAGGCTCCGGTGACGACGCGATAGGTCGCAAGCCTGATTCCCCTGATCGAAATGCCATTGCGGATCGCTCCCAAACTGCCAGAAATGGGGCATGTCCGCCACGGCAACCGACCTTCCTGACGATGTCGCCACCCTCAAGGCGATGGTCCTGGCCGGCCTCGAGCGTGAAGCGCGGATGCAGCACATCATCGACCAGATCACCCGTACGACATTCGGGAAACGGTCGGAAAAGCTGAGCGAAGATCAGCTGGCGCTTGCCTTCGATGATCTTGACGTCGCCCGTGCTGAACTGGAGGCGCTTGGCGAGCAGGCGGCAAGTCAGAAGAAGGAACGGGCGCGAAGGGAAAGCGGGACAGCGCGGGCGTCGCTGCCGGCGCATCTGACCCGCGTTGAGGAAGTGATCCTTCCAGACGAGAAGGAATGCCCCTGCTGCGGAGGCACGCTGCACTGCATAGACAGCGACATATCGAGCCGGCTTGATGTGATCCCGGTCCAGTATCGCGTGATCGTGACGTCCCGGCCGAGAATGGCGTGCCGCGCATGCAGCGAGGGGGTGTTCCAGGCGCCCGCGCCTAAGCATGTGGTGCCAGGCGGCCTGCCAACCGAGGCAATGATCGCCGATGTTCTGGTCAGGAAATATGCCGATCACATGCCCTTCTATCGGCAGGCACAGGCGCTTCGGCGCCAGGGCATTAAGATCGACCGGGGAACCATGTGCAACTGGGCGGGTCGAGCCGCGGGCTGGCTCGGCCGCCTGACCAACCGAATGAAAGCGGAACTGCTGACGAGCGCGAGGCTGTTCGTCGATGAGACCACCGCCAAGGTCCTGGCGCCCGGCACCGGCAAGGTGAAGACGGGATATCTCTGGGCGATCGCTCGTGATGATAGGGCGCATGGCGGCACCGATCCACCGGCGGTCGTCTACACCTACATGCCGGGTCGCGGGAAAGTCTGGGCGGAAAGGTTGCTTGGCGACTTCACCGGCATCGTCCAATGCGACGGCTATGGTGCCTATAAGCATATCGAAGCGCCGGACCGTAAAGGCGGCTCGGGAACGCTCGCCTTCTGCTGGGCGCACGTTAGGCGTGGCTTCTTCGACGATGCCAAGGGCGGCAACGCCCCCGTCGCCGATGAGGCGCTGTGGCGGATCGCCAGCCTCTACAAGATCGAGGCGCGTATCCGAGGTTCCAGCCCCGAACACAGGTTGGCGATCCGCCAGGTTGAATCCGCTTCGATTATCGCGGACATGCGCCCCTGGCTCGAGGAGATGCTGCCCAAGTTGCCCCGAGGATCCAACACGGCCGAGGCCATCGGCTACACCCTCAACCACTGGAAAGGCCTCGTCCGCTTCCTTGAGGATGGGCGGATCGAGCTGGACAACAACACCGTCGAGCGATCAATCAGGCCGCTTACCCTCCAGCGTAAAAATGCCCTGTTCACAGGTCATGACCTTGGGGCTGAAAACTGGGCGACCTTCGCCAGCCTCATCGAAACCTGTAAGCTAGACGGCATCAACCCCCAGGCTTATCTCACCGATGTCCTCGCCCGCATCATCCTGCGCGGCGATGCAGATCCGATCGATGATCTGCTCCCCTACAACTGGGTAGATAGTCGCGCCGCCGCCAGCGCCATTATCGATCAGGCCGCCTGAATGCCCCCAGTGGGGGTGTTTTAGCGCTTACCGCTTACTGTTTGGCACGGACGAACTAACTCGAATCCGCGGGTGCCGGTGTATACACGCGAGCGCGCGCCTCATCGTAAGCGGGGCGCTGACCCCACCTTGCGCTGATCGCTGACAGCATCGACTTTGCGCGCCTCTGCAATGATTGAGGCGCTGCTCCTATGATAATCCCTGGTGACGATCCTGTGAGTAAGGGTGCTCAGCGGTTTGAGGTGTTCACCGGCGCTGGCAGGCGCAGGGATTGGCCGCCTGAGGTGAAGGCATCGATTGTCGCGGAGTGCTGGCCTGGAGGGGAGCCGGTCAGCGCTGTCGCTCGGCGCCATGCACTGGATCCGTCGCAGATTTATGGCTGGCGCAAGGAGCTGATCAGGCAGTTCAAGGAACAGGGACTGGACGTTTCCTCATTGGAGACAGAAGGTGCCGCCTTTGTGCCAGCGGTGATCACGCCTGACCCTGTTCCAGAGGCTGGGCCTTCACGTCGCAGCCCACGCCGTCTACGCCGCGCTGCATCTGCCGTGGTCGAGCTGGAGATCGACGGTGTCGCTGTAAAGATAGCTCGCGGTGCCGATGCTGGTGTCATCGCAGCGGTCATTGACGCGCTCAGGACGCGTGCGTGATCGGCCCTGGCCCTGGCACGCGGGTGATGGTGGCAACGCGGCCCGTGGATTTCCGCAAAGGTCCTGACGCACTGGCCGCATTGGTCAGCGCTGAGTATGGCGGCGATCCGTATTCCGGGGTGATCTATGTCTTCCGGGCAAAGCGCGCTGACCGGATCAAGCTGGTCTGGTGGGATGGCACGGGCCTGTGCCTAATGGCCAAGAGGTTGGAGTCCGGAGGCTTCAAGTGGCCTGGTATCCAGGACGGTGTGATGCGCGTTACGGCAGCCCAACTTGGCGCTTTGCTGGAGGGTCTCGACTGGCGGAGGGTGCATGGCGGACGCCGCCCGATAGCGCCGCAGATTGCCGGTTGACGAGGCTTTCGTCTGCTGATTCACTGCCATCATGCTGATGGAAGCGGACCTGCCGGAAGACATCGAAGCGCTACGTGCGCTGGCGCTCGATCAGTCCCGCAAGCTTGCCGACGTGACGGTTGCCAAGGGCGAAGCTGACGCAGAGATCGAGCGGCTGCAGTCGATCATCGATGCGTTCATGCGACACCGTTTCGGCCGCAAGTCCGAACAGCTCGATCCCGACCAGCTCCAGCTGGGCCTTGAGGATATCGAGACGGCACTTGGCGCAGCCCGTGCGGCGCGTGAGGCTGGAACGGCTCAGCCCAAGGGCGATCGTCCCCGCAAGACCAACCGCGGTTCGCTGCCTGCGCACCTCGAGCGGATCGAGCAGATCGTCGATATCGACGATAAGGCCTGCCCGTGCTGTGGCGGCGGGCTGCACCAGATTGGCGAGGATGTTGCTGAACGCCTCGATGTCGTGCCGACCACGTTCCGGGTCATGGTCACCCGCCGGCCTCGCTATGGATGCCGCTCATGCGAGAGCGCGGTCGTCCAGGCCCCGGCACCGGCTCGTATTGTCGAAGGCGGCATCCCCACCGAAGCCCTGATCGCCCAGGTGCTGGTTGCCAAGTATGCCGATCACTTGCCGCTTTATCGGCAGGCGCAGATCTATGCTCGGCAGGGCATCCAGTTGGATCGATCGACCCTTGCAGACTGGGTCGGGCGGTCCGCATGGTATCTTCGCCCCTTGCGGGACCATATCCTGGAACGACTGCGACGATCCGAGCGGCTGTTTGCCGACGAGACGACAGCGCCAGTGCTCGATCCAGGACGAGGGCGGACCAAGACCGGCCAGCTATGGGCGTATGCCCGCGATGATCGCCCATGGGGCGGTATCGATCCGCCGATGATGGCCTATGTCTATGCGGCCGACCGCAAGAGCGAGCGCGCCGAAGCGCATCTGGGGGACTTTGCAGGCATCCTGCAGGTCGACGGCTATGGCGGATATACAGCGCTCGCCAAGCGGCAGCAGCAGATCACTCTCGCGTTTTGCTGGTCACACGTCCGGCGCAAGTTCTTCGATCTCGCCGACAAGTCACCGGTTGCTACCGAGGTGCTGCAGCGGATCGCCGGTCTATATGCCGTCGAGAGCGAGGTTCGCGGCACCGATGCCGATCATCGTCGCGCAGTCCGCAACGAGCACGCCCGCGTCATCGTCGCTGATCTGCACTACTATCTGGAGGCTCGGCTCCGTCAGGTCAGTACCAAGAGCAAGCTGGCCGAAGCGATACGCTACGCGCTCAGCCGCTGGGACGGGCTCACCGTCTTCCTTGATGATGGCCGCGTCGAGCTCGATACCAACACCGTTGAGCGGTCGATCAGACCTCTGGCCCTCAACCGCAAGAATGCCCTGTTCGCGGGCTCCGACGAGGGCGGCGACAACTGGGCGGTTATCGCCACGCTGATCGAGAACTGCAAGATCGCCGGCATCAACCCGCACACATGGCTGACCGAGACGCTCACCAAGCTCGCCCATGGTCATCCAGCAAACGGCGTCGGCGACCTCATGCCTTGGATCGACGTGACCTGAAAACATCGCTTACGCCTCATCGACCAAGCAGGCGGTCAGGCAGCACTGCGTCGCGACCGACCGCGATGCCGATGCCGCAGGTGGAAGAGAAGGCCACGACGTTGCGAAAGCGGCTCAAACATTTCGTCCGGCCCTTCCGGATCGAGCAGTTCGGTGTCGGCCAGCCATTCTCGCGCCGCGGTGAGGTCGGGAACCTCATATTCGCGTAGGCAGCGTCCCGGCGTCTGCAGCGCAGCGATGGTCGCGATCAGCGAGCCGGTTTCCGCCATCTTGCGTGCCACCACCTCGCGTGTAGCGCCGAGATGCTCTGCCAGAAGCCCGTTACGAATGCCCGCGATCACCCGCTCGACGCCCGCTTCCGGCGTATTGGCCGCGTCGATGGTCACGTCGCACTCGCTGTCAAGGCGCAGCGAGCGGTTGTTGAAGTTCGATGATCCCACCCTCAGCACTACATCATCGATGATCGTGACCTTGCCATGAACATAGATCGGCACCCCATTGGCGGTGAAGGGATGATAAAGCCGTAAGCGCCCATACAAGTCGCGCTTCTGCAGCTCTGCCACGAGTCTGGCGCGCGCCGTGTCCATTGCAATCGGCTCCAGCCAACCGTTCGCGGTCGTCGGATTGACGATAACGATTTCCGGGCCATCGGCCTCGTTGAGACGCATCGCGATCGCTTCGGCGACGCGCCGGGAGGCGAAATACTGGCTTTCGGCATAGATGAACCGCCGCGCACCGGCGATAAGCGCGATATAGAGCGTTTCGATCTCGTGGACGGACTCTTGGTCATCCATCTTGGGCAGCGTCCGCGAGATGCCGACGGTCACGTCAGTGAAATCAGCTTGGAGGCCGTCAGGCCAACAATCCGCTCCATCGGACACTGGCGCGATCGGGCGTCCGCCGGCGGCGTTCCATCGCTCTCGACAAGCGTCGCCAAGAGCGGTCGCGACCGGTCCTTCGAGCGCCATCGCCGCATCATGCCACGGCCCATGCGGTGTGCCGTCCGGTCGGACGCGGCGCGGTTCCTCGTCCCGATGGTCTCTTGTATCCCAACGTTCGCGGGTCATGTCGATGCCACCGCAAAAGGCCATGCAGTCGTCGATTACCACGATCTTCTGATGATGGGATCCGGCGAACGGATGGTGGCGGTCGAGCTTGAGGTGGATCTGCGGGTCGCGCATCCAGCGTAGGATCGTAAGCAGGGTGCGGCCATGCAATAGCGTCTTGAGCGCCCCGGTATCCCACCGGAGAATGTGGATTTCAAGCAATGGGCTGCGCTTGACCAGCCAGCTGATGAACGCACCGAGGGTTTGCGGGCCCTCGTCAAGACCATCTCCAGCAAAAGGGATACGGGCATCAAAGTCCCAGCCGACAAGTACGATGACCCGTTTCGCCTTGAGCATCGCCGATCGCGCGGCCCTGAAATAATCATCGGCGTCAATGATGACCGTGGCACGGCTTGCCTTGGCGGCGCGCCAGAAGGCGCGACGTAAGGCTATGCGACTCATTGGCGTGGCACCCTCAGCGTTCATGGCGACGCTTCCAAGTCACTACGCGCCACCCGTACAGAGGAACGAGCCCAACACGACTGACCGTAGTGTGAGGCTTTCCTCCTCCTTTTCTCGATCCCAGCCACTCGGAAGAGTGAGTTTATTCTCTGACATAATAAGCCCTTAAGACAGCTAACAATTACTATTGCGACCGCGTCGGCCGTCTCTCGACCACGCAAGTCGGTGTTTTGGGGCTTGCCGAGCCGGCTTGGGCGTCAGGTCGAGCGACTCCTCGGGAAGCCGCGCCGATATCGACCGGTTCTTCGAGCCGGGCCCCTGGGGTGCGGCACGGTACATGATCGTAGACCGGAGTGCTAACGGCAGGCTTTGGCAGGAACGGAAGCGTGCACGCCGCTAGCCCGCCGGCAAATACGACGAGCATAAAACAGTTCTCAATACGCATGGCTTGTTACCTCCTAGTTGATGAAATCCTCGATCACACGCGTGTCCTGAAAAGGCGGTGGCGCACACGAGGCTCGTGTTGCTAATGATGCTTTGTATAAGTGTAATTTATACTAATAAAAAGCGATGCTATTTGCGGTTTAACCGGGTTGCGACAAAAGAACGCTATCTGGAACGCCGACCTGTTCCAATGAAGAGTCTGCATCCAGTTCCATCAGTGGTTTGATATGACCATCTCGAATGTCGTAAATCCAGCCATGCAACCAAAGTGGTTGACCGTATTTCCATGCGCTTGCAACTATATCGGTTCTGGCCAAGTTGATCAGCTGATCTCTGACGTTCATTTCGACGAGTCTGTTAAGCTTCGCATCTTCACTATCCAAGGCCGCGAGCTCGTCTTTGTGATTGAGCACAACGCTACTCGCATGTTCGAGCCACTGCCCTAGTGGACCAGTAGCTCCTCCTTCGAATGCCCCCTTGATGCCACCACACCCATAATGACCGCACACAATGATGTGCGGAACCTTGAGCACTTCGACTGCATATTGCAGGGCCGCCATCAGGTTGAGATCGCTTGGATTGACAAGGTTGGCGACGTTGCGGTGAATGAACATACCTCCCGGAGGAGTCATGGTCATCTGTTCGGGGCTGACCCGGCTGTCCGAGCAACCGATCCACAAGAACGCTGGCTTCTGGCCGTCGGATT
>Ga0181596_10002271_pt1 | contig 18690 bp, 17 predicted proteins | sample 041ome_6_FD_148655 | JGI IMG/M metagenome (GOLD analysis project Ga0181596, IMG submission 148655) | Coastal salt marsh microbial communities from the Groves Creek Marsh, Skidaway Island, Georgia - 041402US metaG (spades assembly) | ecosystem: Environmental > Aquatic > Marine > Intertidal zone... | reverse complement strand
CATCGACAAAAGCACAAAACTTAGGTTGTTCGCCACCGGCTGAAGATCCAACAACTTCTCCAGCCATTGCTTCCGCTGCAATTCTGGCAAAATCAGCCTCTGAAACAGCCGTCAGTTCATACTGTAACCATTGCTGATAACTTAATTCACCAATCAACAAATTTCCTGGTGAATCACCTTTTGCATGCAGCAGAGCACGAAAAACATCCTGATCATTCCAGTAATCGATATCTTCAGTGCCAACAATACCTCTCTGAAACAAAGCTTTAGCCAGGTTTCTGCCGAGAAAACCTTGTGGTCGTAAATCTTGCAACCACCAGGGTAAATCATCGTAATAAATATAATCAGCATCGCTTGGTCTTTTCACCACATAGCCATGAGGCATGACAGCGACCATTGCCCCGAAATACTCCGCTTTACCATCTACAGATACACGATAAAGAGCAGTTTCGGAGTCCACGCCCCGGCGCAGGTAATAGCGAGTTGAACGCGCACGCCCTGTCGTTACCAGCTTTGCCTCAAGTAACTTTAGTTGGCGGGTCACAGTAGAACGGTCACATCCACAAAAGCTGGCAATATCGGTTGAACTAGCCGGATTACGCCGCAAAAAATCACTAATTGCATCAATAACTGAATTGGACATATGATTTAAAAACCAGATTTTACATCAACTTGTGAAAGAGTAGCACAAACGTGCACCAGTTAATGCATCAATAATTGCATCAATAATTAGTTTTGAAGTATCTGAATCTGCATCAGCTTAAAATTGTAGAGACGTAGTTGGGTTATAGACAGGTTAATGTGGATGGCCAGAAAACCAAGTAGTTAAAAAAGCTAAACCGCCATTCACACATGAACAGCCATATATTCAATCATTTTCAGTCATCATCAAGTTTTAATGTGATTTCATACAGCTAAATATCCCATCATTCAAAACCATATGAGTGCTGGCAAAATGATAGTAAGCGGAAAATAGACCTGTATTGATAAGATATAGCCAATAATTTGACTTATATTATAAAAACAAATATAAAACATTTAATTTACACAAATAACAATAAAAATACAAAAATAGCTTGAAACTTTAATTTTGTGTGGATATTCTCCACGCAAATTCAGAGTGCTAATTATGTCTAATGTATTTTTTTCGCAGACCATTCAATCATTGTGGCTGCCAGAGTTTGATTTAATAACAAAAACATTACAAAACGAATGCGCTTATTTGTTTAAACCTTTACAACCTATAACTGATCTTCAGTTTTGTGATGTTCGTGCTGTAACTATCGATAACCAGACCAGATTTCTAACTGATATTGGCTCCTTTTTTCAACTTCATGCAGATCTGGCTCTAACACCAGAAAGCCTCAATCAATACGCCAGACGTTTCACCCAACCAGCGGATGCACAGATATTTATTATTAAAGATCTGCTTAAATTCTGTGCCGCTCTGCCGTCAGTGGAAGCCATTGATTTGATGGATCGACTTTTCCTGAAACGAAAAAAAGGGGCGCCACCCCTGCTAGCGTCTCAACGGTTGATTGCTGTATTTAGAAACAGCCTGTCATTGCCCACTAACGGGTTTATCAGTCTGCAACAACTGTGTGACGCGCTCGGGTTTTCCGATCTGTCAGATGCCATCGTTGAACACCGCAGCTACAAAAAACGACTGGAGCGGCCACGTTTGGGGGGAGCTGACTGATGATCCCATTTGAACATATCCCATTAGAACTGCGTGTTTACCGGGAAAAAAACATTAATGATTTAGTATTTAGCATTGCGCTATCGTTTCTTCCTGACTACGAAACTGCATTACGAAGCGGTTACGGCTCTGTACCTTTAACAGCAGCTTTACTAGAGCAAGAGAGCCTGGCTCTCAGGCACACTCTTATTAGAGATCAGCTGATCACTCAGCACCCATTACTATCGGCTGTCGTATGTGATTTTACGGATCAGCCCATCATTCTTCGCTACGCGATGCGATTGCTGTTGAAGTTAGTATTTTTTTGGCAGGGTTATCCTGCCGGTACGACCCCTTCAGTGATGCGGACCGCCGCGCATGTGATCCGAATGATTGTAAGGGGCAAACATCGACCAGTTTTGCCTTCTCCTGCGCAAGATTTGCAGATCCCTGAACTGGATCGATGGCTAATTAGTTTACTGCACGACAGCAACGGACCGTTCTTACAAACTCAGTTGGGTATTGAACTCAAAAAAGTATGGGACTATTTAGAACACCAAAGCGATGGAATTACCCGTCAGCGCCATACAATACCCTATCAGAATTTGATTGCCCCCTCACATCGGCAGCGGGCTCAGGCACAATATCTGGTTGATGATTTTGATGACGTGGCCCCAGCTGAGCGAGCAAATAATCTCAGCCACGAAGTGGCAAAAAAACTCATTCGCTTTTTATGGGAAAAACTATCTGTGCCCTGCCCCATTTTGGCTAATTCGGCGGCATATCTGCTTGCGCTGCTATTTGCCGGTATAGTTTTGCCATCCCGACCACAAGGTCAACAGATAGCACCAGAAAATCTAATAAAACGAGGCTTGATTGAACTAAAAGAGCAAAGTTTGGTGCAGCATCACCATATCGAACTTCCATCGGGACAGTTCGTATTTGACAGTGGTTTAAACAATACATTCAGTATTCAACTGGAAATCAACTGGGGGGTCTCATTATACCCAACTGAAATCGACCCCGTAGTTGTTCGTAAACTTTGCAGTGAGTTTAATCAACGCTATCAATCCAGAGTTTCTGAATCGGTGATCGCTCGCTATCAATCAAATGTGCTGACAGAAAACGGAGTTGATCAACTATCAATAGGTATTTTAGCGGGTACTAGTCCAAAAAAAATTGCTGCTATGCACTATGTTGCAATTCCTATAGCACAGGTGTCAGCGACAAAAAATATGTATCTGCGCCATCTGGCAAACATGCTCCCAGACAATCATCAAATTTCAGGTTGTTCAGTACCCCAGGGCTGGGTTGGGTCCACTCAGCTTCCAGCAAACACCAGTTGGGTCAGCGATCTTTTTCAATTGATACAGTGCACATCGGCAAAACACGTATTATCAAAGCATAACAGGATCACGCTACAAACATTATTGGTGCTGCAAATTGCGACCTGCTGCCGTCCAGTCAAATCGCAATTTGAGCGTCTAGAAGATTTTGGTTTTGACTTTAAAACACTGAGAATTAACGACAAAGACAACGGCGAAGAACACCGGCAGGTGGTTTTGGCTGACGTTGCGCAGCATCAACTGCGGAGATACCGCGAGTACCTGACTCAGCTAACCACGTTTCGCAGCTCAGAAACTCATTTGAGCTCCGCCGCAGCGACTGCCTTGGCATCAAAAGAAGATCTGTTTTTCTTTGACGAAAAGCAACGTGTTACCCCCATCACCCCCACGGCGATCCGCCAAAGAATCAATCTGTTGATTGATTCGGCAAAAAGTCGTCAGCTGTACAAAACATTTCAGAGATTAGAGTTTTTTATAACTGCACCTGATAATTGGTACCGACACCTGGTTGCGACTCATTTTTACAGTCTAATTTGGCAACACAAAATTGCTGAAGCCGATTTTTTACACTTTTTTGGCCACCTAGAAAAGCCGCTGTCATCCGACGGTACAGATATGCAGCGGATTGCCGCGGAAATGGAGCTCTTACTAAAAAGCTTCCGCATAAAAATGGTGGCCCGCAATGACTAACTCCAAACAAAGTCTAAAGCGCAGAGCACGTCGAGAAAGGCAACAAGCCCGATGCAGAAAAGTGGCCGAGCGGAGCTTAAATCGTCTACCAGAATTGAGCCCAAACTGCAGTCATAACGCTTTTCGTGAGTGGATAACTTCTGTAACGAATGATCTTCATTGCGCTAGGACGAATATTCCCTCCATCGCCCGAGAGTTAAGAGCTCTAGTCACAAAACAGCCCGGTTATCAGCATCTCGCATGGCAAAAAAAATCGAAGAAAAAACCTGCACGAAGACCACAGGTTATTAACACATTGCAACAACAACTGCGCGATTTTGCAGAAAAAATTCTGCTGCATCCTATTGATAAAAATACAACTACCTTAGAACTACAAGCGGTTCTCATTGCATCACTGGTTGTTCACTCTGGAGTGAGTTCTGAGCCTATGCTCGATGCAGCGTTAGAACTGCTGAAGACGCCTCAAGTTTTGCAGACCACAGGGGAGCTCGCCTGGTTAGAGCTGCAGTTTCTGCATACAGAGCAACTACAAAACCAGAAAAACGAATATCAACATCAGCTCTTTTTACATCCGTTTTCACTGGCTTTATGGCTCTACTGGTTCAAATCCGGTCATTACCAATCTGCGCAACCTTTGCGCTCAACACAGGCTTTAGAAGGCATCGTTCAATTGGCAAAAAGCTTTGGTATTGCGCTGAACTGTAAGCTGAGACAGATACTACGCCACTCCATCGAGGCCATTCCCAATACAGCCGGTCTGACCGAGTTGATCCGTCTTGCCAACAGCCAGATTTATTCAAACGTATGCCTGACTCACGTCCAAATGACCGGATTACTCAAACCTGTCAAAACCATTGTTCCAGTCAAACCAGGGGAGCCTGCACTATCTGCATTGCAACTGAATGGAGCATTTGATGTCGACGGCCAATACCGAATGCTGATTTCTGCTCTCGACATTCCAGCAGGAATGCAGAAACGATCCACACAACATTCAATCAGGGCGTTGACCGAATTAACGCGAAACTCCAGTACTATCCAGAGTTATTTAGCGTTATGGGGGCGCACTCAACTGGAAAGCGGCCAGTTGAGAGTCAGCAGTTTACTGCGCTACTACGGGTGTTTTGCAAAATCACTAATCAGCAATTTGGACAATGCAGCGTGGTTAGAATATTCGGCCGAACAATGGTCAGCGCTCTATAAACAGCTGATAGAGCAATGCGAAAAAAGCAAAGCTCAGAATTACAGACGAGAACGATTGAAGGCCTTTCATCGGTTCCTGGTTGAATACCTATCAGTGCCCTCTGTTCAATGGCCAGACGGCCCTGCACTTGTAGAGACTGTGCGCACAGGGTTCATTGGTGAAGTGCTGTTCACTCAACTTTGTAACAGCATTTGGCAGCTGGAGCCAAACGAAAGTTTGGCCCAGCAAATAGTATTGATTTGTATACTCGCAGTACGATTAGGGCCCCGGATCAGCGATATTCTGCGTATGCAACTACGGGATCTGGATAACAGCACTCACCCAACATTAAACATTCACAGTAACGCCTTCGGTACTTTGAAAAGCAACAGCGGCCGTAGACGGTTTCAGCCAGCGCTGCTGTTACTGCCCCATGAGCTGGAATTATTCCGGGCTCACGTATCCAGACGCCGAGCCATGGCAAATTCAAACTCAGCACATCTGCTGTTTAGCGCGGACAGCTCGCCAACAGAACCACTGAACTCTGCGCAGTTATCCAGCTGGATATCTAGTCAGCTGCGCCGATTAGCTCCTGAAACTGAGTGGGTTTTTCACCACTTTAGGCACACCGCAATTAGCCGAATGGCGCTCATCAGCCACGGGCCACTGTTAACACATTTGCCGGAAGAGCTGCGCTCAAACCTAGTTCCGTATAAGACAGAGCAATTTAAGCGACTTGCTCAATTGTTGCCTGCAAATTCGTTCGATTTATTACTCTACGATGCGGGACACAGTCACATCAGTACTACCGTTAAAAACTATGTTCATTTCGTCCCAATGCTAATTGGGTTGGCCCTGAGAAATCATCAGGCTGAGGTGAATCCAACCACACTGCAAACATTAACTGGTGCGTCTGGCCGAGCCATGACCAGATTAACGCGTCAGTTCAATACAAGCTCAATTAATATCCTGTTAAATAAATTTTGGTCTAAACCAACCGTCAGCTATCAACATGCGCAACAACCATTTCTACCCACACCACAGATTGAGGGTATTGAGGTATGCCATCAGGTGCTTAGAGCGATGGAAAATGGTACGACAGTTTCTGATGCATCTCGTTTTTTTCTGCTACCTGCGGAGAAAATAATCACGTGGGAACAAAGAGCAAAAGTGTTGGCCGGGCTACGCAGCCGCAAAGGCTATTCCCGCTTGATTTCATTAAACCGCACAGGAAAATTCGTGCCAACAGAGCCACATGAAAGCGCTGAGCATCAATGTTTCCGGCAGCTCATCAGCCGTTTGTACAAACACAATCTGGGTCCAGAGTTTTCGGTCATAGCAGAACGCCTGTTGCACGGATGCAACGCAACACATAGCACAATCAGTTTGCCATCTGATCTGAATTGGATTGAGTTTATTCAGCAGATACAGTTGCTGCTAGAACCTAGTCAACTCCTCATCACCAACGAAGACGGCATACCAATAGATATGACAAGAGGGAAAATGACGTCAAAACATCATTACCTGTTGGTTCAGTATGCCCGACGAGGATCAATTGAAAAGGCGACTAACACGACGCAGATGTTTAAACTGTTTTGCTATTTAGTGGTGGTGTATTACGGAGAGCAGGAACAGTAAGCGTCATACTCGGCAATTTAACAACGCAGATTCAGCATCCTAAATGCATTTTTTAGAATGAGAGTCTGCGTTGGTTAAGTTGCTGCTTATTATTAAATGCTGCTGTGCTTGCAGAACAGCCCGTTGCTATCAGGGAACTGTCCATATTGCTTCATTAATCTTCGTCCTTGTGTTTCGAAAACATCAGTTCCTAAACTGGGACTCCAAACATAGCGGGCTCCTGGAACAAAAAATGAGTCAGGATGACGAACTCCCGAAGATACAACAGCATATATGTTGAGTTCGACTTTCATTTTCTTAAAGTCCATATTCTTCCAGTGGATCCATCCGCCTTCAGTTAGGTACCAGAAGTTCTGATCAGCTGAAATACTTGATGGATAACAGTTTTTGTCACCATTCCAGGTAGTCGAATAGCTAGTATAATCTTTAACTAAGGTATCTAATAGCGAAGCCACTTCCTCGAAGCTCAGTTCTTTACCGTGACATTCAGAGAGTATACGGCTGAATTCCTGACAAGCAGCCTCGTCCAATGCAACATCTTTAGGTAAAGCTGCATAAAGCCCATTGGCTGATTTAAAACCTATTGACCGAGCAAGAACTTCTTGAGCGCTAGTAGTTTTCAGACGTATGCCTTCACACTCTAGAAGCGAGCGAAGCTTGGTAACAATTGAATGAAACTCGATTTTTGAACTTATTTTCATATGAATGCTCCTTTGCTGCTCAATCCCAGTTTAATACGCAGCAAAATTCAAATGAATTGACGCTAGTTGAAGTGATTAACGAATAGAGTTAGGGCTCGGGCCTCGTTTTAGCCCATGCAGTTTTAATGCATTAAAATGAGTTTTGCTCAACTAGAGAGATGTTGTCAAGACCAGTCCCATAAATAACCTGTAACCGTTGTAGTGACATTCGCTGAAAAAATAGCTAACTTGCCGTAAGCATCGTTCAAAATACAGGCGTGATAGCGGTTTTATTCATGGATGTTTTAATACCTTACGCAAAACAACTCCGTAGTGGTCGCTTGGTCAGTGTTGACGAAGTTGCTTCAGGTTTAGAATGCAACTGTGTGTGTGACTGCTGTGGTGCCTCGATGGTCGCTCGCAAAGGCGAGGTTAACGTGCATCATTTTGGTCATGCGCCAAAATCAGCGAGTGAGGAAAAACCCTGTACATTCAACTTTAAACGCGGTTGCTTCTGGGTTATTAAGCAAATTCTCGAAGAGTCCGTGGGTTCGAATATAGCACTGCCCGATTATGAGCTTTCTTTATCAAACAATCTCGCCAGATATCAAAAATCAATGCATGTGACCAGTGCTTCATCGCCGGTGTACGACGGTCTATTGTCGTTTGATGTACAAAATAACCATGAAACAGCTCAAGCCGTCATAAAAATAGGTGAGTATAAACTTAGGCTAATTTTTGGCTTTAAAACACCGTTCAAGCCACTGATCCGATCCAGTGATAATTGCCCAGAGGTATTTGTAGACCTTACCAATGTTTACACTGCCTATGTGAAAGAGCGAAAGCCCTTCATTCAGATCATAAAAGCACACGTCTTTTCTGATCTGTATAAGGAATGGTTGTATCATCCGAGACAAGTAAAGTGCAAAGCCGAATTTGACATCGTATGTGCAGAGATCATTGCGAACCAAAAAAAGGCAACCCCAGTTCGATTTAAACCAGCGCTAGAACCTCAACCACGATCCGTTGCACCAAAACCGCAATATGTTGTGGTTAAACCAAATACAGTACAAATCAGCGCCGATGCGCAAGAAGCCATCAAGCTCACAGCAAGGCTTGATCAAATGATGAGCGTCGTCGACAACCTTTACTACGTGCTTAATCAGTCGAAAGCAAAACATTGCGACAACTGCCAGTTTTTATATGTGGTAACGAGCACAGCGTGCCCAACCTGCGGAGCTATTAAGTCAGTCACAATAATGCTTGATAGTGACTATCTGCGAAATTTGCCACAAAAATACATGGCCCTTAGCTATGTGGATATTTCCTTAAAAAATTATCCGGATGAGTCGAATGAGTAGTCAGGGTGAGTTCCGAAACCACTTAGGATATTTTGTTCATCCATCTGCTAGTTAGCGAAAACCTCACTTTGCCACACATCACGAATGCTCTAACATTTGTCCTTTTAATCCCAACACAAGCCATGTAAATTAGCCGCCGTATAATATTAACGCGCCAATTTTTAAACACCAAAGCCAACTAATTGCATGGCTAAAAGGGACTTCTAAATATGAACAAATCTGAACTGATTGAGAAAATTGCTCACAAAGCTGATATCAAAAAACCAGAAGCTCAGGCAGCACTGGAAGCCATTGCTGGCTCTATTACTGCGGCATTAAAAGAAGGCGACAATGTCAGCCTGGTGGGCTTTGGTACATTTGAAAGCAGAGCTCGTGCTGCCCGCTCAGGCCGCAACCCTCAAACTGGTGAAACTATCCAAATTGCGGCTGCCAACATTCCAGCGTTCAAAGCAGGCAAAGGTTTCAAGGATGCTCTAAACTAAGGGTGCACAAAGCGATTTACAAGCGCCAACCAGTCATCCAAACTAGCGTAAAGCTGCATACAAGGAATCAGTTATGAGTATCGCGGAAGAGACGACTTATACTACTGAAGCTCTGGCTCTGACTGGTTTTAAAGCTGCGGATAAAATCCTATTGTCATGGGGATGCACAGCTAAGCAGTGCCATACGATCCTCGGGATCTCAGAACTCTCCTATCACAAATTCAAGTTGGCCCCAGACACAACTCAGTTGAACACAGAGCAGTTTGAACGCGTGAGCTACCTTCTGAACATCTATCAAGAACTGCGGATGACCTTCAACAACCCTTCGAACCTTAGCGGGTTTATGGGGATGAAAAACGACAATGCTCCTTTTGATGGCCGCACACCACTAGCCATGATTGCGTCTGGTGATCTTGCCGATCTGCGGGAAGTTGCCCAGCATATCGATACATTCAAAACTGGATTTCCCGGACTAAAAACAGCTGACCAGCAATGAGAATGATGCCTAGTATTTAGGTATGCTATTCATCTGATTTTGACAGCCAAAAGACAGGCTATTTTTTAGCTGCAAGCATTTATTAGCTTGCAGTAGATTTATAAGGCAGCCGCAAAACATTAAGTGGTCAGACCAGGGTGACTGTGAATTTAGTATATATTCTTACATAACAACTAACCCAGTTCTCACGAGTGGTATTTGACCCCTGAGTTTTGGGAGAAGAAGCCGGCCTAACCGCCGGTTTTTTCATTTTGGGTAGCACGAAGGATACATCTACTTGAAAACCAAAGTCTACATCGATGGATTTAATTTGTACTATGGCTGCCTTCGTGGCACTACATACAAATGGTTGGATGTATTCAAGCTATTCAATGATTATGTGATCCCTTCATCCTTGTCAGAACCGACCACACTAGATGTTTTCGTAAAGTACTTCACAGCGCAAATCATTGATAAAGCAGCAAAATCATCGTCTTCAGTACAAGACCAAATTGCTTACCACAGAGCACTGCATTTTTCGTATGAACAAGACAGGCTGGAGATTATCAAAGGTTATTACTCTTTGACAAAAAATAGCGCTTATCAGGTGGACAGTAACGATCCTAAAAAAGCCCCAAAGGACTGCCAAAGAGTAGAGATCTGGAAACTAGAAGAAAAACAGACTGATGTAAACATTGCCATCGAATCGCTGTTTGATGTCATGACAGATCCAGACTTGCAGCAAATAGTATTTGTCACCAACGACACTGACATTGCCCCAGTCATGAAGAAAATCCAAGCTTTGAAAAAGGTGAGGATTGGCCTCGTCATCCCTACGAGCCTACAAGCAAGGAATCCAAATAACGATTTAGCGCAATATGCAGACTGGGTACGTGACTGTATTCAGGAGTATGAATTAGCAGCCGCTCAACTACCAAGGCTAATAAAGGGCGAAAGAACACCCGCAGCAAAACCAATTTCATGGTTTGGTCAGCCACAGATAGTGGAAGAAATAATTCAATTACTACTACCAGTGTGTGAAAACAAACAATCTAAATGCTGGCGCTGGCTGGAAGATAACGTTCCTGAAATTGAAGGACTACCTACCTTACCTTCTGCACCTATCAATCACTTAGCAACCAAAGAGGAAGCAGAGCTTGTTCTGGCATATGCACATAAATTTGCTGAGTTGATTAAAGGCAAGCAATCACTAAATAGCTAAACCGGATCACACCAAGCCCTGCGAACGACAATTACTCCTTTCAGATAAAGCACTACTCTAGCCATAGCCATTATTGCGTCTTGTAATCTTGACGAGCTGCAGACAGTTGCATTTTCAGCGTATCCAGCGCATTCCGCTTATTCGCATACTGAGTTGCCTCTGAAGAACTCTCGGCTGTTAGCCCTGACACTTTATGCTGGATTCTGACGCCCACGTGCGCACCTACAACAGGATCGTGCGGTGACGGAATCACCTCAATGTCTAACTCATTATCATCCATGTGCTAACTCACTATGCCTGAAAATCATATTTCTGAATGTATACGCGTAACGTGAATTTTGCTACCAGAGCGCAGAACTTGGCACTTATTAGCAGTCCCCTGCTAAAGCTCACCTACTACTCAAGGTCACAATCAGGGGAGCCCCATTCCAGTCCAACAGGGCCACCCAGCCGGCCTTGCAGCTTTCGGCTTTTACACCACGCAATTGCGATTTCATCAAAGCGTTCCGCAGGGATTTCCACTACAAGCTGGGAGTACGGCTCAGCACCAGCATGCTCTTGGGTGATGGAAAAGCTTCCTGGGTTTTCAATTTGAATGACCGCGGGGTTAGGATTGGCAGCGTGTTTTTCAAAGTCGTAAAAGCACTCTTGGTAAAGGCTGGCGCCACTTGGATGACTTGATATCCACTCTTTTGTACTCATAAAATTTCCTCTGTACGTTATCTGATCGGCAAATATTTTAAGTTTCGTAATAGTAGGCATCTATTGTTGATTAGCGCCTTGAGACGACAAATGCACATGCTCAAAACAGCTCCCTGTATCCACACTCAAAACAGAAAAGGAAATAAGCCAAAAAGCCTATTTCCGTTTGTGTCTTTCCATATTATTGATAGTAGCTAGTCAAATTTCTCCATATGCTGAAACTGCGTTGCGCGGCGGTAATAAAGGTCGGTGCAGCCTTTTTTAGTTACCACTAAATCGTAGTAGTCCGCTGTATCAGCAAAAGCTTTATCGAACCGATGTTTAGTGCGCGAAAGCTTATCCGCTGCTTTAACTATCGTATCAGCCATATAAATAATCTGTGGCTGCTCGATACAGTTTAAGCAAGACATCAAGGCCTCATAAAGCGCTGGGTCACGTTCAAGCACTTGAATTAAGTAAGGGCCTACTACGGCTGTGACTGCAACTTTCTCGCTCACCAAAATGCCAGACTGGCTATTGTAGTGCAGGCGAATTTTGCCAATCTCGTGTAACAGTGCAGTCACCAGCGCTAAACTCAGCTCAACATCGGACAGCTGGTAATAATTGGCTAAAGACAAGCTGACACAAGCAATGTCGACGCTATGCCGGGCCAAATCACCGGCCTGATTAAAATCCCCTTCTTCTGAGCCTTTAGCTTTATAGAACAGCGAAATAACCAGCGGATCGCACAAAACTTCCTCCAGAAAGTGCCTTAAATCAGGGTAAGTAATACAGCTCACTAAAGTCCAAACGCCTGACAAAACCCCAAACATCGGAATTGGGCACAGCATATATTGGTTCTGCAACCGCACTTTGCTTAAACCAACCAGCTTGAGTTTACGCACCGAACTAGGCGCTAACAAATCGTCTGTCTGCAGTAAAACCGACGCCTCTTGCCCATTCAATAATGCGCTGTGTATTTCACCCACAGGCAAGGTGATACTGAAATGTGGTGCGCTGAACTGGTAATACTCTCCGGCCTTGCCTGTTGCAACAACAGGGCTAGCCCAACATAACACTGGTGGGTTTTGATCTTTAAACATTCTCATAGTCTAACTCCTGCAGGGCCTCGCCCATGGTTTCAAAAGGTAATTTGTGTTCTGACAATAAACGCTCTAACGCGGTACCATCGCGGCGCACCAAGTTGGGTACATAACGCGAATAGACTTTAAACAGCATGGTGGTATTGGCATGCCCCAACTGTTTTGCGATCCACTCAGGGCTCTCACCCGATGCCAACCAAATAGTGGCTGCTGTATGCCGGCTCTGATAAGGTGTGCGTCGTTTGAGTTTCAAGGCCTCCAATAACGGGTACCACACCCGGCGTGTTACGTTTTTGTGCGCCAAAGGCCCGCCCTTAGTGTTACAAAACACATAATCACTGCGATGCCGGGTCAGTTTTTCCTGAGCCGCCAGGGCCTGATACACGGCCGTTGTCATTTGGATCGCACGGCGAGACGACTGAGTTTTTACTTTTTCCACCCGTTGTCGCACCAAAGCCTGCTCCACATGAATAGTGCGGTTGTTAAAATCGATGTCTTTCCAGCGCAAGCCATCGATTTCACCGGTACGCAATCCGGTAAAAAAGCGCAGAGTGTAATAAGGTTTAAAATCCTCAGGCGCCGCTGTGATAATTCGATACACCTCATCCAGATTGAAGGGCTCGATTTCCGGGCGTTCCAACGGCAGCGGCTTTATGTTCCGAAACGGCGACTCAAACCTGAACTGATCAGCAGCATCATTTAAGATCATCCGCACACAGTTCATGATGTGATTAATACGAGACGCCGAAAGTCCTGCCCCATCTGCCTTTTTATGCTGCGACAGCTTTAACCGAAACTCCAAAATTTGCTTTTTGGTGATCTGGCTAAGCTGCTCGTCTTCAAAGGTTGGCAAAATATGGGTATCCAGCATGCCGTTGACGGTTTCAATCTGGCTGTGCCGCCACTCCAATTTTTTCAGCGTCAGCCAACTCTCAGTAAACACAGCAAAAGCCGTATCCCCGCCACTGGCATTCCGTTTTTCCAGCTGATGAATAGTGCGAAAATATTCAGCATGCGGGCTATTAGGAAAATGGTAGGCAAAATCAAAAGTGCCGGCTTTGATCTGCAGTTCTATTTGCGCCAAGGTTGCAGCCAGCCGCTTTTTATTGGCAGGAGTCACAGACAAATTAGTAGACTCACGGATCCGTTTACCTTTGAAACGGAAATCCATATACAGCTTATCGCCACGCTCAACAATTCCAGGCATTGAAGATCTCCTTAAGCTTGGTCGCGCAATGTCGAAATTGAAGTTCCTTTCAGCAGCACGGCTTCTACTTTCTCCCAGATAAACAGCAGCTTGCGCCCACCAAAAGGACGGATATAGTGCACCCCTTCAAAAAAGACCCGATCTTTTAACGAATCCCTAATAGTGCGAATGTCGTATTTAATTTTTGAAGACAACTCTTCAGTTGTAAGATAAGTTTGTGCCATACTTCACCCCAATAAATAAGTTACAGAAACCACTTTATTCCACTCAGAGGCAATTTATTACCCTCTAGAGACTAATATAAACTATTTATTGGTTTTTGCAATACCATTTTTACCCTTTAGAGACTATTTTTTAGTTTCTGAGTCATTCGGAGTCAAAGATGATCAAATGTCATCTATCGCGGATACTTGGTGAGAGACGGCTAAAAGTTGCTGATCTGGTGCGTGCCACTGGCATTAACCGGAAAACACTCGACAGGATTTATTCAGAAGAAGTAACACGCATCGAGTTCGATACGCTGGAAGCTATTTGTAAGTATCTGGAGATCGGGATAGCTGAGCTGTATGAGATTGTTGAGTAAACCTTTGATCGGGTGAGTCAAACAGCAGACACCAGTCAATCACCTGGACGGCGTCAAAGCCCTGTCTAACATTTTGAAATAATTCTTTCGCATGATGTTAGCGAATGATGGTCATTCAGAGCATAGGCTCACGAAAAAAACGAATGTCGGCTTTGCCCTTATTTGCTGACATTCGTTTCTAATTGTTTTTGTATTTAGGAAATCGCGGTAAATTACAAATGGATATACAGGAATAAAGCAATTTTACTTTTTGAGTAACATCACCAAGACTCTTCAGGATCCAAATCACCAGTGCTCGTATTAGACTTACCCTTGTGTTTTATTTGAGATTCTTTATTAATTAGATCACTTAACTCTGGTGTCCAAGCTCTGATTACTCCTATAGTTTCCCCCCCATATTCATTCACAAGGGACCACTTTTTAATGACTGTTGAGCCTGTTACTTTTGCTGCGGCTGTGATCTTCAGTTTGCTTGAATATTCGTCAATCAGTGTGGAAACTTCCTTCTCACTCTGGTTTGTGCAGTCGGTCTCTATGAATCTGTGAACATATTCGCCTGCAATCTGTTCTGATTCATTTGAGAGCTTACCACTCAAAAACTCAGTGATTAGCTGTGATGCTTGCATATCTGCTTTTTTGAATGCTGCATCTCTAGATCTTTCACTTTGCCGACCATCATTTCCTTGATAAGCGCTATTCCATTGAGCATATCCTAAAATCACCGGACGATTTTGCTCGTCAAAGACAAGCCGAGGACCAAAATTAGCTATTAATTCTGCCTCTGGACGATTTACATAGTAACTAACAGGTTTGCCGGTTTGCTTACCTCTTAGCGAGGGGATCCTTCCTGCTCGAATATCATTTGCCACATCAACCAAATCAGGGGCATGCACCATAACAACACCGACCTTGGTTGTTCCCTTATCATCTAAGGCGTAAAACGACTTTACTGGTAATATTCCAACTATGTCGCCACTAGCCCGACGAGTAATAGTTTCCACACTTTTATCAATAAACAAATCCTTTCTGGCGGTCTCTGGTGTCGCTTTGTATACTTCAGGATCAACACCATTAGATTCTAGTGCTTTGTTTAACTCACTATCAGCCAAAGCGACTATCTTTTCAAAAATCGCTTCTAGTTTTGATTTTTGACACATCTCAGGGTTAAACTGATCTTTGTCTCCATTACCGTTTTCATAAAATTCAGCATAAGTTTTGCTAGTTTCCCGTCCAAAGCGATCAAAAATAAATTCAGCTCTGGCTGAGTTAAATGCTTTATCGAAAGCAATTTGTAATGCTTTAGGGTAGTCCGGACTCTCTGGATTAACAGAAACTGTTTGAGTGGCTGAATAGTAAGTTTTTCCTGTTGCAGAGGGTAAGCCTGGAGAAGCATTGATTGAACTGAAATAGGCTGAAATCTGCTCATCCAGTAACGTACCTAAAGGCTTTGAGGGTTCTACGTCTTTGTCATAGCTTGCTACATTTTGTGCGGTACTTTCTTGAGCAATTAAGTTCGTAGAACTTGCTACCAAAAACACAGAGATAATAGCGCCTGCCATTTTAGTTATCTTCATGATACTTCCCTTACCAGTCTTTACTTTCTTTTTGGACAACCGGCTTTTTCACCGGAGCAGTTTTCTTCGGATCACTTGCCTTATTTTTTATTTCTCTTAGCATCAAGGTCTTAGGTTGAATGGGCTCAACCAAATCAACTTTCTGCTTTGTGATTTTTGCATAAGACAAGCGAGTGGTGACACGCGTGATCTCAAGTTCACAGCATAGCTCTTCTGACCAGCCCGTTAATTCATTGGTGTAGGGATCCATGATTTTTTCTAATCGACGGAAGACTTCATATCTTTGCCCTACCTTTAATGTTGAGCTTCCTTCAGAGATCATCAGCTCATCTCCTTGCTTTCCAACGATTGTCAGCGGGTAAATTTGATCTGTGGTATCTCTAACAATAGAAGCGGCAACTTTGGAGATGAATTGATTGCTGATTTCACCAGCGGCAGTTTGCACACCGCTTGTAAGGTTTTTATCTGTTAACACTGAGTTTGCTGAACCACTGAACACGATTTGAGATGTAGCAACTTCAATAAGACGAAATGTCACCTTTAGTTGGCCATGACCACTTACAAAAGTTTTATCTGAAGTACGCATTGTTCGTTCTTGTAAATCGAAATTAAGTGAATCAATTGATCCAACAAGAACATAATCTGCTATTAACCCTTGATTCAAACGAGCAAGTTCTGCTGGCGCAACGCTAGTACTAGATAATCTGGATAACTCATCTTGTGCTACGTCATCAAATTCTCTATCCAAAATAGCGAACTTGCGTGTAGTGACAAGCTTATCCGTAATACTTGTGCTCAAAGCTTCAGCCACTGATTTGGATTTAAGTGGTTGCCCTGCCAGAAGAAACACATTTTTAGCGACTCTAAAAGGAATCACTGCTATGCGCTGTCTGTCTGCGCTATCTGATTTCTTATAGTCTGAAACCTTTACATTGAGCGTTACCGACCATTTGCTATCAGATATTTGCTCTGAAGCAATTACATCGAAACCCAACACAATTCCCTGAGTTTTTTCTCTGATCTGATTCTGATATGCCTCTGCAGAGAAAAAGTCTTGTTGTTGCCCATCTGTTACTGATATCTCTAAAGATTCGGTCAATTTTTCAGATGTAATACTTTTACCGTGAACCCTGGCAATGGCCTCAACAAGCGCTTCATTCACTGCAGCTTGATAAGTCACCCCCTGCGCTTCAATTTCAATTTCTTTTGTTGCCGTTTTAGTAGCAGCTAATGCTGAGAGCGATATGAAGAGGGGTATGGTTACAATAAGCAATCGTCGCATACATAGACGTCCCTGTGACTTATTCAAGCAAAACAGACTTTTGTAGATCTGTTTTGCCTTCATTAATTAAAGATAAAGTACCTGAGTCTTGAACTAGTTATGGTTAAAAAACAGTATTAATTGCCGCTGTTGCGTCGGCAGGAACTTCAATTTCGTTACTTTTAGCAAATGAGAGCATTAGCTGTGAAGTCTCCCAAATAGACTTCGCATAACTCGGTATTTCTTTTGCGATATACATACCGTCTTCTAATTTTCCAGTAACAGTCAATTTTTCTGTTAGTGAAGCAGACGCTATCGTATCTTTTGCTGAACTAATAAAATTAGGCGCCGTATCAACTACACCCTTTGTTTCAACTAACCCGGAAGCGTACTGGACTAAAGCTTCCAGATATAATTTTTTTGACTCCTCATCAAGCTTCAAACCGTCCTGAGATGCTTTTGTAAGGGCTTCTGCAAGACTCTGACCTAAGGCAGTGTTTTCTTCTGTAAGCTGCTCTACTGACATTCCTTTTTTTGCTTGATTTTCAGCTCCATGTTTCGCCACGACTTCGTCTAACTTCAATGATTTTGCTACTGTTAACTGAGCCTCATTGATTAATGACGCCGAGCTTAGGAACTTAGAAACTAAAGCATCTTGAGCTCCAAAAGCGCCACTTTGGGCAGTCTCGGATTTATTACCACCTAACAAACTGGCTGCTTTTGTCCAATCTGCAGAAACAGGTGCTGAAATAGCGAGTGTGGCGATTAAAGACGCTAAAACAAATTTTTTATTTTTCATGGTGTTTCCTTACTTGATTGATTTTGAGTTTAATTGATTAACCAGCTCAGTAGCCGCCCGTTCTGAGGCAACTCGCAGTGCATTCTTTTCCGCTTCAGTAGCAGTAGGCCCTACTCCAGCTACCTGAACGGGACCTACAGCCGCTATAGTTTTTGGAAATCGACCGGACAATCCAATCATTTTTCCGGTTACAGTCACAGCTACACGCTTTAAACCTGTAGAAGAATCATCATCTGCTAGACCAATATCCAGAGTACCAACTGCCAAATAAGGTAAATCAATCATTTTTGCACCTTTGGCAGCGTTTCGTTGAGTAGCTCCGCTTACGTCGTCACCTGCACTGAAATCAGCTTTGAAGTTATCAATCTTCAGTAATCCAGCTGTTTCCTCTTCAACATACTCTGCTTCCACAACTTCAAATCCTGCGGTACTAAATATTTCAGTCATCGTTGCATTAATTTCAGCAGCAGAAGCAACTGTATAACTTATTTTGTCAGCCTTACGTGTGGAGCTGCCGCCTGTAGTTACTTCATTACTTGAGGAGGTTTTGGAGTTAAAAGATACATCTGAACCATTATTCGATTCTGTTTCAGCTCCATCTGCAGCTGAGCTCCGGTCTTCGCGCTTAAATACTTTTGCATCGAATTGCTGAATAGAGTCTTGTCGACGCGAAACAAAAATGAATGTTAATAGGGACTTATCTGCAGAATTTGTATTAGCTACTGCAGAG
>Ga0181596_10002265_pt1 | contig 18724 bp, 23 predicted proteins | sample 041ome_6_FD_148655 | JGI IMG/M metagenome (GOLD analysis project Ga0181596, IMG submission 148655) | Coastal salt marsh microbial communities from the Groves Creek Marsh, Skidaway Island, Georgia - 041402US metaG (spades assembly) | ecosystem: Environmental > Aquatic > Marine > Intertidal zone... | reverse complement strand
GGCTTTTTATTGATAAACTTTTTTTCTCTTCTTGATTTTGGTATTTCTAGTTGTTCTAAAAATTCTAAAGAATAATTTATCTCTTGTAATGCAACATCTTTTTCTTTCTTTATATCATTGTATTTTTTGTATATATCTATACCTTTTACTCCTGCAAAAGGATCTAATAAAATTTCGTCGGATTTATTAACAACCATCGTTTCAATAGGTGGAAGATCGATGTAATTAAGCTGGCTTAATTTATAACATTCTAATATATCAGGATGGTTTATATTTGGATTTATATGATTAATTTGATTAAAAAATGCCTTTAGACCCATTAAGGCTACTCTAAGTGCTCTTATAGGAACTCCATTTTTACTTCTAACAATTTTTTTGCTCCAAAACAGATGGATATTAACATATTCATTGTTCGTGTTTGGAATATATTCCCAAACATTATTACTATTATTTTTTATATTTGATTTTTTGTTTCTTAATGTTTCTAAAAAAGTAGGTTTTTTAACATTTTTATTTTCTAAAAAATCTAAAGAAATTTCTACTTCTTTGATGGCTTCTTCTTTGTCTACGAGAAAGCCTGAAGTTTTATTAATATCTTTACCTTTAATACCGCCAAATGGATCATTCATTTTTAAATAATAACATATTAGTTACAATTTTCAATTTTAGTGTCGTAAAAAAATTTTTGTACCACCATCTATATTCCATGGACTACGGTCAATTGGCAGACCACCCCCTGACCATTGACCATTGTTGATTAGGAAAAGGGTGCAGTAACCCCGGACCATGGACTGTGTTTACTGTAGACAAGGTTGTAGACAAGCTTTTTACCATTGACGGACTCACTGTATTTGCTAAGCTATTGATATTGTTGGAGTTTAGATAAAACCATTGCTCTGGTTAGGCATCACACCTCTTCTCGAGCGCACCAATTCTTTTAATTTAATTAAATTCATTCAACAATATTCATAAATAAGTTAATATTAATTTTAATTTGAGTTTAAGTGACACTGGAGATTTTTTAAATGGATTTCAAATATGCCCAAAGTTGGTTGCTAGGGGTTGTTTGCTTTGTTTATGGTATTTACAGAATAATTGGCGGAATAGAAAAAGATTTTAATTGGGTAGATGTAGCTGCAATTATAGGATTTTGTTATTCAATTTATATTACTCAAATTGCTGGATCGAAAGGTGAATGAATAAAAAAATAGATAACAATAATAATTATTGCTTTGTTTATGTAACAGTTAAAAATAATGAACAAGCTAAATTAATATCCAGCCTTGCTATTAAAAATAAACTTTGTGCTTGTGCTAACATTTTTCCAAATGTTCATTCTATATTTGAATGGGAAGGAAAAATTGAAATAAATAATGAAACTATTTTAATATTAAAAACAATTGATAAAAAATTTGAAGAACTTAAAAGTTTTATAGAAGAAAAGCATACCTATGACACGCCTTGTATAGTAAAAATTGACATTTCAGATGGCAATCAAAAATTTCTTAATTGGATTGGTAGTTCGCTTGAATAAATTAAGTTCTCTAAATTTAAAAAGTATAATTCCCAAATATTTTAAAAACATTTTGAAATTATAATTTATTATGAAAAATAGATAGAAATATAGTAATATACATTCTTAATTGTGATGCTTTGAAAGCGCAGTTAAAAATTAATCACAATAATTGCAAAGTTATTTAAAATTAATAAATATAAAAAATTATATATAAACTTTAGATACCTGTTTTAATGTTGTTTTATTTTGCTATCTTTCTATTTTTGTCAATTATGCCTATGATTTGGCTTAACTATATATTCAGCAAAAACGACAAAATTTTAGTCAACATGCCATTTAATGGACTTCAATTTGGTCAAATGGTTCTTAATGAAAGAGGACTTAATGGTGTTAAAATAGAGAAATCACTCTCAGTCGATCATTATGATCTTAATGAAAAAAAAGTAAAAGTGTCAGAGGACAGGTTATCTAGAAAAAGTCTCACAGCTATTTCAATAGTTTGTCATGAAATCGGTCATGCAATACAGCATCACGAAAAGTATAAACCCCTTGAACAACGAACTAATTTAGTAAAAAATACCGCATGGATTACACAATTAGGTGGCGCAATTTTGATGATAGGCATTCCAACAATCTTAGCCACAGGGTCATATTCTTTTATTAAAGTTTGTCTTGTTTTAGCTTTTATTTCACTTTTAATTGGTGTTTTTGTTCATTTAATAACTCTTGAAGTTGAATTGGACGCTAGCTTTAATCGTGCATTACCGATTATAATTGAAAAAGTTCCAGCAGAATATCATAACGCCTGTCGATCAATACTAAAAGCTGCTGCTTTTACTTATATAATAGGGGTAATTAGAACCTTCATATCACTTAGATTTATTTGGTTATTGTTATCAAGGATTAGGTAAAATTATGATTAACAAAAAACAAAAATATATTATTACTTTATCAGTTGATAATAGAGAATGGAATAGCCAACCGATTGAAGGAGAATTAGGCGAACTCCAAACGATTATTAATGAAGCATTAGAACAACATAGAATCTCAAGATTTTTTACAATAAGGCCTAAAAAAGTAGAGTTTAAGAGAGCAACTTTGCTTAAATAGATATTTTTAAGTAAATAATTTGTTTTGTTATTATCTCTCTGCATGTCTAAACAAAAAATTCGATGACAATTAATTTGATTTAAAAATTTTCTTTTATAATGTTTGTCAATCTAGGAGTATTTAATGAATAAGCAAATAATTGGATGGATAATTATAAGTTTATGTTTGTTATGGGGAGCCTTAAGAAGTTTAGAGTTTGTTGACCCTAATTTTGTAATAAGTTTTTTTGCTATAGGCGGATTTTGTTTTGGTGTTTACCTTACTAAAGATCCAAATGATGACGAAAACTAAAATAAAAGCTGAAATAATAACATTAGAGGAAAAATGAAAAAAATTATATATCCAGACGAGCTCGAATACAAAGAATGGATAAAGAGACAAAATTATTTTCTAAGTGAGCAAAATCTAAAATTAAAAAAACAATTGTTTGAAGCTGAAGAGTATATAAACACTTTATTAGATGAATTAAAATTACTAAAAAATAATTTAAAATAATTTTGTTTTATTTTCGTAATAAATTTTCAATAATAAATTGGTATACACATCTAGAATGGAATAAATATGACATTAGAAAATATACTTGTTTTATCTTCGTTATTAGTAATCATCCAAATTACTATACCAATGTTAATTGATTTATTAGCTAAAAAAACTAGTCTTAAATATTTATTTTCTTCAAGGGATAAAACCACAGAAAACTCTATCTTAGCGCAACGCGCAATCAGAGCTTTAAAAAATTTATTAGAAACATTTCCCATTTTTGTGGGATTGACATTATTATCTATAATTAAAGATATCGATAATTCTTCAATTGCCTTTTTATGGTTAATGTCACGAGTTATATATGTACCCGTGTATATTTACGGAATTAATTATCTTAGGACAGCTCTTTGGGCAGTATCATTAATTTGTTTAATGTTAATGGGCATTAAGTTTATTTAAAAAAATCTATGCTAATTAGATTCCAAAATAACATTACCATTAAAAACAATCTCTTTGGGTGACAATGAATTTGGAATAATGAATAGGCATAGATTCAGAATACGGCAACTTGATTTGAATAATCACAAAACAGCTTTTTGTCGATTGTTGATTGATTTACATAAGCATTACTTCGCTGACAGTGACTTGATGTTGGAAAGTGTGATTGACTATTTCGACAGCGTATTTTTAACAACTTAAAGTTAACTAAAGGTTTAATATAATGACAAACAAAATAGAATGGAAATATCCAAATGCTATCGTTGACTGCAAATGGTTAAGTAAGAATTTGAATGACGATAATATTCGGATATATGATTGTACTACCTATTTAAATTATAAAGACGACGACCCTACATTGCCCTATTTAGTTGAGAGTGGCAGAAAACAGTACGAAATTAGCCATATTCCAAACTCTAGTTACATAGACATTCAATCAGATTTATCGGACAAGGATAGTCCATATAGGTTTACAATGCCAAAATTAAGAACTCTGTCAGAAAACTTTAAAAGACTTGGTATTGGAGAAAATTTTCATATTATTTTGTATTCAAGAAATGGATCACAATGGTCAGCAAGAGTGTGGTGGATGCTTAGATCAGTGGGTGTAGATAATGTGAGCATTTTGGATGGAGGGTTTAATGAATGGGTTCGAAACGGATTACCTACAACTAATGAAATAACATTTTTTTCTACATCAAATTTCACTTTCAAACCTCGAGATGATATTTTTGTAAGCAAAGAAATCATCATTAAAACTTTAGAAGATAAAAATACTAAAATTTTGAATTCACTTACAGAGGATATACACTCTGGACAGAATCCACGATATGGACGTCCTGGTAGAATTCCTAACAGTATTAATATTCCTTTTCACAAATTAGTAGATGCAAAAACTGGTAAATTCTTACACATAGAAGAGTTATTTAAAATTTTTCAACTAAATAATATTAAACATGAAAATGATATAATTAATTACTGTGGAGGAGGAATTGCAGCTTCTCTTGAAGCTTTTATCCTATATCAACTAGGTTTTGAAAATATAACAATCTATGATAACTCTTTAAGTGAGTGGGCAACAGATGAAACATTACCAATGGAGAAAGATTAACTCTTGCTAAAATGCTCTTTCATTGAAGGTCCAATTTTGCATCGATTAAAGTACGGTAAAGGTAGAGGTCATAATCTTGCCAAAGCAGTAGGGATGAAGTCCAATAAAAACAGGGTTATAGTTGATGCTACTGCTGGATTAGGTTATGACTCATTTATTTTAGCATCTCTTGGTGCAAGCGTTACCCTCATAGAACGGTCAGAGATTATTTATCAATTACTTCAAGAGGGCATTAGGGAGGCCAAAGAATACGGTGGGAATATAAGTGCTATTGTAAATAGAATGAGTTTAATTTTTGGAGATTCAAAAACAATACTTCCTAAACTATCTCCTGAAGTAATTATGATTGATACAATGTATAAAGAGAGAAAAAAAACTGCACTTGTAAAAAATAATATGAGAATGGTACGAGAAATTGTTGGCTCAGACTCAGACCAAGTTGAATTAATAAAAATTGCTCTAGATTATGCAAAAAATAGGGTTGTAGTTAAACAACCAAGATACGCAGAAAATGAAAAAGACATAATAAAATGTTCACATCAAATTTTGGGAAAATCCATTAGATATGATGTGTATATGAAAGTATAAATTTAAAAATTATTTTTTTGGTCGTATTAATTATATGACTTTAATTTTTTTAAAAATACTTATTATTATTTATTTAGGAATAAGTCTTATTTCTGATTACTCAGCTTACGCTACATGCACAGAAAATACAAACTGTGGTTCAGATAGTGGACAGATATCAGTTTTCCCAGACATAACAACTGGAGAAGCTAACTATAATACAGCGCATGGATATCATATTGCTGGAATGGATATTACTACAGGGGACGCTAATACAGTTTTAGGATATGAGTCAGGTAAAATTATTAATACCGGTAGTTATAATACTGCAATTGGTTCAGAAAGCTTGTCTTCTCTCTCAGGAGGCAACAACAATACAAGCATAGGATATAAGTCAGGGTCTAATATTTCTTCAGGTTCTAGCAATATATTTATTGGGTACGAAGCAGGACCAATATCTGGAGATGTCTCGAACAAACTCTATATTTCTAATAACGCAGATGATACCCCATTAATTTATGGTGATTTCTCCAATAACACACTAACCGTCAATGACAACTTGATAGTAAACGGTTCTCTATCCGGAGGGAATTACTCAATAGATTCTAACGGTAACGTTTCAGGATTTGGTACTTTAAGCTCCGGTTCTATTACAAGCTCTGGAAATATTTCAGCCACCGGCTCTCTTATAATTGGAAATGCAAACATTACAGAAACTGAACTTGAAATGATAGACGATGTTTCCCCAGGAACTGTCTTGGCTAATAAAGCCGTAGTAGTTGATAGTGAAAAAAATATAAGTGGATTTAACAAATTATCTGCAAATACAATCAGGGCTAATACTTTTGAAGATAGTAATGGTGAAAGATTTTTATATAAAGATACAGCTAATGATATTGTTCATATTGGAAGTAATTCTATGCTTTTTTATGACTCTTCTACTTATGGTAAAGATATTATGGCTTCATCTACTGGTCATATTCAAATTGGAAATAGTACCACAGATACCACGACAATTATGGGAGATCTTATTATACAAGAACCATCTGCATCTAACCATGCAGCTACTAGAAGTTATGCCGACAAAGTTAGTCTTATGGCAGCCGCATTAGATACGCGACTTCCATTATATGGAAATAAACATGCTCTTAATCTAAGTAGCACATCAACAAATAATGAAATTGCTTTTGGCTTAAATTTCGTTGGTATTTATGATGGTTTACATTTACCTCTAGATTTTTCGTTCGGAAGTGCTATGTCAGGAAACTATAGTATGGGAAAATTATCTGTAGGCATGTCATGGTAAAAATTTTTTTAATATTCTTTTTTAGCGTAATAATTAATTATCAAGCATTAACAGCCTCTAATAATTTATTCTTCACTACAGCTCAGTTTATAACCTACTGTAAGAGTGATAATTTGTACGAGCAAGGTATATGTGATGGATATATTATAGCAGTAAATGATGTTATTTTTAGTATAGATAAAAATAAAACAAACCTATGTATTCCAAAAAATTTATCAATTAAAAGTATAAGATTATCTGTCACTGATTTTATAATAGACAATGCTGAATTAATGAGTATTGAAGCAAACAAAGTTATTGGAAAATTTTTTGTAAACAACTTTAAATGTCAAAATTAACTAGCTTAATTTTTTAAAATAAAGGTTTCAGTTAAATGTTATTAACTTTAGGACGTATTTATAATTGAAGATAATTTTAGAGAATTTAAATGATTAAAATAGTTTTAATATCCTTCTTGTTAATATTTATTTCTAGTTGCCACCAAGGTTCATCTTACGTTTCTAGATATGGACAAAGCATTGTGCTAAATCCTACCCAAAAACAAGTTAAGACTTTTGAAGACGAAACTATAATTGCTAAGCAAAATAAAAAATTATCCGAGAAAACACAAACTCAAAAAAAAGAAGTAAAAAAGAATTTTGACGAATTTAATAATATTAACTTTTCTTCAACTAAATTTTTAAAAGGCAATGCTGATTGTATTGATATCATTAGGGTAAAAGTTGTCGGCAGTTTAAGTTATGATGAATTAATGTTTGAACTTAAAAAAAGAGCTCAAACAATGGGCGGTAATGCAATAGGCATTCAGGATTTGAAAGAAAATAAGGAAGTAACTTATACTAATCAACGAATAGTTAACAAAAAAAGTGAGGATATAACTAATACTCTTATAAAAGAAACTAACATGCTATCAAGCGTTACAGCTGATATATTTAAATGTGAGTCAAATATTTAATTTATACGTTGTTATAATAACCTTTTAAATTAAAATATATATATGAAATTTTTAATTTTAATATTATCACTTTTATTACCATTTGGACTGGCATATTTAATAAAAAACAATAATTTAAATTTGTTTTTTGTCATTTTAATTATTCTATTATTCAGCTTGCTTGTAGTGAGTCACTTAATAAAAAATAATCATAATAACCAGTATTCACTTAAAAGTTTCTTATTAAAAAAAAATCCTAAAAAATAAATTATGTGAGTGCGTTAACTAAATTCATTGCTATTGCAGTAGCACTAACAGCTGACCCTATCATAATTGCTCTGTCTCCCCACTGCATTCCAACGTATATCCATCCAATACAACTTATTATATAAGCTACCTGCCCATAAAAAGTTAAAGACGCACTAATAAGGAAAATACCAGCAACCGCTAACAACATTGAAACCCATTTAACGTACCAATCTCTAGTTCCTGTAGGAGTGGTTGGCTTAATCTCGTCATATTCTGTTTGAAGCTCTTCAAGTTCTTGTTTTAATCTTTTTTTCTCATGAGACAATTCCATAGCTAGCCTACCAGCCTTAGTCATAGTACTACCTGCAAGAGGAGATGAAGGATCAATAACCTGATCGGAAATTATTTTAAAATTTTTATCTTCCATAGTTCTTTATCCTGAAAGTTATACAATACAATAAATAAATATAATATCGCCCCTATTAAATGATTTATTACATTTGTCAAAATTTATTTTAAAACTTCAAAAATTAATTTAATATTAGAACAAACGCGTTTATAGGAATAATTAAATGAAGTGGGAAAAAGGTACTTTACTGCACATACATATAGCACCTAAAGCTTCACTCGACATGATTGAATTAGAAGAGGCTCAGTTAGTTGCAGGAAAAGGAATTGTTAATGATCGCTATTATAATAAAACAGGTACATACTCTACAAAACCAGATATTAGAGATATTACCTTAATAGAAAATGAAGTCTTGGAAGCATTAGCCGCCAATCAACCCCCACTTCAAGAAAAACCTATAATTTTAAAACCAGTTGAACATAGACGTAATTTAACTACCTCAGGTGTGCCCCTAAATTATTTAGTAGGCAAAAAATTTAAAATTGGTGAAGTTATTTTAAAAGGGGGCAGACTAAATTTTCCTTGTAAATACTTAGCTGATCTTCTTAAAAAACCATTAGTATTACCTCTTTACAACCGATCTGGTCTAAACTGCTCTATTGAAAAGGGTGGAATTATCAAAAAAGGCGATCAAATATTCCCTATTGATTAATTCCCAATTAAAGAAAAAACAAAACCACATAACATTAACATTATTACTGCTAACCATTGAGGTGTTTTTGTAAAAAATAAAATAACAAATGCAACTGATATAAGGGCAAAATCATGTGCATTTTTTAGAGAAGACAGAGTTATTGGGTCATAAAATGTAGCTATTAAAAGGCCAATTACACTTGCATTAACTGCTTTCAATGCATTAATGACTATTTTTATTTCCCGTAATTTTGACCATAACGGGAGCGTACCAATAATTAAAAGAAACGACGGCAAAAAAATAAATATTAGGCATAAAATACTTATTAAAATAAAGTTATATTTATTAGCTAAAAAAATCCCTAAAAAAGATGAAAATGTAAATAATGGCCCTGGAATTGCTTGAGATGCTCCGTACCCGGCAAGAAAAATATCTTTTTCTATTAAACCATTCGATACAAACTCTTCTTGGAGAAGAGGTAAAACCACATGCCCACCTCCAAAAACTAAGGATCCAATTTTAAAAAAAGTATTAGCTAAGGAGAGAATTTCACTTTCAAAAAATGAATTTAGTATTGGAAGTAAGATAAGAAGTAAAAAAAATAATATTAAAGATATATAACTCAGTAAATTGATTTTAGATGACTTATCAATCTTTAACTCTGAAACTTTTTCATTTCTATAATAAATAACTCCTAACAAACCACATAAAATCAAACATAAAAACTGATTTAAAGATGAAGGGAATAAAATTAATATAAGAGCAGTAAAGAATGCAATAGAATAACCAAAAATATCTTTTAAAAAATTCTTTTGCATTCCCAAAATTGCTTGGAGTACAATTATTACAACAACAGCCTTTAATCCTTGAACAAAACCATTAGGGATTGAATCTTCAAAATCAAACAAAAAGTAGCCAAAGAAAATTAACATTATTGCAGAAGGAAGTGTGAACCCTAACCATGCGAGAAAAGCACCTCCTACCCCTTTAAAATGATAACCAATTGACATGCCAACTTGACTGGAAGTCGGTCCTGGCAAAAAGTTACATAATGAGACAAAATCAATATAGGTTTTCTCATCTAACCATTTTTTTTGGTTTACAAAAGTATTTCTAAAGAAACCTATATGAGCTATAGGACCTCCAAAAGATGTTAAACCTAACAAAAAGAAACTGAACAAAATATCTATATATTTTACAATAATTTTATTTTTAGCTGGCAAAATAATTTTCCAATAAAATTGTAATTTTTATAAATTATTTAATATAATTAATATTATTAATAATTAATTACATTATTATTATTTTTTGTTTTACTGTTTAAATATATAAAAAAGGTACCGAGATAATGATAACTAAAAAAATATTACAAATTTTTAATTTTTTTATTATGTTTAGCTTTCTTTCAATCAGTTCAATTTTTGCTCATGAAGGAGCAAAAGGTGTGGTTAAAGAAAGAATGGATAAGTTCAAAATGAGTAAATCCATGATGCAGCAAATTAATACGAATATAAGAGACAAAGATTTCAAAAATATAGAGAAAGCTTCACAAAATCTATTAATTTGGAGTAAGGAAATGTCAAATTATTTTCCTGAAGGCAGTGATATTCCTCCATCCGAAGCCTCTAAAAATATTTGGTTAGATCCCGACGGTTTTAGCAAGGCAATTCAAAACTTTGAGAAAGCTTCATTAAATTTAGTTAATCAATCACAATTAAAAAACTTAGATGGGACAATAGAATCTTTTAAAAATTTGGCTAATACCTGTAAAAGTTGTCATCAAAAATTTAGAAATTAAACCTTAATAAAAGGATGGATTTATGAAAGGAATAGTATTTTTAGGTAATAAAAACCTAGAGATTCAAGAGTTTAAAGACCCAGTTCCTGGTCCAAATGATGTGATAATTGAAATAAAAGCATCGGGAATGTGTGGAAGCGATCTTAAGTTCTATAGAGCCAATAGTGGGCCTTCTTCATTAGGACTTGGTGGCGATGACAAACCAGTTATTGCAGGGCATGAACCTTGTGGAGTTGTCGTTGAAATTGGTTCCAATGTTGAAAAAAAGTTTATCTATAAGGGTATGAGAGTTATGCAGCACCATTATGAGGGTTGTGGAAACTGTTTTCATTGCTCTACAGGATGGCAACAACTCTGTGATGATGGTGTTAAAGCTGTATTTGGCGTCACTGGTAATGGAGCGCATGCAAAATACATGAAATGCCCTGCCAGTACATTAGTACCTCTTAGAGAGGAAATTTCTTTCATCTCTGGCGCAGCAATCTCTTGTGGGACAGGAACAGCTTGGGGCGCTTTAGATCGATTAGGTTTAAAGTCTAATCAAACAATTGCAATATTTGGTATGGGTCCTGTTGGCTTATCTGCTGTAATGTTAGCTCATAAAATGGGAGCTAGAATTATTGCACTAGATACAAATCAACAAAGATTAAATAGATCTATTGAATTTGGAGCAGACATAACAATAAATCCTGAAAACCATTCAAATTTGCTTGAAGAAATTAAAGAGCATACCCGAGGATTGGGAGTAGATGCATCTATTGATGCATCCTCATCACCTAGCGCAAGATCTCTTTGCGTAAAATCGGTAAAAACCTGGGGAAAGGCTTGTTTCGTGGGAGAAGGTGGAGAAGTAACATTAGATGTCAGCAATGATCTCTTACGCAGACAAGTTACATTAATTGGTAGTTGGACGTTTTCAAAACATGGTCAAGCAGATTGCGCAAATTTCATTACTGAAAAAAAACTTGATGTAGATAAATTGTTTACTCATAGATGGTCTTTGGATCAAGCTGATGAAGCTTATAAACTTTTTGACCGTCAATCAGACGGCAAAGGTGTTTTTATACCATAAACAATTAATAATTTATCATTTTTTTCCAGGGCCCAAAATGTAAGCTACAGCTAATAAAAATTCCATAAATAATCATACCTGCCGACATTATGATGAATATGTTACTAGGACTTGCCAAATTTAAATGAAACAACATTAATGAAGTTAATACGACAAATATCAACCTTATTAGTGTTCCTATTACCGGCCATATTAGCGTATTAAAAGCTTGTGATGTAAAGTAAAGACCTAGTCCTAATGCAAAAAAGGCATAGAATGGAGCGACAATATTTAAATAAAGTTTAGAAGCTTCAAATATTTCTAATTTTTCAGTAAATAATGAAGACCATGTATTCGGATATAATGAAAATAAAATACCTATTGATCCTACAATAAAGATAGAAAAAAAGGTCCCTTTCCACGTCATATTTATTGCTCGTTCAAATTTTTTTGCACCAACATTAGCTCCAACTATTGCAATAAGAGCTCCTCCGATCCCAAAAATAATAGGGATGAGTAATAACTCTAATCTTATTGCTATACCAAAACCAGCTATCCAGTCAGTCCCAAAAAAACTGACTATAGCTGTGCAGTATAATGCTAAAGCTATTGTCATTAAAGATTGGCAACTGGCTAAAGATCCAGACTTAACAAGCGAAATAATTCCAGTAAATTTAAAAGTATCCTTCAAAGTTAAAGTAAAAAGATGTTTTCCTACGGCATAATAAATTATCATAAAAATAATACCGAAAAAATATCCACACATAAGGGAAATTATAGACCACTCAAGAGATGAGAAAGTCCACAAACCATTAAAAAAAATAACATTATCTAGTAAAATAGTTTTTCCAGAATCAAATTGAAAATTAAACGTAGCTATTAGAATATGAGATAATAAAACTATTGACCAACCAAATGCGGGTACAATTGTATTTCCAGTGCCCCTAGATATGGAAATCATCACATTAAAGAGCCAAATCAAAATAATACCACTTAATAAAATATTACCATAAACTAAAGCAGCAAAAGTTACCTCTTCATCAACTTTAAAAAATTTAAAAAACATCTCTGATAACAGAAAATAAAAAGTCATCATTATGAAAGATCCACAAAAAGCAATTAGAATTGCTGATCTAAACACACATTCAGCTTGAAAAATATTTTTACTACCAAAGGCTCTTGCAACAGCACCACTAATAGCTCCTCCAAATGCTCCATTTGATAGCATGCTGGTAAGCATGTAGATAGGAAAAATATATGCTACACCTGCCAGCTCTGAAACACCAATTTGACCAACATACCAAAGATCAAAAATTATGGTAATAGCCGCAATTAAAGTTGAGTACAAATTAGGAATAGCTAACTTGAAAAAAATTTTAGAAAAAGGAAGCTCAATTAAATTATTTGAAAAATTAACTTTATTCAAAATTTAACTTTCAATCTTAATTTGTATAAGCAAATACTTTTTTACTATCCTTTACTGATCTAACTAAAATACCTGGTCTTTCTTCTGTAGAATTACCATTTCTATAAGTTATTTTTCCAGATACTATTGTAGCAATATAACCCTTAGTATGTTGCATTAACCTTTTGCCACCGGCTGGTAAATCTTGGGTCATAAAAGGATCAGAAGACCCAACATTTTCCCAGTCAATTATATTAATATCAGCTTTTAAACCAACTTTTAAAAAACCTCTATCACTTAATCCTGCTGCAATAGCAGTGTCAGATGTCAACCTTCTAACTGTTTCTTCCATAGAAAAAACTTTTTTCTTTACTGACCAATAAGAAATGAGCCATGTAGGATACCCAGCATCTAAAATAAAACCAACATGGGCACCACCGTCACCTAGACCCATGATTGCATTTTTATCCTCAAGCATTTTTTGACATACACTAAAGGTATGATCAGCGTAATTGACTAAGGGAGCATATATAAAGTTATTGCCATCGTTTTCAAGAAGGATATCATAAGCCATTTCTGCTGCTGATATACCATTAATACGAGCTAAGTTTTCAATGGAATCTTCCTGTCTAGGATTATAATTTGGTGGTGAACCAAATCTATACATTTGTGAATAACCTATTCTATTAATTAATGGAAAAGTACTTCCAGCTATAGGATCTTCCGACAAAATTTGTTTTTTAATTTCTTTTTTCCTCATTTCAACAATTCGTTGTTTAAGAGGTAATTCAGCTAGAGCCTTATAAGTGTCAGTACCTGAGAAAGGGTTTTGACTTCCATTTAAGCCTAATAGCAAACCAATTGGTCTAGGAGTAACAACTGGTCTAATTGGCAAACCCTCCTTTTGAGCTTGCCTAGCCATTTCCATCAAATCTTTCCAAAAATCTGGTCTATCATGTCTTTGAGTACAACTAAAAACCACGGGTCTACCAGATTTCTTCACAATACGTTTTAGAACCTCAAATTCAGTTTCTGGATCAGGTTCATTCCAGTCAGAGACTATTTCCATAAAGCCAGTACCTGCATCTGATAAGCCCATAGCTATAGCTGTCAACTCATCTTCATGTGCTCTTAAAGTTGGAGTAAATTCTCCTTTTAAACTTTTATGACTTATTGTTCGAGAAGTCGAAAATCCAAAAGCGCCAGCCTCTACGGCTTCTTTAGCAAGTTTCCTCATTATCTTCATATCATCGATATTAGCTGCTTCATGATTAATAGCTCTCTCTCCCATGACGTAGACCCTTAAGGCGGCATGTGGTAATAAGGCACAAACATCAATATCAAGTTTATTTCTTTCTAAAGCTTCTATATATTCTTCAAAAGTTTCCCATTTCCAGTCTAGACCTTCATGCATAACTGGTGCAGGAATATCTTCTACACCTTCCATAAGTTCAACTAATTTTATTCTATCTTCAGGCTTACATGGAGCAAAGCCAACACCACAATTTCCCATTACAACTGTGGTAACACCATGTATTGAGGATGGTTTTAATTGGCTATCCCATATAGCTTGGCCATCATAATGAGTATGAATATCTACAAAACCAGGAGTTACTACTAAATTACTAGCATCTATTTCTTGATTGCTTTTACCACTAAAATCACCAATTGCGGCAATTAATCCATCTTTTATAGCAATATCTGCTATTTGAGATTTATTTCCTGTTCCGTCAACTAATGTTCCATTTCTTATAATTAAGTCGAAACTCTCTGTTTCTTTTTTAAAGCCATCCATAAATCTACCTCCTACTAGAAATATTCTGTTGTTTTAAATTTTTTATGTCAATAATTGATTTAACGAACTAACCTACTAACTAATAATATTTTTTTCTCTGAGTTGGTCTATTTGTTCCTGGGATATTCCAATTTCTTTTAAAATATCGTCTGTGTTTTCTCCAATTTTAGGAGCAGATTTTTTTATTTTTCCAGGGGTCTTACTTAATCTTGGAAAGGCTTCATGCATTAATATTTCCCCATACTCTTTATTAAAATGCTTTAATAAAATCTTCCTATCCTTGACATAGGGGTGTTCAATTATTTCGGAGATATCAAGTACCGGTCCCACTGTAATCCCTGCTTCAGAACATTTCTGTAATAAGGGATCTCTATTAAATTTTTTTATAAACTTTGAGATAACTTCATCCAAGTCATCTTGATTACTTAACCTATCACTATTGGAAATAAACCTTGGATCAGTGATCAAATTTTTTGCTCCAATAGTAATTGCAAGTTTTTCCCACATTGATTGCATTGATGCAGAAAGAGATACATACTTATTATCTTTAGTTTTGTATATTCCTCTTGGCGCTGCCACATTACTTCTATTTCCCATACGAGGAGGAATTTTGCCCGATATGTCATAACTTGCAGCCCATGGTCCTAAAATTGAAAAAAGCGGCTCAAACAAAGACAGATCAATAACTTGCCCACCTGTTTTATCTTTTTTAGATGCTATTATAGACATTAATATTGCTCCGAAACCTGTCAAACCAGCAACCATGTCTGCCAGTGCAAGCGGTGGAAGCAATGGGCTTTGAGTTTCCTCTCCAGTCATTGATGCAAAGCCACTCATTCCTTCAACTAAAGATCCAAATCCTGGAGAGTTTTTAAATATTCCTGTTTGCCCCCAACCAGATATTCTAAGAATGATCAAATCTTTATTCAGCTGTGACAATTGATCGGGACCAATACCCCATTTCTCTAAAGTTCCTGGAACAAAATTTTCTATAAAAACATCTGCGCTTTGTACCAATTGTTTTAAAACTTCAAGTCCTTCTTTTTGCTTTAAATTGAGAGCAATACTTCTTTTATTTCTTGAATAGACAGCCCACCAATGGGAAATTTCATTTACTTGCCAATTTCTAAGATCATCCCCTTTTCCGGGTTTCTCAACTTTAATTACATCTGCACCAAAATCTGCAAGCATATGACTAACCATATTGCCAGCAGCAAGCCTGGACAAATCCAAAATTTTTAAATTTTCTAATGGTAACAAAACTTAATTTACTTTCTAATTTTTAAATTTCATTATTATCTATTTTAATTTTTCGTAAAGATTTCAAAAGGTGATTTCTTTTATTAGCTCTTTCAATCAATTGATTGTGACTTAATTTTTTTCGCCTTTCTTCTTCTAGTCTTTTCCCTGCTTTTTCAGACCAATCTGGAATAGTTTTTTGACTTTTAGCCATCTCTACGTACATGGGGCCATATCTAGCAATATAATCTTTTATCCCTCCTGGTGCATTCAAATCAATTGTTTCGAAGGGACCCATAAATGCCCACCTTAATCCTAAACCATCTCTAATTGTTGCATCTATCTCGTCTGAATTAGCATATCCTTCAGAAAATAATCTCATTGCTTCATTCAATAAAGCACCTTGCAATCTATTTAATATAAAACCGTCAATTTCTTTTCTAACATTAACTATAGACGCACCTGAAATTCTAAAAATTTCCTGAGCCTTTTCTATAGTTTTTTGAGAGGTGTTTTCTCCAGGGCATAATTCCACACAAGGAATAAGATGTGGAGGATTAGCCGGATGGGCTATAATACATCTATGTTGTCCCTTCAAGTTTTGAGTAATACTTGATATTGGCATAGCCGACGACGATGAGGCAATAACAATTGTATCAGCAGCCAAAGAATCCATTTTTGCAAATAATTCTTGTTTTACTGATAAAATTTCTGGAGCACTCTCTTGAATGTATTCAACAGAAGCACATAACTCTTCTATGGCGACGTTAGTCTTAATTTTTTTTAAACTTGCTTCAATATTAATGGAACCATCAATACTTTTTAATTCTTCTAAAAATAATTTAACTCTACTTTCAAATGTTTCAAAAACTTCTGGATAAGTATCATGAACAAATACATTGAATCCACTTTTTGAAAATATAGCTGCCCAACTAGCACCTATTAACCCGCCTCCAATTACACCTACATTTTTCATAATTTTTCCTTTAATTCTAAAAAATAATCATAGTTATTTTATTCTGATCTTAACTGATTAAATTGAATTTATTTAATTTTTTAAAACATGCTACCATAATATTTAAATTTTACTTTGAGGACGCCTAAATGGGACAGCTTGTTAATGGTATATGGATAAAAGGATCAGTGTCTAGCAATAATAGTAGTGGAGATTTTAAAAGAGCAAATAGTGTTTTTAGAAATAAAATTGCTACCAATCATCAAACCTATTTACCTGAAACAAATAGATATCATTTGTACGTAAGCTACGCCTGCCCATGGGCCCATAGAACATTAATATTTAGAAAATTAAAAAATTTAGAAGATCATATTTCTGTTGATTATGTTCATCCTGACATGCTTGAGATGGGATGGTCTTTTGATAAGAACTTTCCAGAAACCACTGGTGACAGTCTTCATAGCAAACAATATGTTCATGAAATTTATCAATTATCAGATAAAACAATTTCTACAAAAGCGACTGTTCCAATTTTATGGGATAAGAAAACAAATACAATAGTAAACAATGAATCATCAGAGATAATAAGGATAATGAATGATGCTTTTAATGATGTTACAAAAAATTATAACGATTATTATCCTAAAAAATTTCGTAATGAAATTGATTCTATTAATAATTCTATCTATGAAAATGTAAATAATGGAGTTTACAGATCTGGATTCTCAAAAACACAAAACTCTTATGAAGAAGCCGTAAAAAAACTTTTTTCCACGTTAGATTACATTGATGATATTTTAAATGGCCGTAATTATTTGATTGGAGAAGTTCTTACAGAAGCAGACATTCGACTTATTCCTACTTTATTAAGGTTTGATTGTGTTTATTACTTTCATTTTAAATGTAATATTAAAAAAATAAGCGAATATAAAAATATTAGTAGATATCTGAGAAATTTATTCGAAGAAAATGCTATTAAATCAACAACTAATTTTGAACATATCAAAAGGCATTATTTTTATTCTCATGAACATATAAATCCATATAGAATTATTCCAGTTGGCCCTGAAATTTCAATGTGATAACAATTATGTAATTATTTTTTTCTACTGAATTCTAAACAAGCCGTACCGAACTCTTTGAATAAACATTTATTAAGATCATGATTCTCAGGCTCATATTCAGCATGCCATTGCACTCCTACTGCAAAAGAAGGGTGATCAGGAATAGTTATCGCTTCTATTATTCCATCATCTGAAAAAGCTTCAATTTTCAAACCATCCGCAATTTTATCAATTGCTTGGCCATGTAAAGAATTTACTAAACAGTTTGTTTTATTTATTAACTTTGTGAAATATCCATTTTCCACAAAATCAATCCTGTGTTTTAGAGTAAAAATCTCCTTCACTGACACATCATCACCTCTAGGCATTCTGTGATCATTTTTATTAGGTAAAAGATGCACTCTATAATGAAGCGTTCCTCCATAGGCAACATTCATTTCTTGTATACCTCTACAAATACCAAAAATTGGAATTCCTAGATTTGTACATTTGGGAATTAATTGTAATACAATTTCATCTCTTCCTACATCTATTGGTTCGTCCGGTGGAAATGGATCCCCTCCATAATGATGTGGTTCTACATTAGCTCTTCCACCAGTC
>Ga0181596_10002263_pt1 | contig 18738 bp, 13 predicted proteins | sample 041ome_6_FD_148655 | JGI IMG/M metagenome (GOLD analysis project Ga0181596, IMG submission 148655) | Coastal salt marsh microbial communities from the Groves Creek Marsh, Skidaway Island, Georgia - 041402US metaG (spades assembly) | ecosystem: Environmental > Aquatic > Marine > Intertidal zone... | reverse complement strand
GCCGCCACCGCCACCGTCGTCGTCGTCGTCGTCGTCGTCATCATCATCGCGTACATCGTCGTCGTCGTCGTCGTCGCCGTCGACGCCGTCGTGTGCCGCGACGTCGTCGTCGACATCGATCGACGTCGATCGCCACCGCACCAAGAATCGATCGATATCGAACTGCGTTCGATTGAACATTCCATCGATCACATCCATCGATCGAGTCACGCGAACGCGGTCGATGGATGGATGGATGGATGGATCGGTGATCGGTGCCGTCGCCATGCATTCGTTTGCGAATCATAGATTTAAACCGTCCACAGTACGTATCGTGACGCCACCAGAGCCTCTCCAAGCGTCACGCAACCGTCACACACGGGTGTACATCCATCCACAGTACGACGAATGAGGGTTTAGGGGTGCCGAGCGATCGTTTCGTTTCGTTTCGTTTCGTCGCGGGCGCGATCCGACGTGGATTCGCATCGCATCGTCGTCGCGCGTCGTCATTCCACGCACGCACGCGTCGTCGTCCGCCCTCTGCGCTCGCTCGGTTGCACGCATCGCAATCGAATTCATCCGTATTTAACGCACACGCACCACCGCACGTTTCGCACGTCAAGCACGATATGGGGGTGAACGATCACGACACCTTTACCGGCCTCACGCCGTTGCACAAGGCTGCGGCGGAGGGCGCGCTCGACCAGGTCGTGGCGCTCATGGATGACGGCGCGGACGTGGACATTCAGGCGAATGGCGAGGTAGGTTTTGTTTTGCGCGCGATTCGCGCGCGAATGATCGCGGCGCGAGGTCGCGCGAGCGGGGAGAGGGGATTAGTCGCACGATGATGATGATGCATGCGCCAGGGTATTCGTGATCGCGATTATGCGATCCGTGGCGGTGTTTTTCGTGTGTTGTCGCGCGCGAGCGATGCGCATGGGGTTGCGTATACGCGTATATAGTGGAGACTGACGTGGTGTATCGTTTCGTTGTGGTTGATGGCGCGCGCAGAGCAACAGCGGGAAGACTGCGGCGATGTTCGCGGCGAGCGGCGGTCACGTCGACGTGCTCAAGGCGATGCAACGCGGGCCGAGTTTGTTAAACTTGCAAAGCGCGGATGGCGGTACTCCGGCGATGTCTGCGGCTGCGCACGGGTTTGCGGACGTACTGCAGTTCATTATCGATAAGAAGTGTGATTTGGACAAGCAAGATGAAGATGGGTGGACGGCGTTGATGTACGCCGTGTGCTCGCACAATGTCGAAAACGTCAAGCGCCTCGTCAACGCGGGAGCAAAGGTTGATATTAAGAACAATGACGGCGAAACCGCGGCGCAACTCGCTGGTGGGAAGAACAAGGATGAAATTTTGCGAGTGTTAAAGATGAAGGCTGGGAGCATGAAGTCCATCCCCGAAGCGGGCGCGGGTGGCAAGAAGAAGGGTTGCGTCATCATATAAATGCGCACGTTATGACGTCCGCCGGTTGCTCCTCACACGTTCGACGCGCCTACATGCATCATATAGGTTTAATCGCACCGTTTTAATACGACGCAACTGTACACTACGTTAAGTCTCTCGAAACGCGCTTTTCTTCCATTCACAAAACGCGCTGCTGCTAAGATTCACTTTGCGTGACTACTTTTGGAATTCTACAGGTTTCTACAGGTTTCGCCCAATCGAGGTCTTTTATGTGTCTCATCGTAATGCGCGACGAGGCGTAGATGATGCCGCAACTTCAGCCGCCTCCGCGGGCGTAGGCGTCGTGAGCAACGAGTGCACGGAATCGTCTTCGGCGACTAATAAATCACCGACGCCGTACTTGTCCCGCCTCTTGGATTCACTACCGCGCGACGAAACATCGATCGATTCTATATTTGAGCTTGACGATGGAGGACGCGCAGGTACTGGTGTGATTCCAGGTATCATCAACGCGCCTTCCGTGGGAGTGCTCTCTACGACAACGACGTCTGGCTCCGTCGGCGTCGACTCGGTTGAATTTGACAGCTGCAACGCCGGCGGTGGAGGTGGCAGCGATGCACTCGCGGTGCTCGTCGCCGCTGACGGGGTCGGAACTTTTGAATTTCGTTCACTCTCGAGTACCGCCGCCGCGAGCGCCTCTGCTATATCCGTCGTCGGACGCTTTGCCTTGCTCGTGAACATGCGCGTCGAATTCACGGCGTCAACAATCAAACTATGGGATAGCACCGACGCTTGAGACGCGGCGAGAATGTTCTCCACATTGTCATCGTCGTCTTCATCACCGTCACCGTTGCCAACAGCCGCGGCGGAAGCTCGTGCTGATTCGCGAACGTCATCTTTGGCGTCATTCGTCTCGTATTCGTCGACGTCGTCATCCTCCACCCCGAGCTCAGAATGCGCGCTCTCGACAAATTCACGCACATGCGCCCTCGCCGTGGCTTTGGCATGACGTCGGATCTTACGCATCATGTCATTATGTCGTTTCCACTCTTTCGGTGACCACGTGCGTGACGTCGGGTCCAACAGATCGACGTCTTCGTCTCGCGTCTCTGACGCCGAATACCCACCAGTCGCGGGTTCCGTCATCGCCAGCAACGTCGAGTCATCGTCGCGCGCTCGCGCACGAACGACATCATTGATTTTACCACCATCATCTTTCTTCGTGTCGAAGCCAAATTTAAAATCCACGTCGCCGCTAAATATAATCCCAGCGAGCACGACGACAACCAACATAATTGTCACCAGCGCGCGCCACATCTGCTTCTGATGATCGCGCTGTCTCTGCGCCGCATACTTGATCTCCCTCCTATCCTCCTTCACGTTAGACTTCAGCTCCTTTTTCTTCCGTTTGGCTTCGCGTTTTACTTCGACAGCGTCATCCGAAGCCGCGTAGCCTCCGCCGACGTCGGCGCCCGAAAGCAACGGCGCCGACTCCTCAACCTTGACGATCAACGCCGCTTGCGCCGCCAAGTGATCGCCTACACGCCGCTTAAAACGCTGCGGATCAAACTTCTCATCGCGATGGGGCTGAATGTACATCCCACCCATCGCTGCGGCTCTATCGCGAGGCTTTTTCGTATCCGAATAGTGCGTCGCGGGATCATCTTCGACGCCAGCCTCGCCAGCCTCGCTCGGCTCCTCTCGCGCACCGCCGTCCCCGTCCCTCATCGTCAGCGACCGGAGTGACCGCGGACCAGTACCCTTCTTATCGAACGACTTGAGCGACGTGAGCGACGTGAGCGAGCCGCTGAAGGAGCGCGACGACGACGGCGCCGATGTCGTGGCGGGGACTTGAATGCGCTCATTCGTCGACTCGGCGCCGCAGCAATCGCACGCGCCGCCGCCGCCTGATCCCATGATGGCGCGGATGACTCAGTGTGTGTATGTATTCGTCAGTTACGACATCGCGCGCGGGCGTGAGATCGCGGCGCGCGTCGCGGTGCGCCAGAAAGTGCGGTGCGATGGTGTTGACTCGTATGGTGTTGAGCGCTTCGACGGCGCGCGACGTCGAAACGCGCGTTGAAATGGGTGCAGAGTTACGATTCGAACGCATCGGGCGCGCGCGCGCGAGTGCGTGGACATATGTTACATGCGACTAGGCTACGTGACTACGGCTATGGGTCTAGTGATCGTGCTATTCGTCGTCGGAGGATAAATCTTCCAGCGCGAGGTTGAAATTCGCGGGGAGCGGATGGGTGTCGGCGGCGACGTTCGCTCGGGCGCCGTCAGCGGTAGTGACGTCTTCTGGGACTGTAGATTTGCGATCGAACTGCGCGTGATCAGCACGTTCGCGGCACATTTCTTCGATTTCCATCGATGCGTCGTAGTACGCGTCAGGGAATTCAAATTTGGGGCCGATGGAGAAGCCACCGTGCGCGTCTTCAAAGACGTGCTCGCACGCCGCGGATGGATTTTTGGCATGCACAGCGCTTTCGATTTTATCGCGCGCATCAATGGAAACTGATTGGTACCACGACTGCCCGAGCGTGTTGCTGCGGAAGGTTTCGATGTCGGTGGCGAACGGACACGCGCATCGACCGGCGCCGTCCTTGTGCTCTTGCTGCATTTTTTCACAATTGTGCGGAGTGTAATCAATCATCCCACCTTCGAGACCGTAGTTGTGCCTGACGTTGTACGTGTGCTCGCCTTGATACGCTTTCATCTTGCCTTTCGGGAACACGCCCTGTCGCCAAAAGTTCAAAGTTTCGTTCACGGTGAGCCCGATGCCTTTCAAGAATAAATTCAGTTGAAATCTGTCGGTGAACGTCAAGTGCGCCTTGCGTTGAAGCTCCTCAAATTTACTTCGCATACACGGTGGGAATGGGCGCGCGGTTATCGTACTTACGTGTCGATCAACCATTTTGAGCGCGCGCCTGGCGTCTTCACCGGCGACATATCGATACGTCGCATTTGGTCCGACGGCGCCGCTCGCCGTCGCGGTCGCGTCCTCTTCGATCGCAATCGCATGTTGCGCCACACCATTCGCCCTGCGTCGCTCGCGACGACGTTTACCCCAGTTCGTAGTGGATGCCGACGTGGGTATATCCGGCAACTCGCTCACGTCTGGGACCCACGTTCGAATCGCGCGCAGCGCGTTGTACGAAGCGTTGGGATCAAACGCTGGCGGCGCCCGTCCTTCGCTCACCCAGAGCTGCAACCGTCGAAACGTTGCGGACAAATCGTTTCGTATACATCGTTCGCGATGTTCTGCGTACACTTCTGGCATCAACGTACGCGTGACGTACACGTAGCCATCTTTTACGAGCGGCGAACGCCTGCTCCGCGCCGCGACGTACGCGCGCTCAAACGTCATCCACGCGCCCACATCACAATCCTCCACACCCTCCGGGCGTTCAAACTCGCAATCGGGCGTTGCAAAATCATCTGGAATCTTCTCTACACCATTCTTCACGCGCACGCGCGTCAACATCGCCTCGACGCGCGCCAACCACTCGCACCCGTACTCGTACGGATGCAACCGACGCGAACCATCATCATTCGCCTTTTCCGCGCAGCACAGCGCCAACTTCACCGCCGCCGCGCTCGATGCCTCACCGATCGCATCATCCTCACAAAATCCTCGCGCACACGCCCACAGCGCCTCCTCTCGCTCGACGTACGCGGCCACATCCGCGCCGCGAACGCTCGAGCGATAATTCACCGTCACGTGCTCCAGCGAGTACAGCACCAACAACCGCGCGCGTCCGAGCGCGACGAACGCATCGATGTCGACGTCGATGTCACCGGCGCCATTGGCGTCCATCGCCGCGCGCGCGACGGCGTCGAGCGGCGACGTGTGCGGCGCGCACGTCGACCGTTCGCCAGTTCGCGTGGGCTGGGACTCGTTTTGAATGTGTGATAAAGTGGATAGCGCGATCGCCCGAACGCGTGCATCGCCGCATACGTCGCCGCTCGACGCCGTCGCGCGCGCGAATCGATCACCCCAAGCGCACACGCATCGCGATGTTTACTTTGCGCGCGCCCGTGTGCGCGTCTCGCGCGACGACGTCGGTGAAGACGTCGGTGAAGACGTCGGTGAAGGTGTCGCTGGCGCCGCGCCGATCGTTGTCGGCGGTGACGTTTCGCGGCGCGCGTGCGCCGGTGTGCGCGACGAGCGATGACGAGAACATCAAGGCGGATAACACCGCGGGCGTGAGCGAGAAAGGGGCGCAAGTGCGACAGTTGTTAGGGCTCAAGGGGGCGAGTGAGACGGATGATATTTGGAAGATTCGTTTGCAGTTGACGAAACCCGGGACGTGGGTGCCATTGATTTGGGGCGTGATGTGCGGCGCGGCGGCGAGTGGACATTACGAATGGAATATTGATAATATTGGGAAGGCATTGTTGTGTATGACGATGTCTGGGCCGTTCTTGACGGGGTACACGCAGACGATTAATGACTGGTACGACCGGGATATCGACGCGATTAACGAGCCGTACCGACCGATTCCGAGTGGAGCTATTTCGGAGAATGAAGTCAAGGCACAGATTGCGGTTTTGTTGATTGGTGGCTGGTTGTGTGCGATTCAACTCGATCGTTGGTGCGAGCATGACTTCCCAATCGTCACGTTGTTGACGCTCTTTGGGTCGTGGGTGTCGTACATTTATAGCGCGCCACCGTTGAAGCTCAAGGCTGAAGGCTGGAAGGGGTGCTACGCGCTCGGTTCGTCCTACATTGCCCTTCCGTGGTGGGCGGGCATGGCGGTGTTCGGTGAGTTGACTCCGGATGTGATGTTCTTGACTGTGCTGTACTCCATCGCCGGCTTGGGTATCGCCATCGTCAACGATTTCAAGTCCATGGAGGGCGATCGCAAGCTTGGTTTGCAGTCTCTTCCCGTGGCGTTTGGTGTAGAAAAGGCGAAATGGATTTGCGTGTCGTCCATTGACATCACGCAGCTCTTTGTGGCGTTCTACTTGCGCGCCATTGGTGAGGACTTTTACTCGAACGTTTTGTTCTGCCTCATCGCGCCGCAAATTTTCTTCCAATTCAAATTCTTCCTTCCGGATCCCATCAAGAACGATGTGAAGTACCAAGCCAGCGCGCAGCCTTTCTTAGTCTTCGGTTTGCTCGCCACTGGCCTCGCGTGGGGGCACCACGTGAATTTCATTGGCGCGTAAAGACAGCGACGTAGCGTCTCGCCTTGCGCGTGGACAGCGCATTCGTCCACCGTTTCATTCTTAATTCAGCAAGCAATTCTCTTTATCCCATCCATCTGTGCGCGAATCGCCCATGGCGTCAATCACGTGAGTATCACTCTTCACCTCGCATCGCTTGACCGCGCGAAAACCGGCGCAATCGCACGTACGCCGCCCAAATGTCGCTTCGCGCGCGCCTCGCCGCCGAAATGCCAACACCCAACGTCGATCGCCTCGCCCCTCACACGTCGCCTCGGCCGCACCCATCGGCCCGCACGTCGTCCACGCGCGCGCGCAGTGCACGCGACATGCCACCCATATCACCATCCACCGAGCGCCGCCCGCTCATCGCCGCTAATGACGCGTCGACAGCGTCGACAGCGTCGACAGCGTCGCAACACGAAACTGCGCTCGCCGGCGACTTTGTCGACATCGAACGCGCCGCCCGACGCGCGCACGCATCGACCACGTCGCGCATCGCTTCAAGCGCGCTTCGCGTGTCAGTTGCCGCGTGTGCGGCGCTCGTGGCGGTGGCGACGCTCGTCACGCGCACGTCGGATGACGCCGGCGTGGGCGGGAGCGCGGCGCGAACGCGCGCGTACCGCTTCGCGTCGACAATGTCCCTCGACGAACAGCTCACGCTCTTGGGTGGACAAGTCGAACAGGCATATATAGGGAGTACGAGTGGGTTTGTGGTGTCGTCTACGGGGGCGAGAGTGCCGGAATTGCGCATGAATGATGGGCCGCAGGGGTTTCGGGCGCACAACCGGCCGGGGACGACGACGCAGTGGCCGTGCGCGTTAGCCGTCGCGGCTACGTTTGATGTAGGTTTAGCGCATGCCTGGGGAGCTGCGATGGGAGGAGAGTTCGTCAGGAAGGGTGCGAATGTGTTTCTGGGGCCTGGGATGAATTTAGCACGCGTACCGTTGGGTGGACGGAATTTTGAATACATCGCCGGCGAAGATCCGGCGCTCGGCTCGGCGATGGCGCCGGCGGTGATTCGAGGTATACAGTCGCGCGGTGTCATCGCCACGGCGAAGCACTTTATATTCAACGAGCAGGAGAGGGATCGAATGTACTATGACGCGCAAGTAGACGAACGTACGATGCGGGAGATGTATCTGCCGATGTTTGAGGCGTCGATTAAGGATGCGGAGGTGGGATCCATCATGTGTTCGTACAACAAAGTAAACGGATCGCATGCGTGTGAAAACTCAGTGTACATGAATGAGATTTTGCGTGATGATTTGGGGTTCGAAGGGTTCGTTATGTCGGATTGGTTAGCGACGCACAGCACGGTGCCTTCGCTGAAAAGTGGGCTCGACATGGAGATGCCCACGGCGGGGCTGTTTTCCAGGGACAGACTGAAGCAAGCGCTCGAAGCGACGGATGCGCTTGGGAAGCCGATGCTCAGTGCGGATCGCATCAAGGTTGCGGCAACGCGAGCGTTAACATCCATGTTTAGAGCCGGGATTATGGATGAAGAAGAGACCATACCGCGTGCAATTGACGCCAACGTGCGCACGTACAACGACACAACGCTCGCGCGTAAAATTGTCGCGAAGTCTGCCATTTTGCTCAAGAATGATGGGAACTTACTCCCGCTCGATCCGGACGCACGAAACAAGACTATCATCACGTTTGGCGCGATGTGCGCGCAACCTTGGGCGTTATCTGGAGGTGGAAGCGGACGCGTAGACCCGGGTGCGCAAAACGTGTTGACCGTGAATGACGGATTGCACCGCGCTGGGCAAGATTTTAAATGGTACGACGATCATCAACTCGATCAAGCCTTGACCGAAGCCACAAAGATGGGTGATACTTTGCAGGCAATCATCGTGTGCGACGGCGCCGGTGCAGGAGAGTCGCTCGATCGTCCTAGAATTACTCTCAACGCGCATCAAGAGCCAGTGAGTCGCTTTAGCGAACAGTTTCGCAAGAAAATCGTCATCATCGTCACCGCACCCGGACATGTCGTGATTCCACAACATGCCAACGCGGCATCGATACTTTTGTCGTTCTTTCCTGGCGAGCAAGCGGGCTTGGGTCTCGCCGATGTCGTATTCGGCAAGCACGCGCCTGGAGGTAAATTACCGATAACAATTCCAAATAGCGAGAATGAACTCGGTAATTTCGACCAAGAGCAATACCCGGGTACTGACGGCAAGGTGGCATATAAAGAAGGCTTGCACGTTGGATATCGCTGGTACAACGCCAAAGGAATCAGGCCAGCGTTTCATTTCGGTCATGGATTGACGTACACGACGTTCAAATACACCGACGCGCTAGTTGAAACGTTTCCGGTAGATTCTTCAATTGCGGCCAACGTATCATTCAGCGTGACTAACACTGGCGATCGCATCGCTTCGGAAGTCGTTCAAGTATACGTCACGTACCCTCGAGACGCTCAAGAGCCGCCCCGACAGCTCAAGGCGTTTAAAAAGATTGTCGTGGCGGCGGGACAGACGAAACAAGTGTCGCTAGCGCTCCCCGCTCGAGCGTTGCAAATTTGGAGCACCAAAGAGAAAAAATGGAGCAATGTGCCTGGAGAATTCACGTTCCACGTAGGTGGGACGTCAGAGTTGACAACATTAATAACGTGCGATCCGGTTCAAACGCATGGAAAAGACGCAACCAGTGGCGTTCGAGAGTACTTTGACCGCGTTCTAGAGTACTTCAGTTTTCCGTAGACATGTAGACATAATTTTAGACGTTTCTAGACAACAACTATATGCTAATTCTATTACGCTCCTTCGCGCGCGTTAAACTTTTCGACAATCATCTTTTTCGTGGCGCGCGTGCGGTGTCGATCGGAAGGCCTCGTGTACTTCTTTGCGCTCGTATGTAGACTCACGAAATTTTTGTCGTGCGCATACGGACCCACGGTCGGCGCGTCGGGGAAAATCACAGGAAGTTTTTCATACTTTGCCGCGAGTCCGATGCCGCCCTCGTGCAAGATTGCGCGCTCGTACGGTCCTCGTCGAGTGCGTCCGTTTTTATTCGACGCCGCGCCTCCAGCGAGAATGTACTCCTCCGCCCGCGCGCGCCAATCGTCCGCGGCGCGTTCGGGAAGTTCTCCTTCGACAAACTTTGTGGTGATTGGTGTATACTGCGTTCTGTATTCGCGCCAACGCGCAATATGATGGTGTGAGTATTCTCCACCATTATCGCCCGCATTCGATAGCGCGAGCGCGTGTGCTTTGTGCTCGTCGTCGTCGACATTCGCCGCCGCGGGCAACGCCGGGACGTGTTTATGAGACTTGAACGTCGACTTGTGCTCCTCGACGCGTCGCCGCGTCAACGCGCGTTCCGCCGCCGCATCCAAAGCGTGCTCGCGACTTAAGATATACAGCGCCGCATCGTAGTCCGTCTTTGCCATGTGCTCGAGCACGGTATTGGCAAGCTGCGGCGCGCCTACGGCGTCGCTTAATTGCATGTCGCACAACGCTCGAGCGGCTCCCGCGTTGACAAACGTCAACCATCGATCATCGAGCGCGAACGTTAATCGGTCATCCATTGCGACGCGCACATCGTCCTTGACATTGTCGCGTGAAACAGACGGGCGTTCGTTCGGGACAACGGCGACGGCGTCCCAGGCGACGCGTAATGCGCGCGCGGCGCTCTCGCGAATGGCGTCGTCCGCCTCGGTCAATCCTTGGCTCGCCGAACGCACCACGGCGTCGGACAACAGAAACCGCACCGTATTCGACAGTGGTGGTTTGTCATCCGCGTTCTGCGGCGAGAAAGCACGCACGGTGCGAATGTGCTGGAGGAACAGATACGCCAACCACGACAAAGTACCGGCGCGAAGCTTGGAGTCTGTCCCGGTGAGCATGTCGTACACGCGTTCGCCAAATGTGTCATTGCTCGCGCGCGCGCTATACTCGTACAACACCCGACACGCCCGTTCACGCAAAGTATCGTTTTCATGCCGCGTAAACATCATGATTTTTCTCGCTAGTCGATTCTGCGTGATGGAGAATGATACTTCGCCGCTATTGGCTTTTTCAAACCCGAACGCGTCGCCGCCCTCGCTCTTGACGTCGTCTTCGACTTCGTCTTCGTCGTCGGCGCGTTTACGAAAACGCGACGAGAGAATCCTCCATGCATTCGATACGCACCCTGGCGTGCGACTGCCGCCTATGAACCCGTCGCCCATGAACGCTTCGACTGGGGTTATCCCGCCGAGTTCTGAGGGTGATGCGCGCCGTAAATGAAAATCCGAAGTGCGAGGCGCGTCATCCGCGTACGGAATCGGTTCCTCCGCGAGCCAATTCACCGTCGCTAATAACACCTCCATCGCCTTCGTCGCGGAGTTCAACACCATGATGTCGTCATTCGTGCGACCGATGGCAGATGATATCGAGGCACCGATGTCTATATTATGCGGCATTCGCTTCGCGACGTGCGTTTGAAGCAGATCAAACTCACGTGGGCTGAGAAATTGGCTGACATACGCGCTCGTCGCCTTTGACTTGAACAACGCCACTCGCAATCGACAACGCCAGTACACGCGCAAACCAAACGAGGCTTTAATGTGTTCCAACGCTAAACGCCATTCCCACGCGCGAATGAGCATCGCAGTATCGAATAAAGCGTCATCATTCGTACAAAGCATGCTCACGCCCTCTCGAGACGCCGCGACCGCCGCCACCGCGTCGTTCGCGTGTAATCGCGTTTCTAAATCCGCATCAACAACCAGCCGTTTCAACGCGCTCACGGCACCGGGAAATCGTTTCAAGCCGTATAATCCGCGATCGCTGGCTGCCATATCGCGCACGAGAATGCAAAATTTACGACGTCGGGACGCGCTCGTCGGTTGGGACGCCGACGTAAAGTGCGCGACGACTTGACGAAACGTCTCCCACACGCTTTCTTCGCATACGTCGGCGTCCACGGCGACCGCACCGTGAGAGGAATCAACGGCATCGCGTGCGTTGCGTCGAATTTTCGGCGCGGGCGCGTCGTCGTAGGTGTAAGTCGACAAAGACGACGTCCCGTGCTCAGACCGTTGATTTGAGCTGCGGCTCCTCGCGCTCGTGGCGCGCGATTGCGACCTTGATGACGACGACGGGGCGTAAGATGACATGTAATGAACGTTTAGTACATGTTGGATGCGCGTGCGCGGTGGTGCGATCGGCGCGTGGTGCGGTGTGAGGGAGACGTTCCACAAGCTCGCCGCTGTAACTCGAACGAGCGTAAAGAAATAAAAATAAAAATAAAAGAAACTGTCGGTCTTAAACGTACAGGTGTCTATGATGTACAACGAATCACGTGGATGAATGTGATGGTGGCGGCGGCGGTACGTCTGCGGATTCTTGCGGCTCCCTAGTGGGTGGTGGCGGTGCGTCGTCTTCGTTGTCTTCGTGTTCGTCCTCGCCATCCTGGAAATCGGTGGCGATAATATCGCCGGTGAGCTTACGCAAATCTTCGACAGCGATGGATCCATCCGCCTTGATGAGGCCACTTAAAATGTTCACCATTTCTATTTCGTCGGACTCGCTCAAAGTATCGGCGCCAAAGGCTTCGCGAACCTTGAGTAACTCTGACATTGTAATTTTACCGTCGCAATCGGCGTCGAGCACACGAAGCTTGTCGCCGATACGTTTCTCCGCTTCATCAATATCCTTCGAGGCGGATTGAAGCATTTTATCGACGCGTGCGCTGACTTGGTCGGCGAGCTCGTTTGTGAGCGCGGCTTCTTTCTCGCATACATCCACGGAGGCAGAGACGGCATCCGCATCAAACGGACTCGCCTCGTCGCCGGCGGTGGACTCCTTCGCAACCTCAAGGCGGTCTTCGTACTGATCTAACCCTTTTTTAACGAGAGCCATGAGTTCTTGACGCTCGACGCTCACTGATGAGTGATCAGAGATCATCGTTAGTAAGCGCGAGAGTTGCGCAGCTCTCTTGGCGCGCTTTTCACGTTCGTACGTCGCCTGTTCTTCGGCGCACACGACACCCTCCTTGGAAGCTTCCGGCTTCTTCGGCGCTGGCAGCTCGGCATCCGTTTTCATGATAACACCCGTGACATCCGTCATTTCCGCCGCGGCTTGGTCGACAACAACATCACTAGGCGCCGCCATTTCAGCAGTAGCGGCGACGGATGGAGCTTCTTGCTTGGCTTCGGCAAGCGCCTTTTCCGCTTCTTGCACACTCTTCGTCTCCTTCGATTCTTGAGCAATGATTTCTTCTTCACGCTGCAAGTACTCGATCTTTTTCGTGTAATCTTCCTTTTCGTGGGACAAACCTTCGTCCACAGCGGCGCTAGATACGACGTCTTCGGGTAACGATGCCAACGTATCCGTGAGGTCCTGGAACACCTTTGCCTTGGCATCCACAGCCGCACCAGTTTCAGTGGTGATTGCAAACGCTCGCGACAGTAACAAAAGCGTTGACGGTAAGTTGTGCTTCAAGCTCAACTCGATCCAGTCCGTGAGCTGCGCGAGAAGACTCTCGCGGTCTTCTTCCCAGCGCATCCCACGCATGCGCGCGGCGCTACGAAGCTCTCCCGTCGTCATCGTCTCCAAACCTTCAAGTTTAATCAAGCGATCGTCATTTTTTATTTCTCGTAGCTTGTTACGAAGTTGAAAGCGCAAAAATGTATCCGTGCCGTACGGCGCGAGACCGACAAACTTGCACATGTTGACCAATTGCGCGCGGTTCACCTGGTACAACGTAAACTCGTCGCTGAACAGCTTGGAAAACTTGAGAATATCATCATTCGTGACTTGCGCACCCGAACGAATTTTTTTCATAAAGACATACAAATCATCCGCGCGTTCGCGCGTGACACCGCTTCTCGAGTGTTTTAAACCCTTCGCCATCACCTTGACAGTGTCTTGCAAAAAGCGCGCCACTTCGAGCTTGGCTTTGAGCTTCTTCTTCATTTCTTCTTCGTGCTTTAGCTCGTTCCTAAACGTGGATGGAAGCATGTTGGGAAACAGCTTCAACGCTACGGGGAGCAAAAGTTCCATAAACGGAATCAACACGAACGCCGCAAAGGGCACTAAGCGAAAGACATCCGCCGTCGTCCGCGTGAGCTGCTTGCGCTCTCTTCGAGAAAGTTCCTGCCCGCTCATCAATCGCCACGAAAGCCTCGATGCAATCTTCACTTCAACCCACAGTAACTTCGCACCAGACCAATAATGCGACATTTCTTCCTTAAAGTGCACCCAACCTTCGCTCACCGTGGCTCGCCATTCACTTTTTGACATTCGGCTCAACTTGAGCGCCCATGGGCCGAGCGACGCGACGTACATCACACCCGCTTTCGTCGACGCGTACACGCGTTGCCACGATTTGAGCTGACGTTCGCGATGGAGCATATCGATCTCCGCCCGCGCGCGATCCAACGCGGCTAAATCAAGCTGTATAGGCTCCGCCGCCGGGGCTTCATCCTCTTTGGGCGTCTCCGCGCGCAACGGCTCCGCGGCGAACCCGCGTCGAATGCGATAGCCATCGCCCCCCCACGCGCGCTCCGACGACGCGCGCGGGTGCGTCCATCGCACATCTTGCGAATATCCCGCAGCCAAGGCGTCGCGCGCCCACGCACCGGCGGGCGCGGCGCCGCGGCGTCGCGGCGCGGCGGACGCCGCGAATCCTCGCGCGCCGCTCCTCGCGTCCTCATCCCTCATCCCGCGCGTGCCCTCGCGCACGGCGCCGCGCGCGGTCGATGCGTATCCATAGCACGCGCGTCCTCGCGCGTGGACATCGTCGAACGCGCGCGCGCACGCGGTGTGCTCGACGTGTGTCGCGATCGATGCGCACAGTGCACGCAGCGCCTCGCGCGGTGTCGCGCCCGCGGCGACGAATACGCTCGGCGACGCGCGGCGCATCGCGCGTGCGGTGACCGACGTGCGTGCGTGCGTGCGTGCGCGCGCGCGAGGGGTGCGGAACGCGAGGCGTGCGACGGTACGGGGGCGTGATTGTGAGGTTTGGGCGCGCGGAGGGGACGCATCGAAGGCGGGCGCGGGTAGACGACGGGTATGATTGTATTGACACGTTTACGCGCGCACGAGCGCGTCATGGATGGCGCGTTGGTGCCGTTCGGGAATGGCGTGCGCGAGCGGGGCGAGATGACCGCTGGCGTGTAAGGATTTGACACCGGCGGTGATGAAGGCGGCGAGGTCGATGTCGTTCACTGGGTCTTCGGCTTCGTCGGCGTCGTCTGGGTCGAATGCGTCGAGACCGCCGCGCATGAGAAGGCGTTCGAACAAGTCACCAGTGAAGCCTTTTTCTTCTGCGCCAAAATCGTAGTCGTCGTTGTCGCCGCCGTCGTTATCGTCATCGTCAAAGCCGTCGACGTCGTCGTCGTCTTCTTCCCATTCGTCTTCGTCGGCGGCGCCCGCCGCGCCTTCAGCGTATTCTAGCAACACGTCGGCTAATAGCTCGACTATTTTGACTGGTAATGGGATTTGCGTCCACACTTCCGGTCCGGTAGCCACGGCGCGGGCGCGAGTGCGGATGCGGCCGCTCTCCGCTGGCGTTTCGACGATTTGGCCGCGCACCGTCACGGCGCCGAGCGCGGCGTTGTGCGTATTGAGCAACAGTCCGAGTGCTGATGTCGTGAGCTTTATGTCAAATGCGCCGTGGACATCAGGTTGAATCTCCACCCATCGGCGCATGACAAAATCAAAAGCGTTGGGCTCGTCGCCTCCGCTCGGGAGCGAGGACAAGAGATCGATGAACGCGTTTGCGTCAAAGTGCACGATGCGCGCAAAGATGCTCAACAACGACGCCGACAAGTTTGGCTGCGTCGATGAACGCAAACGAGCGACGACGGCACTTGTGATGTCACGCAACACCGGTCCGACTTTGGTGGGTAACCGGCGGAGCATTTGGCACAGTAGCGGTGCCGCGTAGAGACTTGCGCTGTCCTCCAAAGTTGGGTCAAGTAAACGCGCCGCGGTTTCGAACATCGCGCGCAACACGTCTCCACCGGCGATGGATGCATCACCAGTGCCCCATTCGAGCATTGACTCATTACCCGCCCGAAGAAATGCCCGCAAGCATTCTGCAGCGCCTTGCATGACGCCCGCATCGTCGCCTCGCATGATGAGCCCGTGCACGTATTTAAAACACGCCTCATGCGTCGCCTTCGCCTCTGCAAGCTCAGCGGGGCGTAAAATAATCGCCAATAAATCCAATGTCGCCTCTACTAACATGGGAGGTTGACTGTCAGGAGCCGAGAGCACCTGAGCGAGCGTCGGTACCAACATGGAGTGCAACTGCGGCTGACACGTCGGCACCGCAGCCAACGCTTCGAAAATCTCACACGTATCTGCGCTGAGCAACGGATCGGTAACGTGCTCCGCCCATATCTTCACCGTTGCCGGAGCGAGAGCGTTGAGCCACGCCGACGCGGCAGCGCCGTCTGCCTTTATGAGCACGAGGAGTGCCTCTAAAACCAAATGCAACGTCTCTTCGCTGACTTCGCCGAGCAATCCACCCAAGCCTTTATACATATTACCGATGTGTGGCGCGAGCACGTCGGGCTTGGCTAATGGAATGAACTCGGCGATAGCTCGGCAGGCACCGATGCGCAACGGCGCTGCCAATCCTGGAGCAAGAGATTGCACTGACGCGGATAAAATCGTACCCGCCATGTTGGCTGGCACGCCGCTCGATACGCGAGCCGCAACCCACAGTGCGCGTCCGCGCAAAAACGGCGCCGACTGCGCCGTGCTCTCATGTAAATCAACATCAATCACGGTTTGTAAGAACGCGGAGAGATCGAACGGTACTGGTAAGCCTTTCTGCTGTGCGCGCTCGGCGCTCGTGGTGATGGCGTCGCTCATCGTGCCCACAGCGAGTAATGTCGCCTCGCGAATACGCCACCACTTTTCATCGCCCGCGTTTCTCGCAGCGATGGACTCGGACATACGTCTATTCGCCACATCCGCGAGTGCAGTTACGGCTTTAGGACCAAATTGCAAGCATAAAGAGTCGAGCATTAAGCCACAAGACGCGCGCAATGTGGAGAAATCGTCGTCTTCGTCAGCGACGTATTGATTCGGGTCGTCAATCCATTGCTCTTCTTGCGCGGAACTCATGGACATATACCCGATGGTAACATATAACGTGTCCGTCAAGCTCGGTGCCAAGATCTTGTGCAGCTTCGGTTGTTCGGAAATCGTGATGATGAGCTCTAGGAGCTCCGTCGCCACCGCGTCAAAGCTCACCTCGTCGCCGTCGCTATCATTTCCATCCGTCGCGTGGTCGTTCTCCTCAGCGTACTGTGCGTACACAGGCGCGATGCCGTGAAACAACGCCGCTCCACGCGACAACGCGGGCATCAACGCATCGCCCGCGGGCTTGGCGAAGAAGGTCACCGCGAGCACGAGCGATTTCAAAGCTTCCAACGACGCCGCGCATTGTTCAAAGCTTTTTGGATTTGGCACGCGCTCGAGCGCCGTAGCGACGGTTTCGAGCCAGTTTCCGAGGTATGGTACAAGAGAGTCTCTCACCGCGCGCTGGTCGGATCCACTCAAGTTCTCCAGCGTACTCACCGTCGCCGCAAAGGCGCTCGTCGCGCGGCGCTTCACATCCGCGTGCTCTGCCACGCGCGCCAACGTCAAAAGCTCAGGAAACAACACTGGCCCGACCGCAGCGACGGATACCTCATCCATATCATTTGCAATCATCTCATAGCATTTCAAGCACCCCAAAACTTCCGCCTTTGATCGTCGAGCGCGGATTCCGTCGACCAACGTCGTCGTCAGCTCTGGCCACTCCCCCGGCCACTCATTCACCGCCACCTGCGCAATCGCCATCGCCATCGCCGTCCGTATCTTCGAATTCGTCTCCCCCAATCCACTCGGCAGCGCCTGTTTAATCACAGCCTTCTCATTCGCCGAGATTTCCGGCGCTACGAACAATCTGTCGTGTCTCGACCAGTGCTCGCGAATGCACTTTTTCAAAATAACCGCCGCCAGCTGCCTCGTGTGCTCCTCGATCGGTGCCAGCGCAATCTTCAACAGCGACGTGGCGTACCCCTCATCGTGCACCGCCGCCTCGAGCGCGCGTTCAGCCTCCGCGCGCGTCGTCGCATCGGGCGAAAGCGTGTCGCTCAAATGTTTCGCCAGCGCGAGCTCCATCGCGTCGTCGAACACCGCGCGCGCACGTCGCACACGCCTCGCACACGCCCGCGTGCACGGTGCCGACGCACCCAAACGAACGCGTCCCACGCGTGTGCGTCACGCGAGCGCGAACGCCAACGCCAGCGCAGCGTAAGACGCCGGCGCACTGTGACGACGACATGATTTCAAATCTCCACGCCGCGCCGCACTCACCGCCGCGCGCGCGTTCGCGGCATGTCCGCGCGCGACGACGTCTGTCGCGTCAACGCACGCGTCATAGACATCGCCGACGCGTTCGCCGGGCGTTGGTTTGCGACGAGACGGCGCGGATGTCGACGTGAACTCGAACTCGCGCTCGCGCATTGTCTCGATGCATTCGTGCTCGTCGGCGGCGCGCGCGACGCCAACGCGATCGCGCTGCCGGACGAGGACGACGCGGATGATGCGTCGCGCGCGCGCGCGGTGCTGGCGTCTCACGGCGTGGGGTGCGATGGTGAGGGCGCGAACGCGCTGCCGAGCGCGCGCGCGGCGTTGACGTCGAGCGCGCGAGCGACGGTTCGAGCGCCGAATGGAGACTGGTCGTTCACGAGCGCGACGTGCGAGCACGCTGAGTACGATGCAATGCATGATATTATTGAGGCGAGCATCGATCGCGAGCTATTGGCGCGGCGGATGCGCGCAAAGTCAGCGGTGGAGGAGGCGGAGGCCGAGGCCGAGGCGGGAGCGAAAGCCGCGCGGCGGGCGAAAATGCGCGCGACGCGCGCGGACGTGCCGCGGTTGCGCGAGCCGACAAAGGCAGAGACAAAAACATTTATTACGAGCGTGGCGGAGGCGTTGACTGGGGGTGAGAACGGGACGATGTGGCATCCATCGTTCGCGAAGGCGAAGCGAGCGGTGGAGGACGTCGTCGCGGCTCGCGGGACGACGTCGAACGAGTGCGTGACAGCATTGACGGAATTTGTGATGATGCATCTCGGGGGAACAAAGTATCGCGCAAAGTGTTTCGAGGACGAGGCGGTGGAGGATGTGGAAGACGTTGTAGAAAGCGTAGAGGAGGACGGCGGCG
>Ga0181596_10002236_pt1 | contig 18873 bp, 19 predicted proteins | sample 041ome_6_FD_148655 | JGI IMG/M metagenome (GOLD analysis project Ga0181596, IMG submission 148655) | Coastal salt marsh microbial communities from the Groves Creek Marsh, Skidaway Island, Georgia - 041402US metaG (spades assembly) | ecosystem: Environmental > Aquatic > Marine > Intertidal zone... | reverse complement strand
TTTTAAAGCTGACACTTTTCAGAGCCGTAATTCCGCTGTTTGGATAGGTGAAGGTTACATTTTCAAATTCAATTTCCCCCTTAAATTCCGCTGGTTTATAGCTGCCCGATTCAAATTCAGGCTGCTCCTTTAAAAATTCATCCAGTCGCTGCATTGAAGCATCCGCACTTTGAACGAGTGATGTAACCCAACCAATTGACGCAATAGGCCAAGTCAGAAGGTTCACGTAATAAATAAATTCAGTGATATTACCTGCGCTGACTTCTCCTGCAAAGAATAATCGGCCCCCAACATAGATGGTAATTAAGGTGCTAATTCCCACCATAAGAATCATTAACGGTTGGAAAACTGCATTGACTCTGAAAAGCTTTTCATTAACAGCCCGATACTCGATCGCTTGATCCTTGAAGTTCATACTAAACCATGGGCTTTTGTGGTAGGCCTTGATTACGCGAGTTCCAGAAAAGGATTCTTGTGCAAACGTGCTTAATTCTGAAAGCTGTTCCTGTACATTTTTAGATCGAACGTGAATCAAATTGGCTACACGGTAAACCAAGAACGCGAGGAACGGTAGTGGTATTAACGTGAGTAGTGTAAGTTTTGGGCTGACTGATATCATGATCGAAATCACCAGCAAGATGGTAAAGCCTGTGTTTAAGGCATACATTATCGCCGGACCTACGTACATTCTGACCTTACTAACATCTTCAGAAATACGGTTCATTAAGTCTCCCGTACTATTGTTCTTGTAAAAACGCTGCGTCAGTCTTTGATAGTGAGCAAATACAGTATTCTTTAAGTCAAACTCAATGTGCCTGGACATCACCACTATTGTTTGACGCATGAAGTACATAAACACCCCCTGTAAGATTGCGGAGGCGATGATATACAACCCATACTTTACGAGTTCGCTGCTCACATTGGACTCTTGCGCAACTCCCGCTCTATAGTTTTCAATAATAACAGCAATCGCATCGAAGCTGTTACGGATAAAAAGGGCAGGGAATAGTTTGAAAATGACTGAAATGATTACAAAGAACGCACCGGCAAAGAGTAGCCACTTGTGTTTTAAGAAGTAAGGATTTAGTTTTTTTAATGCGCTCATTGCTCTAGGTGCCTCTTTCAGAGTGTATATTTGCCGCTGTAAAAACAGTCCTTTACATGCGGAGCTTCAAAAATAACATCAGTTTGCCGAACTCGTTCACAACGATGCTCCGACTCTTCATTTATTTACAAGCATGATTACAAGACGACACATTCGTATCAAGGTCTTGCACCATCTATTTGCCCAAAGTACGGACGATAGTATGGATGCAGCGCTGTTGCTAAAGAATTTAAGCAAAAGCCTAAACGGCGTGCATCAATTGTTCGCTTGGGACATTAGTGCATTCATTCGCTTATACCAAGAGGCAGTAGCTCAATTCGATCGTGTTTCTGATCGCAATCGTCCGGATAATGAGCTTTTAGCTCGTCTAGAGCATTTTATTAATCTGCCGTTTTGGCGTTTATGCGAAGAAAGTAGTGCTTTGAATACTTTGATTGAAGGCGCACATTGCAATTGGGGTGAATACAATCAACACTTCCGCAATCTCCTTGATGCACTTTTAGTGAGCGAGCGCTATGAACAGTTCATTTCAGGCCCTAAAGATTTTACCGCGCAAAAAAGGTTTATACGTGAGTTGTACCAATCAAATATTGCGGAGAACGAATTTTTACATGAGGTATACGAAGATCAAAATGCACAATGGAGTGATGATCTAGATGCTGCACAAATGATGTCCGGGAAGGTAATTGCGAGTTGGAAAGAAGAGAATTCTCCATTGATCATTCCACAGTTATTCAAGGATACCTCTGATGCATCATTTGGATCAATACTCGCTCGTAAGTATTTCGAATTCAACGCGGATAGCCAAGAGCGGATTGAATCCAAAAGCCGCAATTGGGAAAGTGATCGTATTGCAAAAATGGACATCATTTTGATGAAACTCTGTATTGCAGAGTGGCGCGGGTTCGAAGAGATTCCAATGAAAGTGAGCTTGAATGAATACTTGGATTTAAGTAAGCAATACTCAACTCCTAAAAGTTCTTCCTTTATCAATGGTATACTTGATAAAATCGTTGCTAATTTGCAGGAGGAAGGCCACATCAACAAGGTTGGCCGCGGAATGATTGAATAATTAATAAAGCATATGAAAAAAACAGTTTTAGCCATTGCTGCAATTGCATTTACGGTAGCTTCATGTGGAGACGCAACGGACCGTATTAAAACTACAGACGACTCAGGAACAGAAACCATGATGGAGGCCTTACCTGCAATCACCTTCGAAGAGGAATTCCACGATTTTGGTGAAGTTCAAGAAGGTGAAGTAGTTGAGCATACCTTTACTTTCACAAATGAAGGAGAAGGTCCGCTGATCATTTCAAATGCACAAGGCTCTTGTGGTTGTACTGTGCCAGATTGGCCTAGACAACCTATCGCACCGGGCCAGACGGGTCAAATCAAAGTGAGCTTCAATTCTAAAGGACGTGCAGGTCGTCAAGACAAGCGCGTAACATTAACTACAAACGCAGTTCCACAGTCGAAGGTTTTAAACATTACTTCGACCGTAATTGCTAAAAACGACTAAGATGCAATCAGTTTTTCTACAAGCCCAAGGAGGTGTCATGAGTTTACTTCCTTTCGTTCTCATCATATTGGTGATGTACCTATTCTTCTTCAGACCTCAAATGAAGAAGCAGAAAGAGGAGGCCCGATTTCGTGATGAGGTTAAAAAGGGTGCCCGGATTGTCACGACTAGTGGAATTCATGGAAAGATTCTTGAGGTAGCAGATAAGCACTTAATTATTGAATCAGAAAATTCAAGATTAAAAATCGAAAAAAGCGCAGTTAGCAAGGAAATGAGTGCGCAATACAACAAAGTAAGTTCTTAACTTAGAAACCGGCGGAAGCCGGTTTTTTTATGCAAAGAATTCAATCAAATAAATTAATCGAAGGAACACTTTTTGTCGCTTTCGCCTTTGCCGTATGGTTTGCAATGCGCGTTGCCAAAACCAATGTTTCGAGACAGATTAATATTGAGTTGGTTGCGCAGGGTAGAGGGGTAGGTGACCAACGTTGGCTTACCGATACGACGGCTGAAGTAGCCATCACTATAGAGGCACGCGGCTTAGATGCATTGTTCATGAAGAAGTTCGATCGGCGAAAGGTTTCGTTTAAATCGGTGGATTTCATAAACACTTCCCCAAAACACGCGTATGTCATACGCGCCGATATCAAAGCGATTCTGCGTGAGACTTTTGGATCCGAGTATTCCTATATCTTAACGAAGGATACGATTGTTTTTCCTTCAGAGCCAATGGTTTATGCGAAGAAGCACGTCGACGTAATGGGTTTAGAAGAGATTGTATTGCCGTTGGATTCACGCTGGGTTGTTCGTCCAAAATTGCTGCAAGATTCCATAATGATCTATGGTCCAAGCGAACTTGTCGCAGCATGTAATCCATATGTTCAAATTCCTAAATCCGATTGGAAAGGGGCGAAAACATATGAACTAGCCTTGTTGGGAATAAATAAAGCAATCCGGACGGATAAACACTGGCTGCCACTTTCTGGTGAAATCGCACAATGGACTGAAGAGAAATTTGATAAAACCATCAAGATTAAGGATAGAGAAATTTCCGTAGAACTCTGGATAAGTGGCCCAATGAATGTACTTGCAAATGAATCATTTCTAAATTCTGTAGAGGTCAGCTGGAGTCTGGAAGAGGAACGCTATCGCATCCACCCTCAAATAGAGAATTATAATGTCGATTTGTTGAACTATTCACCAAAATATGTTGCCATATGAGACGAATAGTTTGTGTAACGGGTGGCATAGGTTCCGGAAAGTCTACGGTTTGTAAGTACTTGTTTGATAAAGGATTACCGGTTTTTTTTAGCGATGACCGTGCAAAGGAAATCATGCATCAGGACTCAAAGGTCCGCGACAGTATCGTTGCAATCTTTGGATCTGAGGTGTACGCCACGAATGGTCAACTTAATAAGGAGGCCTTAGCAAATGCGATTTTCAATAATTCTGACCTCAAAGTACAGCTTGAAAAAGTGGTGCATCCAGCCGTTCATGCCGACTTCAAACGATGGTGCGATGCTCAGCAAGCACCTGTTTTAATCAAAGAAACACCCCTAGCAATAGAAAAAGGGGATACCACGTGCACGGAATTATTGGTCGTCATGGCTAGTGAGTCCACTCGTATTACCAGGGTTCGAGAACGCAATCCTAATTGGACCATTGACGAAATCAAAGCAAGAATTACTAATCAGGCATCTGATGATGACCGCAAAAAAAAAGCATCAATTCTCATTTGGAATGATGCCTCTTTGCAGGATTTATACAACCAAATAGATCAACTCCTAACCAAATGGATTTGAACTAGGCCATTGGGATAGGTGTTTGTCTTTATATTTTTCCATTCAAGCACTTGTTCGTTCTCTCGAAATAATGGAATCCCTTTGCCCAAGGTCGTTGGAATATAGGTTAATATCATCTCATCAATTAAATCCAAGCTATGAAAGCGCGCGTTTGTAGCGCCTCCTCCAACGAGCCAAATAACTTTATCAGTTGGTTTTAAAGCATCCAGCACTTCTTCTGTAGTACCAGTATTTACTGCAATATTTGGTTGAGCAAGTTCAATATCCGTTGAACGGCTTAAAACGATACATTCCTTCTCGCCATAAGGATAACCACCTTCGAAAGAGATGATTTGCGCATAGGTATTGTATCCCATAATAATGGTATTTACCGTTTCTAAAAACTCATTATACCCATAGTCTTCATCAGGTAAGTCGAATCTTGGATGGTCAAGAAAATCAATCTTACCGTGCTCGTCAGCAATATATCCATCTAAGGAAACTGCAGTGTATAGAATTGTTTTGCTCATGGTAGTACTGGTATTTTTCTCTCCTATAGCAAATCGTTTGCCAAGTTTGCTAAAGCAGATCGTTCACCCTTCTCTAATGTGATGTGAGCGTACATTTCGTGTCCTTTAACTCTATCGACCAAATAGCTCAGACCATTGGACTGTTCGTCCAAATACGGAGTGTCAATCTGGCGAACATCACCGGTAAAAATAAACTTAGCGCCTTCACCCGCTCTAGTAATGATCGTCTTTACTTCATGAGGTGTAAGGTTTTGACTTTCGTCAACAATAAAGATGATATTGGCTAGTGATCGTCCACGAATGTATGCAAGCGGTGTAATCAAGATCTTTTCCTTATCCACCATTTCTTCTAATTGCTTGTACTCCTTATCTCTATCGCTGAACGTGTTTTTAATGAACTTTAGATTATCCCAAAGCGGTTGCATGTAAGGATCGATCTTTTCTTTTGCATCCCCAGGTAGGTATCCCAGGTCACGATTTGAAAGCGGAACAATGGGTCTTGCTAGATAAATCTGTTTGAAATCTCGGCGCTGCTCTAAGGAAGCTGCAAGTGCAATTAACGTTTTACCGGTACCAGCAACACCCGTCAAGCTGATTAACTTAATTTCAGGATTTAGTATTGCATGTATTGCAAATGCTTGCTCCGCGTTTCGAGGTTTGATACCATAAACACTGCGCTTTTCAACATGATCGAGCGTTTTGTTGTAGGCGTTAAAATAGGCAAGTCCTGAGCTAGTGTCCGATTTCAAAATGTAAAAACAATTAGCTACTGGACCGAAATCAGGATTCTCGGCTATCACCTCATCAATATCGATAGACTTCTTTTCATAAAGCTTAGAAAGGGTGGAAGCATTGAAATTTTCGACCGTAATTTTTCCTTTAAACAAAGAATCAACATCCTTTATTTTTCCTGTTAAATAATCTTCAGACTTGAGTTCAAGTGCTTTCGCTTTGAGCCTAAGATTGATATCCTTAGTGATTAGAATGGTTTGTCGATTGGGTTCTTCATCTGCAATGTTTAGAGCTGCATTGATGATGCGGTGATCCATTTTTCTTCCAAGCACTTTTTCGGCATCGATTCCCGAACGCGAGGTGTCCATGATAACCTTAATCGAACCTTTACCCTTTCCATCCAGGGGAATCCAATTGGTGAAGTCTTTGCCTTCGGTTATTCGGTCTAAGTTTCGAATGAACTCACGTGCTTCGTAATTTTTGGAATCATGACCTTTCTTAAATTCATCCAATTCTTCCAAGACAGAAATCGGTAAAACGATGTCGTGCTCTTCAAAGCAGTTAATTGAATTGTGGTCAAAAAGGATTACGGAAGTGTCAAGAACAAATATTTTTCTTGGTTTGGCGCCTTTCGCGCTTGCTTTCTTAGTTGGCATGCGATAATTGTTTGCATTTAAATTACCGCAAGTAGTTGTTAGTTAGAAGTTCAGAATTGAATTCAGGGACAGACTTACTAACCATCCATTGTGAAAAAAGAAGCCCGCGTTATTAACGCGGGCTCGAACACAACACATCTACGTCTGGCTATTCAGCCGATACATAGAGGCTAGGGGCACCTTTTAGGACGTCAGCCGAAGCTTGCTCCTTGTATTGTTCGAAATTGGCCTCAAACTTTTTGGCCAATGCAATGGCATTTTTATCGTATGCATCTCCATCTTTCCAAGTATTCTTTGGGTTTAGGAGTTCTTCAGGCACATTCGGACAGTGCTTGGGCATACTTAATCCGAAAATTGGATGTACCTGATACGCTACATCTTCGAGATGGCCATCTAAGGCTGCAGTAATCATAGCACGTGTGTAACGGAGCTTAATACGGCTTCCCGTACCGTACGCACCACCGACCCATCCAGTATTAATGAGCCAAACATTGACTCCAGCTTCTTCCATTTTGCTTGCTAACATATCAGCATAATAGGTTGGATGAAGAGGCATAAATGGAGCACCGAAACACGCACTAAATACCGCCTTGGGCTCTGTCACTCCTTCTTCGGTTCCAGCCACTTTCGCGGTATATCCGCTTATGAAATGATAAGCTGCTTGGTTCGCATCAAGTTTTGAGATGGGGGGCAGAACGCCATAGGCGTCTGCGGTCAAGAAAAAGATGTTCTTGGGGTTATTTGCAAGGCTTCCAGGTTGAATATTATTGATATGCTCAATAGGATAGCTTACGCGCGTATTCTGTGTAATACTCGTATTGGTAAAGTCCACATTGCCGTTCTCATCCATGATGATATTTTCGAGAATTGCATGCGGTTTGATCGCATTGTAGATATCGGGCTCATTTTCTCGAGACAAGTCGATTGCCTTTGCATAACAGCCGCCTTCAAAATTGAAAATAGTGTTATCTGCGCACCAACCGTGTTCATCATCCCCGATAAGTTTTCGAGCTGGATCAGCACTTAGTGTGGTTTTCCCAGTCCCGCTTAAACCGAAGAAAATGGATGTATCACCGTCCGCTCCAACGTTGGCTGAACAATGCATACTGAGAACATTCTTTTGGTAGGGTAGGATAAAGTTTAATGCACTGAAAATGCCTTTTTTAATTTCCCCAGTATATCCTGTTCCACCAATTAGAATTGTTTTTTCCTTAAAGCTTAGAACCGCAAAATTTTCTTGGCGTGTACCATGTTTTTCGGGATTCGCCATAAAGCCAGGCGCATTCAATACGGTCCATTCTGGTGTGAAATCAACTAATTCATCCTCTGAAGGACGCAAGAACATGTTATATGCGAATTGATTGGACCATGGGTACTCATTAACAACGCGCAAGGCCATTCGGTACGATTCGTGTGCTCCGGCAAATGCATCCCTTACATAGACGTCTTTCTCGTTAAGATAGGCGCATAAATCACGCTTTAGCGTTTCGAAATTTTCTTCTGAAAAGGGTTTGTTGATTGAGCCCCACCAAACTGCATTTTCCGTTATGCCATCCTTGACAATAAATCGATCTTCTGGGCTACGTCCTGTGAATTTGCCGGTTTCTATTGCGATTGCTCCTAATGAGGAGCGAACGGCCATTCCGCCTTCAATACTATGTGTCTCTAGCGTATCCGGACTGAGATTACTGTAAACAGCTTTTGCTCTGATGCTCAACGAGCTCAGAAACTCCAGGTGGTTCTGGGTGGTCATGGTAATAAGTGGTTGGTTCTATAATAGGTACGACAAAGTTACTAGGTCATTTTAGAAAATGACTTTCTGTGGGCGAAAATTATCCCCCAATTGTCAAAATTTAACTCAACCCATTGATTACGCTCTATTTGAAGTCCATAAAGACAACCAACCTGCTACGAAAAGAACACCACCTAGGGGTGTTATCGGGCCAAGAAACCCAAGATCTATGCCTAGAAATCTATCAAAAACCAGTAAGTAAATGCTGAATGAAAAGAATAGTATTCCGAGCACCCATAGGATGCTTGAAACTTTAGGAGCGTCGGATTTAGCTATTGCCAATAATGCAACGCTATGCATTAATTGATATAGAACGGCAGTTTTGAAAGAATTCATTTCTTGCGAGGAAAGAACATCTTGTAAAGTATGAGCGCCCAATGCGCCCATTAAAACCGCGCTTGCTCCAAGAAAGGCTATAATTTTTTTCATACCACGAAGATAGTAAGGGTGGGCATCGTTTCAGTTGTTATATTTAACACGATAACAAACATTCAAGTTACATTTTCAACATATGTCAAAACGGATTGTACTCATTGGAGCCGGATTAAGTACGCAAAGTTTAGTCCCTTATCTCAAAAATAGGTTGGCAAAAAACGATTGGTATTTACGTGTCCTGGATCGGGATGCAGCGACAGCCGAACTTCGTCTCAATGGAAACAATCAATATTGTTCTTCAGGTTCACTGGACATAAATGATCAGGACGCATTAGAAAAAGAGGTTAAGGGCGCCGCAATCGTTATTTCTATGGTTCCAGCCCACATGCACTTTAACATCGCTAAAACTGCTCTTAAGTATGGAGCACATTTGGTTACGGCGAGTTACAATACGCTTGAGATGCAGGGTTTGAATGTCGAAGCGCAGTCTTCCGGCTTAATCTTTTTAAATGAATGCGGGTTAGACCCTGGCATTGATCACATGAGCGCTATGAAGCTCTTGGACCAAATTCGTGGGCAAGGAGGTAAAGTTGTTCTCTTTGAGAGTTTTACCGGGGGACTATTAAGCCCGGAATCGGAAAAAGACAATCCCTGGCGTTATAAATTCACATGGAACCCACGAAATGTTGTACTCGCCGGGCAAGGTGGCGCGGTGAAGTTTATTCAGGAAGGTAAATACAAGTATATTCCACCTCATATGCTGTTCCGCCGGACAGAATTCATGGATGTTGAAGGCTTTGGAAAGTTTGAGGGTATAGCCAATAGGGATAGCCTTAAGTATAGAACCGTCTATGGTTTAGAGAATGTCGAGACACTGTACCGAGGTACATTGCGACGTCCAGGTTATGCACGTGCTTGGGATTGTTTTGTGAAATTGGGAATGACAGATGATTCGTATCAAATCGCAAATACTCATTTACTTTCGTTTAGAGAGTTTACCAATCTTTTCTTGGCCTACAACCCACATGATTCGGTAGAGTTGAAATTGAAGTATTATCTAGGAATTCCACAAGATTCCGATCTTATGGACAAGCTTATTTGGGCCGGATTATTCTCAAATCAAATGTTTCCGTTCGAAAGTGGAACACCAGCACAGTGTTTAGAATACATTCTGCGCCAAGTTTGGACACTTAATCCAGAGGATAGGGACTTAATCGTGATGTACCATAAAATAGGGTGGGAGCGCGATGGTGAGCGCTTTATGGTGGAGAGTTCTATGGGGGTTGAGGGTGAAAGTTCAACAAAAACGGCGATGGCCGCGACCGTTGGCTTGCCCTTAGGAATTGCTACCCGCTTAATCTTAGAGGGAAAAATCGAAACTACTGGTGTTCAGTTGCCAATGACAGCCCAGTGGTACAACCCAATTCTTGAAGAGCTGGAAAGCGATTATGGAGTCCGATTCTTTGAGAAATCTATTCCTTACCGGGGATATTAAAGGCTCGCGTAGAAAGGTGAGAGCACTTCCTTTGCTTCAGTGGTATAACACTGATCATTTTCGTACAAGATAATTTTACGACGTACAGGCTCCTCAATGTCATATTTGCCAAGGGCATAGATGCACCGGTTAGCGGTTCTATTTTCTTTAGGATGAATATGAATGATGCTATTTAAATGCAATCCTTCATCTAAAGCCTCGTCTAAAAAACGATCGGATTGGTCACAAGGTAAAATCACCCAAAACTTTCCTGTAGCTTTTAATAATCGAGCCGCATTATGCACCAAACTTTTAAAGTCCAATGTTAATGCATGGCGCGCTGCAGCAACTCCAGCATCCATTTTAGTGGGGCCATCTTCAAAATAGGGCGGATTGCTTACAATAATGTCATAAAGCAAATTGAGCTCGAACTCCTGAATAGGTTCGTGATAGCATACCATTCGATTTGCAAAAGGACTGTCCTTAAAATTATTAGTCGCTTGTTTTGCACTCGGGCCATGAATTTCGACGGCATCGACATAAGCCTTCGGGAATCGTTGAGCCAATTGCATTGCAATGACTCCACTTCCTGTTCCTATATCTAGTGCATGCTGAACATCGTTGGAAGAAAGATCCTCACCTGCAAGTGCACCAAGTAAACATCCATCGGTATTTACTCGCATTGCGCATTGATCGTGCGCAACACTAAACTCTTTCATTTCGAATGGTTTGAGGTAATTCATATTCCTCCGGATAAACTAAATATCTTGGGACGCAAGGTGAAGAAATAGATGATATTCACCAAAGCAAAAATGAAGTAAATGAAATTTGATTCTACTAAACTGTAGGTGAGAAGTAGAACCGTGCCGAGTTCAACCATAATCCACTGCCAAATATGAATCTTTGTTAAGATTTTCAATTTGTCTTGCATTTCCTCAGTTTGAGAGATTTTCACCATTCCTTTATTCCATATGGTTCTCCCTAATGAACCTAAAACACCTGCGATAAAAGGAATGACCAAGTGATTCCATTGACCCCATGTGAATTGAATCACGGCATCATCCTGAGCCGCGTAGAGGACAACAGTAGTAATAACTAGCTGTGCCATAAGCAATACAGAATAGATCAGTTGCAGCGAACTAGGATCATATGCGGGCTTTTCACTCATCTTGGGTTACAGGTCTAACAAACCATCTGGTAACTCAAGATAAATGATTTTTTTCGCCTTATCTAAATTTGAAATGAAGGGATCGACAGCAGGAATGAGGTAATTGTTCGAATCCGATTCTACAACAAAAAGGTTCTGACTTGAATTCTCGATTACGTCTGTGATTTTGCCAATTGATGCCCCGTGAACATGAACATCATAACCTATGATAGCCTTGTCGTAATAGATGTCATCATCAACCTCTGGAAACATGCTTTGAGGCAGAAACGCTGATCGACCAATTAACGAGCTGGCCTGCTCCGGGCTTACATCTTCAAAATAAACGAGCAGTTTTTTACCGTTTAGTTTGCCCTTTTGAGCAAAAAAAAATGGAACCAGTTCTTGGTTAATTTCCAAGAAAACTGATTCCAAATCTTTAAAGAATTGTGGGGTAGAGGAGTCGATATGCAATATCAGTCCACCTTTATACCCGTGGAGTTTTGTGATTTTACCTAGTGAAAAGCACTGCTCCTTCTGCACAATTACTCTGCGCTTTCCTCTGCAGGAGCTTCTTCTGCTTCCGCAGCAACTTCTTCAGTTGCTTCTTCTGCAGTTTCTTCACTAGCCTCAGCTGGAGCTTCAGGAGCATTTGCAGCAGCAATTGCAGCTACACGCGCTTTGTTTACTTCAGCTTCTGCAGCAAGACGATCAGATTTTGATTTCTCTACTGCATTTGCCAATGATTCAACCTTGTTTTGAATCTTAGACTCTTTTTCATTTGTCCAAGCTTCAAATTTTGCTTCTGCTTGTTCTTCAGTCAAGGCACCTTTACGAACACCTTCTAACAAGTGTTTTTTCATCATTACACCACGGTAAGATAAAATTGCACGAGCAGTGTCAGTTGGTTGAGCACCTTTCATAACCCAAGATAGGGCAGAATCAAAGTTAAGATCGATTGTTGCTGGGTTGGTGTTAGGGTTGTACGTACCCAATTTCTCGATGAAACGACCATCACGCTTTGCGCGAGAATCAGCCACTACGATTGAGTAAATAGGACGTGCTTTGCGTCCACCACGTTGCAAACGAATCTTTGTTGCCATAATTAATTGTTTTACAAGGGTCCGAAACCCAGTTAATTAATAATTAATGAGCGGCAAAAGTACATAAAGAAAACAAAAGACTATGCTAAGAGGAAATTATCTTTCAATATGAATGAGTTTTGATCCTTCTGTTTCCATATTAAACTCGAACGGGGTTGCGCCTACGGATTGCATCGCACCATCTAAGGAAGCATGTACTTCTTGTGGAGCATAGAATAGCATGAAGCCACCACCACCGGCACCCAAAAGTTTTCCACCCAAAGCACCCGCCGCCAATCCTGCATCGTAGGTATTGGTGATTTGAGGTGTTGTAATTCCCGAGGCCAAGCGCTGTTTTAAAATCCAATTTTCATGAAGTAATGCACCAAATTGATTTAAATCTCCTGATTCAATGCTATCACGTAGCTGGTACACCAAGGCAACCATGGTTTCCAGCGCCTGAAATTTATCTTGAGCAGAGGTGTTTTTCTTTTGTTCCGCGAGTATAGCACTTGCTGAACGTTGGTTTCCTAAATAATACAACTTCAGGTTTTGATCTAATTCAGTTCTAACCTCATCACTTATACGCACGGGAGTTACATCAACGCTACCGTCTGGATTGAATTCGATAACGTTCAATCCTCCAAAGGCTGCTGCGTATTGATCCTGCTTTCCAATGGGTTCACCTAGTAAATCAATCTCTATTCGGCATGCACCCGAACCTAAAGATTCCTTGGTCACATCATTGCCTATGTAAGTATTTAGATTGTGTAATAAACCTACGGTAAAACTCGAACTGCTTCCCATACCGGTTCCCCCAGGAATGTCTGCAATAGAACTGACTTCAATCCCATTGAGGTTAAAATCGCTTAAAACAGTTCTTAATATAGGATGCTTTAAATCTTCAATGCGATTAACGGTCTCTGTAATTGAATATTTGCATCGCACCTTATCCGCCTCAAAGTACTTGTGCGTACTGATGTACATGTATTTGTTAATACTGGTGCTGAGCACGGCACCTTTTTGTTTTTCGAAGAACGCCGGTAAATCACTACCGCCGCCAACAAAAGAAATACGGAATGGGGTCTTCGTTATAATCATGCGCCTAAAATAGGCTATTGTGTGGATAACCTAAAGTTTTCAAATCCTACAATTTTATTGAAATAGCCGCGTAGTTTTAGAATGAACATTAAAACTATGTTATGCGACAAATCAGAAAATCATTCATGAGATGGGTGGAAGCGTATTTTTTTCGACGATGTATTTACGAAATCGGGACCCTAACTGCCATTTAATTACAATTTATAACATGAATTACTATGTATAATAGTTCCAATTTGATTCAGAGCAAGAGCTCTTTTTACTTGCAACAATCCGCACATAATATTTTGTCTTATTTCCATTATTTGAAAGGGCAGCCCATCTATGATAGCATGCTCAATTGTCATTCTAAAATGACAGAGGCCATCTGTAATTATCATTCGGTTACAGGACTTGACCGTCAGATCACATACTATGGTGTTTTTATTCAATTGGTTATTGAATTCAAAACGATGATTGATCTAATGTTGAAAAGGGGACTGGAATTTCCAGGAATGGCATATACGGTAATGGAGGTAGAGAATTTGTATAGAAAGCTGCAAGAGGAACTACTTAGAATGCGCGTATACCAGCTACAGATTAAAATCATACTTAAACCGAACAATTCATGAATACCGCACTTTCGCAACCGATTTATCAAGAGTCTCTCGCTATAAATAGAGCTATTCAACAGCTTACCAGAGGCTATCATAGCAACGGGACCTTTAACTTGGCCTTCAAGATTAAGGATGATATCATATCCATATGCAATGATCTTGACCAAGGAGTTAGCGCTCGATTTGAGCACACCTTCTTGTCCTATTATAAAAATGCATTGAAGCGTACGACCTTATTACTTGAACATATGGAGATAGCAAATAAGGCGCACATGTTGAGAGGTGATGGGTTTCCCGAGTCTCTTTTCATTCGTGTTCGATTACTTCATAAAAAAATGGAACTCATGCTTGAAATGCTACAATCCGGTGTACCCGTCGATTTTCTTACACTTTCAGCTTGGGCACGGCAAAAACTAGCATTAAGTTAGCTTCGTGAATACAGATGAAATTAATGATCTATACTGGTGGGCTCAAGAGCGAGTTCGCGGATTCATGTCAGGGCTGCATCGCAGCCCTGATTTTGGCTATAGCGTAGAATTTGCGCAGCATCGTCAATACGTTCCGGGAGATTCTCCAAAGCATATTGATTGGTCTGTATTAGCGAAGACGGATCGATATCTAACCAAGCAGTTTGAGGCTGAGTCAAACATGCGTTCGTATTTTCTTTTTGACTCCAGTTCAAGTATGCAGGCACCTGAGGGTAAGTGGCAGACGACGTTAAAATTGATGGTACTCATTGCAGCATTAATTCAAAAACAACGCGATGCCCTGGGGCTAATGGAAGTACACGGGGAACGTCTCAATTTTTTCGAGAGTTCCAATAAGGAGGAGAATATTCATCAAATTTTAAATCACATAAAGGGAATAGATGAAGCTCCAAAAACCAATGCTACCTTTAAAGAAGCCATCCAGCAGTTATTGGTTCGTATACCAAAACGTTCCCAAGTATTAGTTTTTACAGACATATACCATGAAGATCCAGTAGGCTTAGTTCAAAATGTGAATAAGCTCAGACACGCAGGACACAATGTTCGAGTCTTCATGATGTACAGCAATAGTATGGAGATCGAAGGAAAGGGCTTAAGCGGCTCCTTGGTACAGGATCTAGAATTGAATACCAGAACGGTCTTAGATTCTGGCGACGTGAAGCGATTTACGGCTTTTTGTAGGACAAAAATAGCTGGCTTCGAATCTGAGTTTAGAACGTCTAACTTGCAATTCGATGCCATAGATGTGGATAATGGCCCTATGGTTTCGTTAAGAAAAATTATAGCATAAAAAAGCCCGGCGAAGCCGGGCTTTTTATTATTTATTGTCCTTTACTGTTTCGCTTTTCTTATAAGCATCATCGACCTTTTTTTGATCAGCCGGTGAAAGTGACTTCGCATCGGATGCTTTCTTCTTTGAATCTTTATCCTTTTTAAATCGGTTATCAAAGAATACCATACTGACACCAGCGGTGAAGTTGACTCGAGAGGTAGCTGCACCAACCATTACTGCTCCATTGCCAGAATTAGCCGCAATAGTAGCAACATCACCAACGGTAGATGAGCCTACATATACCTGCATCAATGGGCTTATTCTGAATTGTACAACGGCATTAACGAGATCTAAATTATTCTCGTCCATAGACATGTAATACCCTCCTTTGAGTTGGAAGTTCTTATGCAACCATAGCAACGAAGTGAAGCCTAGGTAGTTGTAATCCATATTTGATTTAGAACGAGCAGCGTAGTGTATACCTACGTATGAGTTCTTATTCAAATTATAGTTCATTGCAGCATTCATTACCTGTGGTAAATCATAACTGTAAGAATAAGTCGTGGCATTCAATGAAGTCGAAAGCCCATTTTGAATATCGGAGGTGAAGGCGTTTACTTCTTGTTTTACTGCATTGGCTAATGTATCGCCTGCTTGACTTACATATTCAAATCCAGTTATAGCAACACCACCTTCTATCTTTTTCGCGTAATCCGAAGAAAGGGTAAAGGTCTCAGCACCTAAGCCACTCATACTGAACTGAAGGGTAAGCTGTTTAATAGGCTCGAATGTGGTTCCAAATGCGAATGAATTCGTTCTTTGTGAGCTGCCTGATATATATTTTACTAGGCCGCCAATATCTCCGCCGTTGAGCATTTTCAACGGCATGATTACATCTTCATTCAGCTCAGTAATGTCAGTAGCCGAGGATGTAGGATCAAGTAAATTTGAACCTGCTAGAGTAAAGTCGTAGTTCACATTCAACTCATTGCGGCCAACAATAGATGTTGGTGTGCTCGCGATACTAAACGAATTGGCATCGAAACGAAGTCCTGATACATATCCAACTTGACTTGCCGAAAAACCAATACGCAGTTTCTCCTCCATGAATGAGCGTTGAATCCCTATGGTTTTCGAGTTAGTGATATCAACAGCAATTCCTAAATCACTAAAATCTCCGACATAAGATAGGTTAAGGTTGCCATTAGCGTCTTCCATACCATATTTAGCGAATGTGGCTAAGTCGTTGTCAAATGTGAATCCTAGGTCAATATTTTGACTATAACCCGCAAAGACAAAGTTCTTACCAAGCTTTATTCCCAGATTCAACGCATTGATATTCGTCGAATTGTTAGCGGTTGTAGTAGGTGCATTTAAATCTGAAATATTCTTAAGGATATCCGAGGTAGCAAAAAGGCTACCTGCAGTCTCATTAAGCGCAAAGTCACTATGAATTCCAAAATAGTTCAAGTGGAACTTCGTTTTAGGGTCTGCACCTGGGTTTTGTATTAGGTTGTCTGGATTGCCTGATAATCCGAAGGTGCTAAAGTTTTGTGCGTTTGCTAGAACAGTGACGCTTACGGCTAATAGTGTGATAAACTTTTTCATCGTCATCTGTTATTTAAAGTTGGTAATTTACTTCTAGTTCAACGCCAAGATCTAGATCAATGAAAGCATCTGTTCGAAGTTTGACAGGGTCATTGCCAGCATTGTAGGTTTCCATGCTTGCTTCAGCAATAATATGAACGGCATCGAGCACGGATTTAGCATCTGCTGCATTCAGTGCTACTTCTGTACTTAGCACATTCGGTGTATTGATAATGCCAGATGCATCCGGTGTTCCACTTTCCATTATGCCCATATTGATCGTGTGGATTTGAATCCAGTTCACATCGTAGAACTTAAGAGTTATGGATGCATCAAGAGGTAGGGTGGTGGTGGTCTGAAGCAAGAGTTTTGCACTCTCGAGTGTTGCTCCTGCAGGTAGTGCGTTCGAATTGCTTTGATTTGTAGCCAAGGTATCAGAAAATCCAAGTCCCGATGCGGTAAAATAGAATGGCATCTCCATTAACAAGTTTCCTGAAATAGATGAACTGTTTGTTACGAAATTATCGGTTCCGTAGGTGAGTGTATCATGGTTAACATTGACTTCACCGCCATAAACAATACTGTCTTTTGGCAGAGTGAATACATCTACGATTGAGGAGTTCGTATTATCATAGGTTAACGTTCCTGTTGCAGTATTACCTAATGTAGTGGGGTAGGGTAAAACGTAATTTGGTCCATTTAATGCATATCCGGTTCCGTCCTTGTATGAAGCGAAATCCAGAACGAGTTGAATAGGAAGGCCAATGGAATTAGTTACATCCATCGAAATACTAGGTTCAGCAAAGCCTATAGAACCATCGAAATTATCAAGGAAATCAATTGCGAGATCTACGCTACCGGGATCGATAGTTATTTGCTGGGTACCGAAGAATCCTTTGATATGTCCGAATTGAAGATTTGCCATTTCAAATGTCATATTCAGGGCGTCAGAGCTATCTACAGTTACCATATTTCCAGAGCCAATCAATGTGGCACTCACGGCTATTGGTAATCTGCTGTGATGTTGCGTAGGGTCTTGGGTCAGGTCAAGAATAGTATTGTTCATGTTTATCGAACCTGATGTAGTTGCTCCAGATGTAATTATAATTGTCGTATCAATTTCCACTCCGTTCTGGTCGGAACCAGGGAAATTTAAGGTGAGTTCAAGATCTTCCGCTAAAGATGAAGTGAATTCATAATCAAAGCTGGCTGTCGCTAGCATTAATTCACGAAGCTCTTCGTTACCACCGGTACCTAAATCAACATATTGCGTATCCGAGGATATATCTTGTGTAGATATTTGAGTAACTGCATTGTAGACTTCAAGGCCTGCAGATGATATATCTAAAATTAGATTATCAGTAGTATCGATTCCTACTAAAGAAGTACCCGAGCCAGATGAAGTTAAAGAAGTGATTTTAAATCCTATACTGCTTGGAAGAGTTTTATTGATGAGTGACTGGGAGTTCAACGCAGTTCCCCCATTTGCACTCACATTATTCAATGCATAAGAAACAATTGTACTCCCTGTATTTGTGTTCACCAAATCAACATTGAGTGAAACAGGAACTGGCCAGTTATTAGTGAGTTCAAGAGAAAGTGAGCCGTTCGAAAATGAAGCACTTGAGAAAGAGCCGAACCCACCATTTCCATATGTTCCAATATTTGACTCACTAATGGATGGGAACGGTGCATTGCTACCGTGAGCCGAAGAAATTGCTGATAAGCCTGCGTCTGAAGCTATGGTTCCAAGTGCAATACTTTGACTCATCGTAACGTTATCCACCGCTATGGTCCCCATTGTTATGCTGCTACTTGAAGGATTTTGCGTTGGAATTTGAATCAAATCATTGACATTGATGCCAAAAACACTGTCTTGAGCAACGATTACCTTGTACGTATTGTTATCGCTGTAAATAAGACTATCGTCTGGAGCGAGAAGATGCTCCATCGTTAGATTAATACTTCCTAAAGGAAAGGCAATAGATGGCTCGGCAATAATATCAACGTTGATCGGGTCTACTAAATCCGACTGACAGCTGATTAAGCCTAAAGATGCAATAGTGATTGCGTTTAGGTACTTTTTCATAGATGAAATGGCTTGTACTATTTGTATGTAAAGGTACAATTTCCTTA
>Ga0181596_10002229_pt1 | contig 18904 bp, 16 predicted proteins | sample 041ome_6_FD_148655 | JGI IMG/M metagenome (GOLD analysis project Ga0181596, IMG submission 148655) | Coastal salt marsh microbial communities from the Groves Creek Marsh, Skidaway Island, Georgia - 041402US metaG (spades assembly) | ecosystem: Environmental > Aquatic > Marine > Intertidal zone... | reverse complement strand
CCCAAATAAGCTTGGCGCGCAAGCGAGGTGTTTGTTAACTTATCAAGAGATTAAGGATAGGATGAAGTCGTTCCCGAACAAGGATATTTGGGAAACAGCTCATACACTACTGCATGCAGATGGTTCGTTAGGAACGATTGAACGTATGACAACACCTTTCTTGCATAAAGATATTGAAGATCCAGGACCCCCAACCAATGGGCCATCTTGTGATAATGATTATACAAAACCAATAAAAGACAAGAAAGGGGACATTATACCAAAATATACACCTCCTGAATCTCCTATTCCAATCCAAAAAGATCCAGTAGATATAGCGTGCTGTAACAATATTATAAATATTCTTGGAATCTCAGGTTCGAATGTAATAAATCAAAGTAACACTGGGTGCGGAACATCCTCCGAGGTAAAAGACAAGGCTAAACAAGTAGAGGTAGAACAGTCGGTATCTAGTATAGACGATCCCTCTGGGAACCTACTTGTCAATTTTGCATATAAACAGCCTATCCTTGCATCAGTGTCTACTGGGTCAGTATCATTAATAGTATTTACTATCATATTCTCGATATTGTTCCGAAGTGCATCGATTGGACTGGGAGTGGGTTCTTTGTTTGGGATAACAGCAGGTGTAGCCGGTTTTATTATCTTGAAGAGGGTAATCGACGATAAAAACGCAAAACTGCTAGCTGACCTTGAAAAGGTTAAACAAGCGCGTGCGCAATCAAAAGCGAAATACGAACAGGCCATAGCTGAGATTGAGGCAGAGGTTCCAGAGGAAGGTTCATGCGATAAAGAATGCGGAGATCTTTCAGTCAAAGAAAAGTTAGGGGGAAATTTAACTGTCGGTGCAGGGATTAATAAGAGATGCATATGTGAATGCAAGAAAGATTTTAAACCAGGAGGTTTGGAACGTCCAGCTTGCCAACCTAAAGATTTTGTTTGCACAGAGGCTGCAAAAGAGGTTCTTAACCTTCCGGACGCTGGCGTAGTTCGTTGCCCATTTGGAACTAGCATCAAATCGTCTCCTCCCATTTTTGTTGGCGACAGTGAAACGAAAGCTCAGACTGTTTGTTGCGAACGGATTAGCGAAGTAACACCTACAGTTACTATTTAATACTTTACTTATTATAAAAATGAAAACAAGTATTAAAATATTGATAACGATATGTTTGTTTTTTCTATTGATAGGAGGCAGTGCAATCGTGCTTTTTTCAAAAAATTCAGATAACCAACCTCCATCGCCTCCATCGCCACCTCCATCGCCTCTTCCATTATGCAGCAACTTTACTTGCCCAGCAGATATGGTTAAAGATTCTTCTAAAGTCAACGGAAATACGGCACAAGAGTGTTGCAAAGCCGGTAGTTGCGCCGATTTTGATTGCGTATTTCCACGAGTCAAGAAAGATCCTCCTGGATCTGGGTTCAGCGACGAAACGTGCTGTAAAGATCGTCCTAGAGGAGGATCTATAAATTGCGACGCACACACGTGTTCTGGAAATACATTAAAGAAGGCTGGAGTAGGTAATACTCGATGCGTCCGAACGCCAACGGTTTCCCTTGCAACTCTACCACCTTGCAGTTCTGTATGTTGCGAGCCTCCCCTGTGTTCAGATTCATTCACTTGCGTTGCTCCTCGAATTGCTATATCGGGAGCAAGAGGTACTACAGACTCTGAATGTTGCAAGAATCCTGAGAGGCCTCCAGGACAACCAGTTCAGATTAGTTCGTTCTCCAGGAATCCTACAAGTTTTCAAGGCGCTTACATGATTGCAGAGAACGATGAAGAATTTGAAAAAATACAAGAAGGCGATATTATACGGGATTCAAACGGTAGATTGTTTGGACCCACTGGAAAAGTGTTAAGGACATTTTTAGAAAGAGAAATTAGCGACCCAATACTAGGGTCTGCAATTTTTAAAGTTTTCAATGTTGTATTTTTAGAAGGAGCTCGCCTGAATACCTTGTCACAATGGCCTGAAAATATGCCAGCGAATTCTGGTCCATACACAGTTTTCGTCGCGTAAGTAATAATAATAAATAATACTAATAAATGGCAACAACTCAACCAAGTATTTGTAAAATTGGAAATCGTGACTCCGATGCTAAAAACGAAAAAGAGTGTAATAATGATAAAACAATAGGAGCAACAGATGCGAGAGACGCATGCAACAAGGTAGAAGAAAAGAAAAAAGAAATTTTGGAGGAAGTTGGAAATTTGTTTCCTGGAGTAGTCTTGGCCAAGGGTATCGTAGATTGGGTCAAAGGTTTCGACCCAGAAGCAAAGTCTGAGCAAGTTATTGATAATACTATAATGAGTACGCTCAAAAGTAGAGTAGAAGGTCTTCAAGAGAATACGTGTAGTCAGACGGCTTTGAATAGTCTTACAAACAGTTTAGATATAGGGTGCGAGCCTGATTGCTTCGATGGTATGACAAGCTCCGATAAATTAAAATTTGGTCAGACAGTATGTCAAACGAATAATGTCACGCAATCGATTAGAAACAATGTAAATCAATCTTGCGAACTATCACATTTCTCAGAAGCATTAACTGATATGAAGGCTAGTATAGATAACACGGCTCTTCAGGCAGCTATAAACGAGGCTAAAGGATTAGGGGCGAGTTCTAAGTCTGATCAAAGAATTTGTAATAATATAAGCACGTCTCAAACAGCATGTAAATTTCTTACTCAGACTAATTGCTGTGAGAACTTAGCCGATACAGACGCCTTTAATATTGTCACCAGCAAGGGGTGTGGAGGCGCCAGTAATATTGTTCAAACTATAAATAATAGCGTAGTGCAGGCTTGCATAGCTGCCAACAGTTCTACTGTTAGCGACACGCTAGATTCTGAGATAGTAAATAAAACTAAACAATCGGCCGAGAATAAATCGGAAGGGCTTAGTTTGGGCGCAATTCTGGTGATTATAGCTGTTCTAGCGTTAGTAGGGGGTACAGGAGGCGTATCTTTCCTGCCGAAGAAGTCCGCGAATATTGTAGCAATTTTAGGTATAGTAATACTGATAATTGGGGTAGTGTCGATAGTTGGGTTTTTTACATTCCTGGGGCAGAGTGAACGGGAAGGTGCTGCCATTCCAGATCCTCTTCTAGGCAGTACTCTTTCAGTAGTGCTCCAACCTCCAAAAGGTGTCGCAGGACTAGTAGATGACGTTGGAACTGTGTTAGCTGGAGATGATATAGACTTAGAACCAGGAATCGATAGAAATATAACATTCGAAGATGCTACTGCGACGATGAAGAAAAACGGTAGTGTAGCTATGGACTTTTTCAGCGCGGTTAGTGGTAAACCGGGGGCAAAAGTTCGCGGAACTGCCGTGTACTACAGCGAGGTGAACCCAGACACGACTGGAAATGTTGGAGGTCAGGTTGATGGTCAACCTGTGCCGGCGGCTGCCAAATGCACCGGACCTGAAGGTTGTTCGGACATTTCAAATGAAACTGATTGTAATGATCGGTCAGGTTGTAACTTTGTTCCTGCCCAGAACTGTTATTCAGTAATCAAGAAAGAAAACGGAAGTACTATAGCACTGTTTGTAGGCATTCCCTTGTCTATTCTAGGATTTATTTCAGTTTTCGGCGGGGTTATTAAGGGAGCGTTTTCTGGAAAGAGTAAGTAAATTTTCAATTGTGTTCAATCTTTGAATTAAAGGCATCTTAATTATAAAATTTATTTTATAATAAAATGGGATCAACAGAGTCTAAATCAACTATAGATAATGAAGTAAATCAAGACATTAAAATCAAAACTGACGTCGGTAATACCGTTAAAGATGGTCAATTTTGTAATCAAGTGATGAATATACAGGGTTGCACTATAAAGGGAGATTTGGAACTGACGAATAAATGCGTGCAAACAAAAATAGTTTCGGCAACCCAAAAGTCGAATGTAGGCGCTACTACATCAAACACGTTAGCTCAGAACCTAACCTCAGCTGCTGAAGCAGAAGGTCAGAATGTTAATTTAAATCCAGGTGATATTAGTGCTGAATCTTTGGTCAAGAATTATACTAATCTAACTTCAGAAATCTCTACGGCAGTAAACAATGAAATTAATGCGATACAGGCTTCTAGTCAGGCCTTAGGGTGCGAAGATTCTACGGTACTCGGAAATGCGATTCTACTCAACGATAGTGATCAATCGTCTGCGGCTGATGCGGTGCAAAACTCGAAGGCTGTAGCGGATGCAGTGCAAGATATGACACAAACATTGGCGTCTACCTCTAAAGCAGTTCAGAAAGATGCGATAGGTTCTTTGGCTTTATTAGTTCTAGCATATGCCGTACTAGCAGCGGTAGGTGTATGGGGGTTGAGCAAGTTGGGAACATATTTTATCTACATCGGTATCATACTCCTTATCGCAGGCCTTGTAGTTGGGTTTGTTTTATTAAGACCAGTGTATAGTTCTGCTACAAAGGGAACTGAACCGTGTTTCAGTCCGGAGAAAAGATGCTTATCAGCGGGTCCGAAAGGTTCTGGGACAGATATGCTTCAAAATCCGTGTTGCGTTGTACCGGATGGTAAGGGTGGAGTTGGTGTCAAAGAGGGACCCGCCGCTTGTATTAGGTTGAAACCAAATTCAGATGGAACAGTATTTAGACAGGCGCTTCTAAAATTTAATCAGAACTATATGTACGATATTGATGGCAAGATAACCATACCAAAGCCATCAGACGACAAATCAGTTGCTGACCAAGTCACTGCAAAACTTGTTCCTCTTGCAGAAGTACCAATCCCGGTAATCCCTTCATCTACGCCTCAAATAATGAAGCAAGGTCAAAACGATATAGCTGAGATTCAAAGAATTTTGAAAGAAAGAAATTCTCAAGATCCAAACAAGACTGACGCTGTTGGAATTATTGTAAAGATGTTAGGTGATAATGATTTCAGAATAGGGTCAGATATATCGATTACAGAAGGAGGAACCAACAAGTGGAGACTGACTACGGGTGAGAATGGTGCCATAAAAGAAATTGAGATCAGAGATACTCCAAGAAAACCTGATAAGGGTGATGGATGCTATGTGTTTAACGAACAAGCTATGTGTCCGTTGGGATGTGAATGGAGTAGACCGAGAATGGGAGTTCCAAGAGATTACGCAAATTCAATGTGCGCGGATAACAAAAGCTCATTGTCAAAGAAACACTGCGCTTGGGTTGATGAAGACAGTGCATCCGGTAGCCTGCAAAATATTCCTGTTCAGAAGGGTGAATGTGTCGGAAAAGCGCGAACACAAGCACAAGATGCTCCATTAGGATGCTCGGTTTTTAGAGCCATAGGGGTAGGTAAAAAATAATATTTTCAATCTGTATTTCAGAATGAAAATGACATGTTATGATCTAACAGGTTCGTAATGACCTCCCGTCCACTGAACCGCGACCGAGCTTTGGGCCGCGCCTTTCACAGGCACAAACTCAATATCACTTTGTTCTGAACCTCGTCTATTTTGAACAATTATGGCGGTGCGCCAGATATTGCAGGCTGCCTGGATTTCGATAGCACCGCCCCATGTAGAAGAACGCCTCATGTTTGAAATGTATTCATCAGAAGGTCGATCCATCGATAGAAGAACAGAGGTGTCAATGCCATCAATTACGGGTTCATTTTGCTCGAGGTAGTCGCATATTCTGTTTCGAATCTCTTGCGGCTTCATCCATGGAATGAAAAAGTTTAAACTATTAAAAAGGCAGCTCATTTCTTTTTAATTAATAATTAGTAAAAGGATATTTTTATAAAAAGGTGTATGTAAAACGTTTCTTGGCACCGCCCGCTTCATCATCATCATCATCTCGTTTGCGCTTTACGTTTCTGTTGCACCCTCTGACCAATTCGTTTTGTAAGACGTCGACCTCTTCGAGATTGAAATATTGATTGCACCAGACTATCAGTAAATTGGCGGAGCATCCTTCAAAGGCATCGCTCCCAATCGTCCTCAGCGAGTCTGGCAGCGTGATGGACGTGAGCGAGGAGCACTGGTAAAAGGCATAGTGCTGAATCGTCGTCACCGAGTCGGGCAGCGTGATGGACGTGAGCGAGGAGCACTCGTGAAAGGCGCCGACCCCAATCGTCGTCAGCGAGTCGGGCAGCGTGATGGACGTGAGCGAGGAGCACCCGTCAAAGGCGCCGACCCCAATCGTCGTCACCGAGTCGGGCAGCGTGATGGACGTGAGCGAGGAGCACTCGTGAAAGGCATACTCCTGAATCGTCGTCAGCGAGTCGGGCAGCGTGATGGCCGTGAGCGAGGTGCAGCCGCGAAAGGCAAAGGCCCCAACCGTCGTCACCGAGTCGGGCAGCGTGATGGACGTGAGCGAGGAGCACTCCTGAAAGGTCCCCGCTCCAATCCTCGTCAGCGAGTCGGGCAGCGTGATGGACGTGAGCGACGAGCAACCAAGAAAGGCAACACGCCCAATCGTCGTCACCGAGTCGGGCAGCGTGATGGACGTGAGCGAGGTGCACTCGTGAAAGGTCCCCGCTTCAATCGTCGTCAGCGAGTCGGGCAGCGTGATGGCCGTGAGCGAGGTGCAGCCGCTAAAGGCAAAGGCCCCAACCGTCGTCACCGAGTCGGGCACCGTGATGGACGTGAGCGAGGAGCACTGAGAAAAGGCCAACCCCCCAATCGTCGTCACCGAGTCGGGCAGCGTGATGGACGTGAGCGAGGAGCAACCAAGAAAGGCCGATTCCCCAATCTCCGTCAGCGAATCGGGCAGCGTGATGGACGTGAGCGAGGAGCACTCTGCAAATGCAAAGGCCCCAACCGTCGTCAGCGAGTTGGGCAGCGTGATGGACGTGAGCGAGGAGCACTCTGCAAATGCAGCGCGCCCAATCGTCGTCAGCGAGTCGGGCAGCGTGATGGACGTGAGCGAGGAGCAATTGAAAAAGGCATCGCGCCCAATCGTCGTCAGCGAGTGGGGAGGCAGCGTGATGGACGTGAGCGAGGAGCACCCGCGAAAGGCCGCGTCCCCGATTGCTGCTGTGTATTCTGCCCTAAACTCTGCCAGTTGTTCGTAAAGACCGGGTATCAATCGGTCCATGCGGTTTTCGATGGCCTCAACCGCAGCCTCGATTGATGATCTATCCCAAACTGGAATATAGGGCTTAAAGATGACTGTAGTAAGATTTGTGTCGTCTTGAAAACTCCTCGGGGGGACAACGTGTGTTTTAACGATCACCGTTGTTGTATTATCTGGATAATTTATATTACCCATGTTATCTTGTGTAAGAGTATACGACATTCGTTTTTTATTATAATAAAAAAAACGCTTCTAACGTAATAAAGTTTAAACTATCAAAGAGACAACTCATTTCTTTTTAATTAATAATTAGTAAAAGGATATTTTTATAAAAAGGTGTCTGTAAAACGTTTCTTGGCACCGCCCGCTTCATCATCATCATCATCTCGTTTGCGCTTTACGTTTCTGCACCCTCCTCTGGTCGCCAATTCGTGTTGTAAGACGTCGACCTCTTCGGGATTGAAATATTGATCGCACCAGACTATCAGTAAATTGGCGGAGCATCCTTCAAAGGCATTGTCCCCAATCGTCGTCAGCGAGTTGGGCAGCACGATGGACGTGAGCGAGGTGCAGCCATAAAAGGTCCCGTCTCTAATCTTCGTCAGCGAGTCGGGCAGCACGATGAACCAAAGCGAGGAGCAGCCGCGAAAGGCCTCACTCCCAATAAACCAAAGCGAGTGGGGAGGCAGCCTGATGACCGTGAGCGAGGAGCAGCCGCGAAAGGCCTCGTTCCCAATCATCGTCAGCGAGTCGGGCAGCGTGATGGACGTGAGCGAGGAGCAGCCGCGAAAGGCCTGGTCCCCAATCTTCGTCAGCGAGTTGGGAGGCAGCGTGATGGACGTAAGCGAGGAGCAACGTTCAAAGGCCTCACTCCCAATCGTCGTCAGCGAGTCGGGCAGCGTGATGGACGTGAGCGAGGTGCAGCTGCGAAAGACACTGTACCCAATCTCCGTCAGCGAGTTGGACAGCGTGATGGACGTGAGCGACGAGCAACCAAGAAAGGCCTCACTCCCAATCGTCGTCAGCGAGTCGGGCAGCGTGATGGACGTGAGCGAGGTGCACCATCGAAAGGCATCGCGCCCAATCGTCGTCAGCGAGTCGGGCAGCGTGATGGACGTGAGCGAGGAGCAGCCGGAGAAGACCTGCGCATCAATCGTCGTCAGCGAATCGGGCAGCGTGATGGACGTGAGCGAGGAGCACCCGCTAAAAGCAAGGCGCCCAATCTCCGTCAGCGAGTTGGACAGCGAGTTGGACAGCGTGATGGACGTGAGCGACGAGCAGTCGTAAAAGGCCTGCTTCCCAATACTCTCCAGCGAGTCGGGCAGCGTGATGGACGTGAGCGAGGTGCAGCTGCGAAAGGCCTCTCTCCCAATAAACCGAAGCGAGTGGGGAGGCAGCGTGATGGACGTAAGCGAGCGGCAACCAGCAAAGGCCACGTCCCCGATTGCTGCTGTGTATGTTGCCCTAAACTTTGCCAGTTGTTCGTAAAGACCGGGTATCAATCGGCCCATGCGGTTTTCGATGGCCTCAACCGCAGCCTCGATTGATGATCTATCATAAACTGGATTAAAGGGCTTAAAGATGACTGTGGTAAGATTTCTGTCGTTATAAAAAATCATCGGGGGGACAACGTGTGTTTTAACGATCACCGTTGTTATATTCTCTGGATATCTATTACGCATGTTATCTTGTGTAAGAGTATACGACATTCGTTTTTTATTATGATACTAAATAAATGTCTCAATTATCAAGATTAAATAAAGATCTTATACAAAATCTTCCAGGCGGATCGATAGATAATCCTAAGAATACTAGAATACCGCAATCCATGACTCCTACGTGGTCAAAATATTTTACTAGTCAAGAAGGGTCATGTGGTACAGCAGGGGCAAACGCAGCTTGTTCCCCAATCTGCCGCAATGATTATAAAGTTAACGGAGGTGGACGTGTGCTTTATACATGCGCCGGTCAAAGAGGTACAAGATGCAGTCTTGCTACAGGTAAATATTGCGCTTGTGCGCTAGCAACTCCTGCTAATACTACCAATTGGTGCCCTCCTATGAAAACTATAAATGGCGGTATTACGAATGGGACAGTTATAAAAATCGACGCAAACGAACAAGCTATTGATACAGATTGCAATGACCAAAAAGATGCAAACAGACTAGACCCAGGACAGATAGCGAAGACTGTGAGAGAAGCTCCAGTTTCAGCTACATGTGAATACAGCGATGACGTGCTGGCTACATCTGCTGAGATACAGGAAAGTAGACACGGTATAACCGGTTCTACGGAAGCTGATTCAATAGTTTTAAGGAACTATTGTTGGCGTAAGGGGACTGATAGACCCGATATTCCTGAGAAGTTGCAAACTGAAAAAGCTCCTAATATTATTTTCGATCCAAGTAGCTGTTCTGCTTTGTTACAACAAAAGAATGTATCAGATGCTACTGTAAACGAATATAATAAACAGATCAAGAACTGGTGCACGTACAAAGACGTCTTTGGATTTCAAGCTAAAACTCAATTGAGAGGAGCTATTGATGAGAACGTAGATACGATAGTATTGCCTTCTAGGTTCATAAACAGAAACCAGTTAAGAGTAGGAGACAAACTTTTAATCGGAGGGGCATTCACTTTTAAAGATGATGAAGATTTTGAGGTAGTCACTATACAAGACATTATAGATGACGAGATTCTTCCTCCAGCGGATCCAATTCAGATGCAAGATCAAACAGCCGATCTTAACCCTCCTGCATTCTGGGGCAGTACTAATAAAGATAGTCCGCGTATTGTATGTCCTGAAGGTATGAGATCAACGGACATTTCATCGTCCGCGCAAGCATTTTGTAGTTCGGAAAGTGGAGATTTTTTTATATTTAAAGTCACCAATTTTGGCGACGGTCCTAACAATGGCGCGTACTGCGATTGGTCTACTGGATTCTTCGGTCAGAACGATCACAGAAGATTTTTCGGTGCATGTGGACCAGACCCAAACCAAGTTTGTATGAATAGAAACGGTGTTACGGTATGCGAAAATGTACTTTCGAGAACTCAACAGGTTAAAGTAATCAGAGGTCAAAGTTTCGTTCCTAAACCTCAATGGTTAACAGATATAATAGGCGATGTCGATCTTACCGGTGGTTCAACTAAACATTCTGATGCAGAAAACGTTTTGTATATATCAGGAAGAGGAAGTTGTGAATGCTATGATTTGTTGCATGACGAAAGTGATTCCGGAAAACTTAAAAGAGAAGCCTTGACTGAACTTGCTCAAACATTAGGAGGACCTTTACAATGCACAGCAAAAGTATGCGATTTGAGTGGAGCTCTTTCAAATCGACCTTTGGTAGAGGCTGAAAAAACAAAAACTATTAATTCGGATGGACAGTTTTTACCGTGCCCCGCACCAACAGGGTGTATCGCGATTAATAACATTATTGGTTCTACGATAGGAAGAGATGTTGATATTGATAATGATATCAAATGCAATTTAAACGAACCAGACGTCTGCAATGGATTTACAAATGAAACATCATGTTCCAACTCTAACCCCTTTGAAAAGGATGGAAAAGAATTTGCTTGCGAATTTGTCGCAGGGTCGTGTATTCAAAAACCAAAGTGCAAGTTAGATAAATTTAAATGTGAAAACGGTCTAACCTGTGATGAAGAAACTGGAAAGTGTCTTGATAAATGTACCTTATCAGATTTAGACTGTAAAAACGGAGGCACGATAAGCGGCGTTAAACCTGATTGTTCCTGCACGTGTGTAGGAGGATTCACAGGAACTACTTGCGAAACGCCACCACCAACCCCGCCTCCGCCACCTCCAACGAAGTGTAGTCAAGATCCTATCATAAAATGTCCTGTGCCAAAAACTTCTAAATCGCCCGATACGGTAGGCCGAGATGAAGATGCGTGTTGTTCAGGTCTTCCAGCTCATCCATTTGATCAAATTATAACATTACCCAGTAGTGTAGATGAAGTATATACAAAGGGCAGCGTAGTAACACAAGGCGATGCGAAGGGTACTGTTTTAAAAGATACTCACGGTCCCGATGTCACAGTGACAGTCACGGCTGAATTTTTTAGAAAGGGGGAAGTAGTAGTAGGGGATAAAACTCTTGAAATAACAAGCGTACGTGTTCCAGGCAATTCTCAGGGAGATGAAATGACTTTGTTTGATAAGATGAAAAATTTTGTGCGCAATCATCTCCCCTTGTCGATTGGGGTCGTAGTTTTCTTAATTATTTTTATGATTATCGTCATAGTTTACTTCAAAAATAAGAAGCGTTCTTAAATATTTTCATACTTAACTAAGTTTGAAAAATTACATCACGCATTGGGGATGAAGCATGCCATCGACGCTGTGCACCATTACGTTAGGGTTTATATCATCCTTAATGTTCATCTTGAGAACATTCACAGGCTTTTGTCCATCGGTTGAAACATGAATAGCCTCATTCGTACACACTACTTCTAATTTAAAAATTTTGTGCATTGAACCATACTTTGCCTTCTTCCGTTGACACAGTACTTGTGCCGGAACGATGCGTTCCATGCTCGATGCTTTCACTACGTTGATCGCTTCAAGCTTCTTACAGTTTGCTACAAACTCGTCGGGTATTAAAGCATCGCACGGAGCAAAGAGTGTAATGCCTCTACTATCTAGGTTCTGTAAACCAGAAATTTCAACAATCTTGCCAAACTTTACAAATCCCATCCTTTCAAGCGTTAAACTAAGCGATGATACGTTTGAAAATTGACACGGTGGGCAGTTTGACGAGCTCGTTATAGAAGAAGGAGGACACGGCATGAATTCGCCATCCTTAGAAAATTGATATGCCATAGCCTGACTATTTGGATACATTGATACCATGTTTTATTTACGAATTCAAATTTTAAAACTTTTTTTTGTAAAATGAACAGATTTTTTCAATTTCTGGAAAATCAGAAAACTTACTCACAAACCAGAGTACTACAAAAATTAGACAAGATAATGGCGACCATTTTCATTAACAACTTCAAGAGCTCGCACTTATTCAACGATTCTAGCTACAAGGATTCTATTACTTATCGCGACGATGGTACTAAAGTAATAACTTATACAGGCACCTCGTCGGGGAAAAAGGACCCTGAACTTATGCGTGTCATCAACAACGGCGACGAAATTCAAATTTTTTATAGACACAAGCCTGGACCTTTTACACTTATTGGTTCTACGAGGAATTCTAGAGTTGTCAGAGCGCGTTCTGTCCCTGTTGGACGGATCCCCGGTTCAAGGAAATGGCACGCGGCGTCTGCAGATGAGATTTTAATCACTGAATTTGTTGTAGAGCCATGTTTAGAAAAGATTATCAAGGTCAACTGCTCGTCTTTCACGAAGTACAAAAACAGTTGCTTGTTGCACAGCGGGCTTTTTGACCCATCAAAAATCAGGGGGAAAAGGCACTTTGATGGATTCTATACGAGAGATATGATGTATGATCCAATTAACAATATTCGTTTTCTTACAGGGAGTGCTCTTGCTATGTTTTTGTACATATTATTCAATAAATTTTGCAGACAAAGGCTGCTGGGAGCATGATGCAAGAAAACTAAAAAATAAAAAAAATAAAACGAAAAGCCCTCTTGATTGAGCCTCGAATAGGTTCAACCAAGAGGGCTTTTTTTGCGTTACGATTAAAATATTTTTTTTTTCTTTAAAACGATGAATTTTTTTGATTTTTTGAAAAATCAAAAATCTTACACACAAGCAACAAAATGTCTTCTGTCAACAAGTCTATTTCTGTGATGTGGAACGGTTCATCGTATGCTACCGAGAATATTGAGTTCGATACGAATGTTGAGGAATTCGTTCCCTCTTTTAATGTCAACGCCGCAGAATTCATTCCTGATTCTCTTCCTCGCAATTTCGGACAGGCTACTCGAAACTTCTTCGACGGACACCGAGGCGATGATCTGACCAAGGTCAACCCGCCTTGTGTTCCGGTCGAAGTCAACGTGATGTCGAAGAAAACCAAGAATCTTATGCCTGGGCTAGGCGACCCAGTTCCTCTTCCAGGAGGAGGAGGGCATCCGCGACAGCCTACCAACGTAGAGCGACGTGCTGCAACCAAGGCATGGAGCTTGGGTCAGGCCAACTCCAAAGCAATGAGTATCTGCGAGAAGATCGTAGGAGCGTATGGCACAATCGTCGTGTATGCTCCGCCTCAATCTGGCAAAACGCGATTTACAATTATGACCGCATTACTTCACTTGTTGGAAGGAATCACGCCAATCATTATTACTCGACGTCTTAGGGGAGATCGCAGTCAATTCATCGATCGCATCAACGGATTGGCGAAGCTTCTGAACGAACACTACAGCAGCACTCGGAAATATTGGGATGACCCCGAAGAAGAACTCCTATGGACTTTCGAAGATGGAAAGAGTTCGTTGGCTGTCGACAATATCGTCAAGAAGTCCGATCAAACCAAGATTGAAGAAGCTTTGGTTTCGAACACTCCAATTATTCCGGTCGTGCTTGGAAATAGTTCGCAGTTGAAAAAGATTCGCCACGTTATCAACAACGCGAACATCCGCGCCGGTAAGAAATGCAAGTATATGCTCCTCATCGATGAGTGCACAGAAGTCGACTACGGACAAGCTAGTCCTCACGTTTCGGCTCTCAAAGCTAACGCAGTCAAAACTGTCAGCATCGATGCTACTCCGATTGGCGCTTTCTTCGCAGACGACTCGATCAAACCGGAGTTCACTTTTTATCTGGAACCAGATTGGAAAAAGTACCGAGGCTTCGCCGATTTCCAGGTCAAATTTCTCGATCACGATGTATTTTCGATTGGGAAAAAGATGTCTTGGGACGAGATGATCAAGGCTGATCCCAATATGGTACCTTGGCTCGACCAGATGAGCGGGAATGGGACATGGACGTCAGTGAACGATACTCGGAGTCGCGTGATGCGACTGTGCAACACCGATCGAATCGAGAATATGGATACTCAGTTCAAGGAGATCCAGAAGCTTTATCCGGACAAGTTTGCGATAGTTGAAATGCATACAAAGGGTACTCGCATCTACAATCCAGTCAGTCGAAAAACTGGCGAGTTCAAGAATGGAAAGTTCTACGATCTTCCTTTGTCTGACGCCATTAGTCTTTTCAACGACGCGACTAAGTTCCCCCGCATCTTGTGCATCGTCGGGCAGATGGGTGATCGGTGTCTTTCGTTTGTGTCGAATGACTACAATCTGCATCTCAACGAGGACTACATAACATTTCCTAAGAGTACTTGCGTAGGTACAATGTACCAGCGTATGCGGATGTGCGGTAATAACCGCGGCAAAGGATCTCTCAACCTTTACATCACCAAGTCGGCGTATGTTGACATTAGCAAGGGCATCAAGCTCATCGACGAATTCATCGAACGGGCGCAGAAGATGAGTAATCGGTCTATGCGCAAGTCGATGACTACTATGCCAATGTTCAAAGGCAAGTTTTCTACGCGCAAGTTGGCGGCTACCAAGTTCAAGGAAAAGGTCAACAAGGTCAAGGGGCACGATGGCGGCTGGTCTGTAGACAGGTACAAGCAGGAGATCAAGGACGAGAACGGCAACGTAGTCGACACGGTGCCTCTGATTGCCGAGAACACGAAGAAACGCAAACGGGAGGATGGTAGATTCAAGGAAGGCGAGATCGTCAAGATCAAAACTGATATTGCGCCTAGCTACGCCAAGGCGTACAGATTGGCCAAGGCTGCAATTATCACCCTAGGAGCGGTTGGTTGGGTGTCCCGCACGGACGTATTGTCCAAGGTGCGTGAATCAGAAGATCTTGGATCATGGGGAGATCAAGATTTCAAAGCCCGAACGAAAGATATGGGTACAAAGTCCGGTCTTCACGAAAAGGTACACGAATGCACCGGTAAGGGTTTGTATATGACCAAGGTCGCCGGTGAATGGAAGATGAAGTATGTAGTATAAAATAAAAATAAAATAAAATAAAACGAAAAGCCCTCTTGCTTGAGCCTCTAACAGGTTTAGTCAAGAGGGCTTTTTTGCGTTACGTTGCTACCTTGAACAATCTTTCGGTTCTTTTTTTAGATTGTCCAGATCTCCCAGCAATGGAACCTCCAATGATATGAGTGTTTTCAAATATACATGTTGCATCTGCGTATTCAGGCTTGCTGTATCCAGACACAAACACCTCGTTTTTTTTGGCCATCGTCTTGCACCATTCCCAAAACTGTTTGTCAGATTCTTTCCCCCATTTTTCAGAGTACCTGCATTCAGTGCCTAAATATGGCGGATCACAATATATAATAAATCCTTCTAAATCTGAAAACTGGGTATAGCGTCCGTGATAAAATTTTACTTTTTTTAATTCTTTCCCTATCTCACAGACTCGTTTGGAGGCTTTTGATGATGATCGGTTGTAAAACCCTTGCAAGAATTGCCCTCCGAATGAAAATTGATGACCTACAAAGCCTTTCATCGCCGAGTCGTCTTCTCGTTTCAATCGATCGAATGTTTCTTTGTCAACCTGTGTAGGCGGGACCCACCCTTTTTGAGCTGCTTCCCACATCTTGATCACAGATAAGTTAAGATCCCCTGCCTTGTATTCAGAAAAATGTGTAGGAACGTGCCTATAAACACCAAGCATCCCGCAGAATGGCTCGCAATAACCTTTCACTTTGCTTAGATCGACATTTTCTGTGATAGCCTTGGCGATCCTTTTGCCAAGGCGCTGTTTTCCTCCGTGATATGCTGTCATATTTATACTTTTTTAATACCTCTTTAGGGTATTAAAAATTAAAGAATTCTCGGCAACACACGTTGTATCTCTACTAGCACTGGCAGAATCGTGAGTGTCCGCTAAATTTGCATCCTTTTTCCCAAATCTGGGTGCCTGATTCTGTGTCTTTATATTTACTCTTGCAAATCTCCGTGCAATTATCAGTAGTCCCCCATCCTAAAGTGCATGTGTTTGATGCATATCGGGTTGCCGTCCTCGTATTATCTGTGCATGGTAACCTCCCCTGTGTACACTCTCCTCGATGCCACTCACACCCATACTTTTTATCATCGTCTGTTTTATAGAAATATGGGCAAACGGCGCTGTTATTAATTTTAGAGCAATCGCCAAGCCCGGCTGTATCTGATTCGTCGACGTCAAAAGGTCCTACATAGCATTTGCACGGACAGTTGGGCCTATCAAGATAGCACTTATTGTTTTTGTCGTCCCAGTTGCACATGTAAAACTGTCCAGTATAAATGCCAGGTTTGCCATCCTCACCTTTCTTCATGTCGGAGTAAGGTGTGCCATGCCCGTCTGGTCCATAAACGCACGTGGGTCCGTCTGTTATATCCTCGCAATACTCGACTCGGTATGTAGGTTTTCCGCAAAATTCTCCATAAGAGGGTTTGCAGTCGAAATTGTAGTTCTTTGGTGTAGCCATGATTTATTAAAGCTAAAAAAAACCAAAATTATTGATTCAAAATGATATTTTTTTTTCAAATTTTATTTTATCAAACCGACTACAATGTCAAGTATCCCAACTCTCAAACGACAAGTTGCTACATCGCAAGATGAGTGCGAACGCTTGATTCAAAAAGTTATCAAGTACTCTAAGCGCTTGCAAAACGAACTAAACTCTTGGAGGGATCAACGAGAAGCTTCGGACGTCAGACAACACATGCGTTCCTTGTTTTGTGAACCAAGTGTTGAAGTCATCTGCAAAAGTATTGTAGACAATCTTTCTTCTGCCTACGAAGAAGAAGAAGAAGAAGACTGGGAGATCTATCAATCAAATATCATAACCGGTAAACGGAAGCGCAAAAAACCTGAATACTATGTAGATGACCATTTCGAAGAACTGATGTTCGAAGACGTGCCAGACGAAGAAATGCACGCGGCTATCGAAGAAGATGTATCAGAAGAAGAAAAAAATGATGATGAAACAGATGAAGAATGGACGCCTGATGAACAGGGGTTGGAAGATTACGATGAATACTAAAAACAAAAAAAAAGCCCAACGGTTGAGCCTTACTATAGGTTCAACCGTTGGGCTTTTTTTTTTGTTTTACTTAAAAAAAAATAATTAAGTACTAAATGACAGAAGGACAATGTACACCTTACGGAACTGAGCCGATGGCAAAAGGCGGACGAATTCCACCTTTGGCAATGGACCATGGGATGACCCGGCTTTGCTGGGACACCCAGCTTAATGGTAATCAACGCAAAACTCTTAAACGAACAGTAAACCAGATCGAAACGCAACAAAAACTCGAAGACGAGGCATCGTCTAAGATACAGCGCGAACTTGAGATTCGCACAGAGATTCTTGACCAAGTCGAGATGATCCAGAAAGCAGTGCAGCAAACGCTGCAAAAATGCAAAGAGGAAGATTATGACGATGACGAGACAAACGAATTGCTTAATTCTCTCATAACGTTTACGAAGCTGTTTGCGAATCGCGAGCGCGCTGCAGCAAACGCTGCATCTGAACGGTGTAAGTTAGCGAGAAAGATTAAGAAAGCTTTGCACATTGAAAAAGAAAAGGCTCGACGACGTGTTTCTCTTTCAGCCAACATTTCACAGCGTATGAACAACCTTGCATTCAAGTGAAACCACTATGACAGGGTTTAATATGCCTATGAACAGGGGTTGGAAGATTACGATGAATACTAAAAAAAAACAAAAAAAAAAGCCCATCGCTTGGACCTTACTCTAGGTTCAAGCGATGGGCTTTTTTTTGTAACTGAAAAAAAAATAAAGTAAATACTAAATGACAGAAGGACAATGTACACCTTACGGAACAAATTGGATAAATAATCCAGGATTAGCACCGAAAGCATTCGCATATTGTGCTAAATTTGATGACGAAACATCGTGCCAAGCGCAGCGCGGTTATGGCGACCCGGGACCGTATTCTTGTTGGTGGGATGAAACATACCCTTACGGATGTTGTAAACAATATCATAACCGCCCTCACGCTGATTGTCATCTTGACAGGACGGCGTGCTTTACAGACTTTAATAATTGTTTTTGGGATATGCAAAGATGCGGGGACAAATCGTGTGCGACCAAGTGCACACCAGAACAATGCAGGGGAGCTATGTGTGGCTCAGATACTCCGTATGCCTGTTTAGACGCACAATATGATCAGATTGGATGCAAGGCAAACTCTGAAGGATGGGATGTTCCTGGACCAAATCCTTGCACTAGCTGTTGTGATGTGAGAAGTTGTGAGCAGTAAAAGTTTTAACTAGCGAGGACATTCTATTTCCTCCTCCTTTGAGTTCCCATTTTTTACAGTCCCATGATGGTTTCTTACCTTTACGTTTTGCTTCTCTAGCCTTTGCGTAGCATGCGGCCCGTTGTTTTTGATTCACGAATGGCATTTATTATTCTAAATAATAAATGAGTAAGATTAGCACTATATTTCTGATATTGGCAACAATATATATTATACATAATTTTGTTTCTCCTTCGTCTTCTTCGTTGCTTCCTGAAAACGATATACGACCATCACCTCCTCCATCGCCTCCTCCATCGCCTCCTCCATCGCCTCCTCCATCGCCTCCTCCATCGCCTCCTCCATCACCTCCTCCATCACCTCCTCCACCACCTCCTCCATCGCCTCCTCTACCATGTCCATACTATTTATACGGAAGTGATTCTTGTTGTCGTGTAGGGCAGGCTACTACGTGTCGCGGTCAGTCGGGTACGTGTCCTCGAAATCCAAAAAATAAAAGATATTCGTTGTGTCCGTCGTGAATCAAAATTACATTTTTTATAGTAAATGAGTATATTAGACGCTATACAAAAATGGTGGGACGAACATCCTCGCATCGTTGGATTTATATTCGCTCTCCCAA
>Ga0181596_10002218_pt1 | contig 18955 bp, 16 predicted proteins | sample 041ome_6_FD_148655 | JGI IMG/M metagenome (GOLD analysis project Ga0181596, IMG submission 148655) | Coastal salt marsh microbial communities from the Groves Creek Marsh, Skidaway Island, Georgia - 041402US metaG (spades assembly) | ecosystem: Environmental > Aquatic > Marine > Intertidal zone... | reverse complement strand
AGCATCGACGGAGGCGGCGTTCGGCAGCGCGGGGTCACGCGAAATGTTCGGGTTGGCAACGCCGTGGGGGCTGTTGAAGATACGGGTGGGCGGGTCAGGGGTTGTCATAGGGACCATCACCGATTGTTTGTCGCGAGTTTACGCCTGCAATTGCGCTCAGAAAACGATTTTTTCGAGCTCGCGCGCGATCGTTCAGAGCCTTGGCGAGCGCCGTTGTGTGCGGGCTAGCTCCAGGGAAAGGGGCTGTTGGATACGGGGTGTAAGTCACCCTCCGCATAGCGAGAGAATCGGAACGGATTGAGCAAAGCGGGCTTGCTATCGCAGATGGTTTTGGCAACGAGTTCGCCAACCCCAATCATCTTGTAGCCGTGGTTGGAATCGGCGATGACAAAGCAATTCTCTCGCATGGTGTCGAACACGGGAAAGCTGTCCGGCGTGAATGCACCAATGCCGCCCGACGGTTCTTTTTTGAACTGGGGCAGGGTGCCTGCGAATCGTTCCTGACAGTGAGCAAGAGCGGACACCCACATCTTGGCGAACTCTGGGCCGACAATAAACTCGGGTGATGCCGGCCCGTATGGGTCGACCGCCACGGTGTCCGAAGGCTTGTCGACGATGAAAGGAGCCGCACCTCCCTGAACACCACCAAAGTGGAAATCCGGTTTGTAGTAGATGCCCCACATCTTGTCTGTCAGAAGGCGACCGTCTACATCTGAGTAAAGCGGCGCGTCCGTATCGACGTGAATCACAGGCGGCATCGCTCCAGAATTAGTGACTTGCAGTGAAGGGTCCACGCCGAGCGTGCCCTCCTGCAGAGACCAGTAGATCCACATGGGGATGTCGTGTGTGGTCTCGCCCGTCGCGGTGTTTTTAATCCTAATAGTCATGGGTAAGTCGAGCATTTGCCAAAAACTGCGCACCCAGGGTCCTGCCGCAACTACAACGTAGTCACACTCAATGCGTCTCTGATCGGTTTCCACCGCGGTGACAGCGCCCGTGGCATCTAGTGATAAGCCCTGAACAGTCACGCCGCTCAGAATTTGCACACCCAGTGCCTCGGCTTTAGCGGCCAAGCCCTGCATCGCGCGACTATTGTTCGCGTAACCGCCCGGCATCTCATGCAGCACTGACGTGATCCCCTGTGCTCGCCAGTCAGAGAAGATGTCTTTCATGTAGCGCGTGCTTTCGGCGGCGCCCTCGACAAATACAGATTGGTAGCCGATGGCCTGTTGCTGAGCGAAGATCGACGCGACATCTTCCCGCATCGACTCGCTACTGATTTGCATATAACCGACGGGGTGGTAACTGTAGGTCTCCGGGTCGCTTTCCCAAATCTTGACCGAGTGCGCCATGAGCTCGCGCATGGCGGGCTGAAAGTAGTTGTTGCGAATCACCCCGCAGGCAATGCCCGTAGCGCCCGCGCAGATGCCTGTTTTATCGACAACCAGAATATCGCGGCCATCGCCTTTGCCCGATGCCTTGAGTTCTAGCGCGAGATGATAGGCGGTGCTGAGACCGTGAATACCGGCGCCGATGATGACAAAGGGAGCGTGGTGCGGGAGGCCTTTCATTGTGAGAGTTCTAGCTTTAGTTATTGGGTATCTGAGGCATTCGCATTTGTCAGACGCCGACGGTCAGGTCGGTCGTTAGGCTACCGTGAGATTTAATCAGAGCGGCAATAGAATGAGAAGTCGGACCGGCTCTTTTAGGATCGACCAAGGCGAGTACAGATTTGCCGCGCCGATTACACGTGCCACGCTTGATGAAGACGGAGCGTGGCCCGCCCGGCAGGATTCGAACCTGCAACCTACGGCTTAGAAGGCCGTTGCACTATCCGGTTGTGCTACGGGCGGCGGTTGCGCAGTATCCCACCACTCAGCGGCGGGGCCAAGTCAGTGCGGCTGTCTGGTAGTTATGCGGCGGTTGTGCTCTTGGTTGGCGATGCCCGCAAGCATGGTGCGTACGCTCTCATCGAGCAGCGCCTCGGGCTCGACAGAGCGATCAAATAAGTTCAACAACTGATTGGCCTCCAGTGTGGCGATACCGTGCCCCATCGACCAAATTTGTGTCGCGAGGTGAACGCCGTCCACTGATGTGAGGCCCTGAGATTGGCAATAGGCATGCACCAGATGCGCCAACACCATAAAACCGCCGTGATCTTCATCGACTTTTTCACGCCGCGTTTCGATATCGCCGCGGTCTTCCCACATCAGTGCAAAAAAAGCGCTTTTTTCGCGGGCGTATTGAAGGTAGCTATGGCCCATCGCGAGAATGCTTTCAATCGAGCCCGTTGGGTGTTTCGCTGCAGTTTCAGCCGCGACATTACTCAGGCCAAGGATGGCGAGTTCCCGAACGGCCCGGAGCAGCTCCTCTTTGTCGGCGAAATGACGGTAGGGCGCGGCGGCACTCACACCGGCCTTTGCCGCTGCCTCAGCCATAGAAAAGTCCAGAGACCCCGCGCGCTCGATGAGCTCTGCAGCGGCAATGATCAGTGCATTGCGGAGGTCGCCATGATGGTAGCTACAGCGAGTAGGGCTCATGCCGCTTCTCGCAGGGTTACGGCAGGTGTGGTGTTTGAATTGTCCGGGCCGTCGGCAAACAAGTGTCTTCTGGGGTGCATGAGCAACGTGTAGAGCGGTGGCACAAGATAGAAAGAGACGACAGTCGACAGCAGCACGCCACCTGCGATGGCCATGGCAAAGGGCGGCCAGAATTGGCTGCCTTCGAGTATCAGGGGCAGGAAGCCACCGAAGGTTGTTACCGTGGTCGAGACAATGTGCCGGCTGGCGTCCATGACCACATCAACAATGGCGTCGGGATTGCCTGCCACCGCGCCGTCGTTGAGGCGCAGGCCACTGAGAATAATGATGGCCGCATTAATAGAGACGCCCACTGAGCCAATGACCCCGATCAGCGCTTGAATGCCCAGGGGGTACTGGAATACCGCGAGCGCCAACAAGCTGAGACCAAAAGAGCATCCCGTTACCCAGAAGGCAATGGCCGTAAGGCGCCATGAATTGAAGGTCAGCAAGATCGTCGCGAGCATGGCGGCGAGTATCATGCCGAGTGGCGCGAGTAAGTCCGAGACCAATTCGCTGCGTTCCTCGGCGTCTCCCCCGAACTCGTAGCGATACCCCGGGGGAAGCCCTATCGGACTTGCCTCGAGGTCCGCCGCGAGCATCTTGAGTGCCTCCTCAGGGAGGACGCCACGGCGCAAGTAGCCGTGCACTTCGTTGATGCGCTCGCCGTTACGGCGCGAGATAGGGCTGTCATCTGGCACCAGCGCAACATTGCCGAGCGCGCTTAGCGGGATCGCAGGTATTAGCGAGTCGCGGCTCACGGTGCGCACTGGCAGCCGGATGTTGGTTAAATCATCTGTGGTATCCCACAGCTCGCGCTCCAGAATCGCTCTGACAGGGAGTCTTTCGGTGCTTTCGAGGAGCTCGCCCCCGACGCTGCCTGAGAGGGCGCTCTGGATGCCACGCGCGACTTCGGCTCTGCTGAGTCCCGCCCGCTTTAACGCAGATTCGTCGAGGTCGAAGACCACTTTGGGTGGGGCGGGCGCCATGGATAGCTTGGTGTGTGTGACGTCGGGCAGTGCGGCCATGCGCTGACGGAATGTCTCTCCCAGCGACTTGAGCAGTGTGGTACTGGGCCCGAACAGCCGGATCTCCAGCGGTGCATCAACCGGCGGGCCTTGGTCGATGCCGCGCACGATAATCTGTGCTTGCGGGAAGGCACGATCCATCTCGACCTGCAATCGTCGAGTTAACGCATCGGTCTGTTTTTTGTCGGTGGTGAGTACCAGCGCGCGGGACCATCCTGGGACGCCTTTTACGTTGGCGCGGAGGTTGTAGTAGAACTCGGGAGGGCTCTCGCCAATCGACCAATCTACCCGGCGAATTAGCGGCTCATTGCGAAGTTGCTGATCGACCGCTTGCACTAGTGCCATCGAGTCCTCGATCGCAGCGCTCTCAGGGAGCTTTACGTCGAGGTAGAGTTGGTCACGGTCGGTTCCCGGGAAAAACTGCAGCGTGAGTGTGTCGAGGCTGAGAAAGCCCACAACAGGCAGGGTCATGGCGAGCGAGAAGGCGCCCAAGGGATAGCGCATAGACCAATTCAGTGTGTCTTTGAAGCGGCGCGAGATCGCGGTGTTGTTCGCCCCTGAGCGCCACCAGCGGTGTTCAAGATTTGTGCCGGTGGGTAACCATCGCGCAGCCAATACGGGAGTGACGGCGATGGCAAGGATAAACGAAGACACCAACATGGAAACCACTGCAATCGCGATAGATCCGAGAAAATCGCCTGCCGCGCCCGGGAGCATCACCAATGGCATAAACGAGAGCACGGTCGTGAGCGTAGAGGAGAGTAATGGGATGCGCATGCGCGATACGGCGCCGTTCATCGCTGTGACTGGCGAGCTACCCGCGATCAGACGTTTACGGATTTCATCGGTCATCACGATTGACCCATCAACCAATAAACCCAACGCAACTACCAGACCTGTAACGGACATCTGTTGGATGGGAATTTCCAGGTAGTAGAGCACGACCATCGACATCAACGTGCACAGCGGCAGGATGACTGCAACCACCATCGCAGCGCGCCACCCCAGCGTGATCAGTAGCACGGCGAGCACCAGGGTGATGCCGATCAGCAGGCTTTTACCCACACTTTGTAAGCGCTCTGTCGTATAGCCACTTTGATCAAAGCTGACCTCGATCGCCACACCTTCGGGCGCCGTCTCTCGGTAATCATTCAGGAACTGATCAAAGCGGGTGCTGTAGCGGTCGACTTGGTACCCCTTCTGCATTTCAACGCCAATCAATACGGACCGCTGACCATTGGAGAGAGACAGGCTCTCCAGTGGTGTGACCTCGGACTTGAGGACTTCGCCCAGATCAGAAACGCGAATTGAACGCCCGTCGGGTAGGCCCCGCACGATGACGCCACGGACCGACTCGAGATCGCGAAACTCGCCGGTTAATTCGACAGTTAGCGCGGAACCGGAGCCGGTCAGCCTGCCCGCTGGCACACGCGCATCGGCTTGTGATAATGCCGTGGCTACTTCATCTACGGAGATACCCAGCATGGAGAGACGCGTCTCATCCAGCACAACGCGCACTTCTTCCAATGGCAGGCCATAAAGCTTAACGCGTCGAGTCAGCGGCACGTCGCGTGCGGCATCGGCAAACAAGAGTGCTTGGCGTCGGAGCTGCGCGGGCGAGAGCGTTCGGCCTTCGGCGCTCGTGATCGATACGATTTTGACAAATTCGGTCCAGATCTCGTCGTCAAAGTCCGGGGGTAGGGCGCCCGCCGGAAGGGTGTTGCCGACTTCTTTAATGCGGTCGCGCAGCTCTGACCAGATCTGCGCCAGGCGCTCGGCGGGTAGCCGATAATCGACTTCTATAAAGATCAGGGAGACTCCCGAAGCCGACGTACCTGAAACTTCTTTGATGTCAGGTTCCTCTCGGAGCGCGTCGACCATCGGTTTGGTAACCAGTGCTTCGACGCGAGCCGGACTCGCACCGGGGAATACGGTTTGCACCTTTGCAAAGAAAGGAGTGATGGTCGGGTCTTCTTTTCTCGCCATGCTGTTGACGCTGGTGTAGCCGATCACAACGATTGAGAGGATAGCCAGTGCCAGATAGCGACCATTTGCTTGTAAGAGCTTAGCGATCATGACCCGTGGGCCTCCTCGCTCGGGGCGCTCTGCTTGTAAACAGGCTCCACCAGATCTCCGGGGCTGATGCGCTGCAATCCAGACGCGACCACGGCAGCACCCTCCTCGAGTGTGCCGCGAACAAACACTTCGTTACCACGAGTGTAAATAACCTCGACGCTCTCGCGGTGCGCACGATACTGGCCTTTCTCATCCGCAGTGATGGTCAGCACATCCCAGAGTCCCCTTGGCGCCTCCAGCAGTGCAGTGATCGGTAGCCACCCCCCTGCCATCGGGATTGGTTCGTTGACGAGCAGGCGGACGGATTCACCGACGCTGATAGCGGTGTCTGCGGGTAAATCAAATACGGTGCCGACGGTGAGCGTGGCCGGGTCCACGTCGTCGCGAATTGATCTGAGCCGCCCCTCTATTAGCCTATCCCTGAGTGCGAGAGAGTGGCTGGCTCCAGGTATCAATCGGCGCGCGACGTCAACCGGGACGCCAATGTGTGCCTCCCGGCCAGTGGTAGTCACAAGTCTCAAGACAGGGGTTCCCGGTGCCACCACGGTGCCAATCTGAACCAGGCGTTCGGCAACCACGGCGTCATAGGGCGCTACCAGAGTGCTTTTAGTCAGTTCCAGCTCGACGGACTGTAGCTCAGCGGCGGCGCTGTTCTCGGCGGCGGCGAGCGCTTGTGCCGTAAAGCGGGTGTCGTCGTACTCTTGTTGTGAGACGGAGCCATCGGTCAGCAGGCTGGCCAATCGGCCCTGTCGCGTATCTGCGAGTGAGCGTTCGGCCACTACTCGCTCATAGGCCGCACGAGCGGCATCAAGTCGTGCCTGCCGGCGATCAATACCGAGCTGTGCGAGGACCTCTCCGGGTGCGACGCGTTTTCCCTCCGTGGCGGGCAATGCCGTTACGACACCCGCGACCTCGAACCCTATGTCACTGTCTGAGCCTGCTTTGATAACGCCCAGATAATTGGCCTCGCGTTGGAAGCTGGACCGCACGGAAAAGAGTGTGGCGGCTACAGGCATCGGTGCACGGGACTCGGAAGTCGTGGTCACTTTGTTGGCCTCGATCAGGCTGGTTGCCGCAAGAGTGATGGCAATAGCTAGCGCCACGACGCCCAGAGATCGTTGCAGTTCCGGTTTCAAGTGATGGCCTCGATAGGGTTAGAAGGGGTTTCTACGTTGAACAATGTTATTCGGACTTACATTTAATGTAAATATAATTTACATTGGATTCCACAACTGGATTGCCTCGCCTAACTTGCACCGTCATGGGCTTTTCGCGACACTAGCCGGCCCGCGATGTTGCGGGCTTTGTGGTGACTCGGATGGTCCCCCCGCAGCGATAGGTGATGAACCCCGCCAGGCCCGGAAGGGAGCAACGGTAGTTACTGATTCGGGTGCCGGGGTGCGGCTGTCCGAGTCGCCTCCCTATTCACGGATGGTCGAGCATGTCTTATCAGGTCCTGGCCCGAAAATGGCGCCCCGGTGCGTTTGCTGAGATGGTGGGCCAGCAGCATGTCTTGCAGGCGCTAGTGAATGCGCTGGAGACAGGTCGTCTACACCATGCTTATTTATTTACCGGAACCCGCGGTGTTGGCAAGACCACTGTCGCGCGTATTCTGGCAAAGTGTCTGAACTGCGACACCGGGCTTACCGCCACGCCCTGTGGCGAGTGTGGTGCTTGTGCAGAGATCGCCGAGGGCCGATCGGTAGACCTGATTGAAGTCGATGCGGCCTCCAAAACCGGCGTAGATGACATGCGCGAACTGCTCGAAAACGTGCAGTACACGCCAAGTCGCTCTCGATACAAGATTTACCTTATTGACGAAGTGCACATGCTTTCAAAAAACAGCTTTGCAGCGCTTCTCAAAACCTTGGAAGAGCCGCCACCTCATGCCATGTTTTTGCTCGCAACGACGGATCCGCAAAAGCTGCCGGCGACCGTGTTATCGAGATGTTTACAGTTCAACCTAAAGAACATGCAGCCTGAGCAAATAGTGTCTCATCTGGAGCATGTCCTGGCTGCGGAGGCAATTACCGCGGAGCCTGAGGCGCTGGCTTTGATCGCGCGGGCCGCCGAGGGCTCCATGCGAGACGCGTTGAGTTTGACCGACCAGGCTATCGCCTATGGGGAAGGCCGTCTGCAGAGCGCCGAAGTTGCCGAGATGCTGGGCACGGTTGACCGCGGGCGGGTGCTGGAACTGGTATCGGCAATTTTGGACGAGGATCCCGCCGCCGTCCTGCAACTGGTGGCCAAAATTGCTGAGCACGCCCCTGACTACGTTTCGACGTTGGATGAGCTCAGCAGTATTCTGCACCAGATGACGGTTGCACAAATGGTCCCGGGTGCGCTCGATACCAGCTGGCCCGATCAAGCTCGTATCGTTGAGCTGGCGGCCAGAGCGACTGTCGATGACACCCAGCTCTTTTGGCAAATGGCGGTGTCTGGACGCCGCGATGTGCATCTGGCGTCATCGGCGAGAGCGGGCCTGGAAATGATTCTCCTTCGAATGATTGCTTTCCGGCCCGCAGCTATTATCCACGGCGACAATGCGGTGGGAGCACCCCCGGCAAAAAAGCCTGAGCCACCGGCGGCGCCGGTGGAATCCCGGGGCGAAGCCGCGACTGATCACCTGTCTGAGACTCAGCGATCCGATTCGAGGGCCGCAATATCAGCGGCGTCGGGTAGTGAACCAGTCAGTGGGCGAGAACCACGAACCACAGCAGGTGATGCCAGTCAGGTCAGATCCTCTCGCCCTGACGCTGCTGGGATAACTAGCGCAGGCGTGGTCCGCCTAGCAGCTCACGACGAGGATGCCGAAGCGCATCGGGAGGCGGGACGTGGCCCGCCCGGTAAGCCGGCGCTTCAACTTGTTTCCCGAGAGAAACTCGCTGTAATCACCGACGATAAAGCGGAGGATGTGGAGGCTGCTCCAGGTTCGGCAATCACACTGTCGGCATTATCCAGCGAGGGTTGGCCCACGCTGTTTGAACGACTTCGTTTTGGCGGCATATTGCATAACATCGCGCTTAACCTTGAACTGAGCGCGCTTGTAGGTAAAGCACTGCGCTTTGCCATTGCTCCTGCCGACGCGGCGTTACTGAATGAGCGTCACGAGGCACAGTTGACGCAAGCGCTGCGACAGCAAGTTGACGGCGAGATCGTCGCGACCATCGCTGTCGAGGATCATCAGGGTACTACCCCTGCCAATCGTCGAGCGGCGATGGCCGAGGCTCTCCTCGCTGATGCCGAGCAGGCGATTGCCGGTGATGAGGCATTGCACACCCTAATGCGTGCGTTTGATGGGGAGATTATTCCCGGTAGCATTCGACCAACTGCGGTTGATGTTGATCATCTGGACATAGAAGCCGACTCGGAGCAGGCTTCAGAGGCATGAGCAGGTGCGTTATTGAGCCCGGTTTGAAGGCGTCGGAGCGCCCACCACGATGAAACTAAGTCCATCTATAACGGCACTGATTGACAGCTTGCGCCATTTGCCTGGTGTTGGCCCCAAATCTGCCCAGCGAATGACCCTGCACTTGCTCGAGCGTGATCGAGATGGCGCGCAACAGATTGCGGAGGCGATCGAGGCGGCCTTGGCGAAGGTGCAAAATTGCGATCGGTGCAGGAGTTTTACAGAACTCGATGTTTGTGAGATCTGCTCCGACCCCAAGCGCGAAGCGGCAACGTTGTGTGTGGTCGAGGCGCCCGCAGACGTCATGGCGATTGAACAAAGTGGCGGATTCAGAGGCCATTATTACGTATTGATGGGGCACCTCTCTCCGATAGATGGGATTGGTCCGGAACAGTTGGGTCTCGATACCCTGTGCGAACGCTTTGACGAGGGTGGCATTGAAGAGGTCATTCTGGCGACTAACCCCACCGTCGAGGGCGAAGCAACAGCTTACTTCATCAGTCAAAAAGCCAAGGATGCCAAAGTGAAGGTGACCCGTATCGCACACGGCGTCCCTCTGGGGGGAGAGCTCGAATATACCGACTCAAGCACCTTGGCGCATGCCCTGACCGGCCGCACGGTAGTCGGCGAGTGAGGTGGGAGTGGGTAACGAGCGCCGCAGCGCTTGAGGCGCTGATTGCTGAGCATCGGGGTGCCGCCTCGGTAGCCCTTGATACCGAGTTCAGGCGTCGAGACACGTTTTTCCCAATCGTTGCGCTGGTGCAATTGTGTTGGGGAGATAAGGCCTATTTGGTCGACCCCCTGCAGGTGGGTGAAGCGGAACCTTTACGCGCGCTGTTGAGTGATACCGCACAAACCAAATTCATTCACAGCGCGAGTGAGGATCTTGAGGTATTTGCCCATTGGCTTGGGGTATTGCCGACGCCGCTCTTCGATACGCAGCGCGCTGCGGCGCTTCTGGGTATGGACTCAGGCATGAGTTACCGGGCAATGGTGGCCGATTTTTTTGGGATTGACCTGCCGAAGGACGAGACCCAGTCGGATTGGTTACAGCGACCGCTCTCTGACAGCCAAGCGGCTTATGCGGCTCAGGATGTGACGTATCTCTTCGTCATCGGCAATCAGTTGCTCGAGCGGGCGGTGGGCCTCCATAGGGCACCATGGATTTTAGAGGACAGTGCGCGCATGACCCCGGGAGGGAAGCCGCCGATCACCAAGTTTAAATCTGCCTACAAGCTATCTGAGGCCCAGCAGGGTGCGTTGATTGCAACGGTCACCTGGCGAGAGGCTGAGGCGCGCAAGAGAGATCGGCCGCGCAGCTGGATTCTGGCGGATAAGACCGTTACCGCCATTGCCCGGTCAGTGCCGCGCTCGGTGCAAGCCCTTGCACAGATCCCGGATATGCCCGCTGGACTGGTGCGCAGAGCGGGAGAAGATCTGGTCGCAGCGATTACCGCCGCGCTGGACGCTGATCTCTCCGAGGTCTGCGCGCAAATCGGACCCCCCCCCCTGTCTGGCGGGCAGCGTCAGTTACTGGGTGCGCTTTCGGAGCAGCTGGTAAAAATCGCCACTGAACTCGCCATTGCGCCAGAAACCCTGATGCCAAAAGCAGATCTTGAGTATTTAATCCGCCAGCAGTCCGATGCGTCTTTGGTGAGTCCGTCGTCTTGGTCAGGCTGGCGCGGTGACGCCGTCGTGGGCCCGCTTGAGAAGTGGCTTTCGGGGTCAGCGTCGTGAGTGATTTAGCCACTTTGAGCACGCTTGAGGTGGATGTCTACAAAACCGCGCGTCGTCCTCAAACTTTTCTCTATGTTCCGAGAGATCTGCAGCCCGATCAATGGCCCAGCGATCTGGCTGAGCTGTTCGCAGCGCCGCAAAAAGTGCTGTCGCTGACGCTGACTGCCGAGCAGCCTTTGGCCGCCCAGTCCGCCACCGCAGTAATGGAAGCTATTCGCGCGCGAGGATATTTTATGCAGTTGCCGCCTGACCCGCTGGGTGGGCGTCGAGAGAGGGGGCAAGATTCATGCTGACAACCCAGTCCTACCTGGTCGCTCTATTACTATATTGGGGGTCGGCAATTGGCGGTATCTGGTTGCTCAAGCGGCTGTGGTTTGCTGACGAACCCGGTCGGGGTGCAGCAGCGCTGTTGGGCGGCATCGCTGGCTTGCTGCTGGCGCCGTGGTTTCCCGGGGAGGGGGTCGACACGTTAGCGCCCGCACTGATTATTGTGATCTTCAACATACTATTTGGGGAAGGTCCGGCATCGGCAGCCTTGCCGGGTGTTTGGCTCGCTGCGGGGGTCATCGCTGGCGCTGTAGTGGGCTTGTGGTGGCGTCGACGTGGCTTGCCCGCTGCCACCTGAGTGGCTTGTCCACGGGACTTCGGTTAGTCTGCCGACCCGCGAAATAATTGAATGAGAGAACCTGTTTATGAAGTTTGAAGGTACAGAGCGCTACGTAGCGACCGACGACCTGCGCATGGCAGTAAACGCTTCAGTGGCGTTGCAGAGACCGTTGCTGATCAAAGGTGAGCCGGGCACGGGCAAAACCATGCTCGCCGAAGAGGTGGCGGCGGGCTTGGGCAAGACGCTGATTCAGTGGCACATTAAGTCCACCACCAAGGCGCAACAGGGTCTTTACGAGTACGACGCGGTGTCTCGGTTGCGCGATTCCCAATTGGGAGATGGCAAGGTCGAGGATGTTAGCCAGTACATCAAAAAAGGTAAGTTGTGGGAGGCCTTTACAGCGGAAGAGCAGGTCGTACTGTTGATCGACGAGGTCGACAAGGCTGATATCGAGTTCCCCAACGACTTGTTGGTAGAACTGGATCGTATGGAGTTCTTCGTTTACGAGACGGGCGAGACGGTGAAAGCCAGGCATCGTCCGATCATCATTATTACGTCCAACAATGAAAAGGAATTGCCCGATGCTTTTCTGCGCAGGTGTTTTTTTCACTTCATCAACTTTCCCAACAAGGAAACGATGAAAGACATTATCGACGTGCATTACCCCAATATTCAGTCCAGCCTGGTGCAGGAAGCGTTGGAGGTCTTTTTCGAGCTGCGGGAAATTCCCGGTCTGAAGAAGAAACCCTCTACCTCTGAATTGATTGATTGGCTCAAGCTACTCATGGCCGATGACATCCCAGATGAGGTGTTGAAGAACCGCGATCAGAGTAAGGCCATTCCTCCACTTTACGGGGCGCTTCTCAAAAACGAGCAGGATGTGCAGTTGCTAGAGCGACTGGCCTTTATGCATCGACGCGAGGCCCGCTAAGCCTTGCTGATCAATTTTTTTCATGTACTGAAGGACTCAGGGGTCCCCGTAACGCCGCGTGAATTGCTCGATTTGCTTGAGGCGATGGAGCAGAGGTTGGCGTTTGCCGACATCGATGACTTTTATGCGTTGTCTCGCGCGGTACTGGTAAAAGACGAGAAGTACTACGATCGGTTCGATCGTGCCTTCGGTCTTCATTTCCAAGAGTTAGAGGCGCTCGATGATGTCATCGAGGCAATGATTCCTGATGATTGGCTGCGCTCCGAATTTTTGAAGCAGTTGTCTGACGAAGACAAAGCCAAAATAGAGAGCCTCGGAGGACTGGAAGAGCTCATTGAGCAGTTCAAACAGCGCCTAGAAGAGCAAAAGAAACGGCATTCCGGAGGCAATAAGTGGATAGGTACGGAGGGCACTTCGCCTTTCGGTAACGACGGATACCATCCGGAGGGTATTCGTGTTGGCGGAGAGAGTAAAAATAAGCGCGCTGCGAAAGTATGGGACCGCCGCGACTTTAAGAATCTCGATGACAGCGTCGAATTGGGTACTCGTAATATCAAAATTGCGATGCGGCGTCTTAGAAAATTTGCCAGAACAGGCGCCACAGAGGAGCTTGATCTGGATGACACCATCAAGTCGACGGCGCGCAACGCGGGCTTGCTCGACATCAAGATGGTTCCCGAGCGACACAACGCGGTGAAGGTGCTCCTTTTTCTGGATGTCGGAGGATCCATGGATCCTCATGTCAAAGTCTGTGAAGAGCTGTTTTCTGCGGCTCGCACCGAGTTCAAGCATCTTGAATATTTCTACTTTCATAACTTTATTTATGAGAGCGTGTGGAAGAACAATGTGCGACGCTTCAACGAGCGCACCGCTACCCTTGATCTGATGCATAAGTATGCCCACGACTACAAGGTGGTCTTTGTGGGAGATGCTTCCATGAGCCCCTACGAGATCATGCAGCCGGGGGGGTCGGTGGAGCATTGGAATGAGGAGTCGGGCGAGTTATGGATGCGTCGACTGCGTGAGACCTACGAGAAGTGTATTTGGATTAATCCCGTTCCCGAAGATGAATGGGAGTACACCCAATCAATTGCAATCACCCGTCAGCTGATGGAGGGAAAGATGTACCCACTAACACTCCGGGGATTGGAAGACGGGATGTCATTTCTGTCCAAGTAAAGTGTGTAACTAGCCCGGGCTAACCGGCGTTATGTCTGGACGTTTACAGCCGCCGTTACGCTACACTTAAACGAGTCGCGATCAATAAGAAGAGGGGGCCCTCATGAATCATTTTTTTCTTTCAAGCACCGTGCTTGTTTCACTGTTGGCAATCAGTGCCTGTGGATCAAAGTCAGACACCGGCACGGTTGAAAATGCTGTCCCCATCGCGGCACGGGTCGACACTGCCCGTATCGAGAATGCGGCGCAGGAGCCCGAGATGTGGCTCACTTATGGCGGCAGCTACGACGAGCAGCGTCACTCTGCTCTGGGCCAGATTAATCGCGACACTTTGCCCGAGCTTGGCGTGGGTTGGATTTACGAAATGGCGAAGCCGCGTGGCGCCGAGGCGACTCCCATTGTGGTCGACGGCGTGATGTACGTTTCCAGCGCTTGGTCTGTGGTTTATGCCATTGATGCGAAGACCGGTGAGGAGATTTGGGTATATGACCCCCAAGTGTCCGGTAAAGATGCGGCTAAAGGCTGCTGTGACGTCGTCAATCGCGGTGTGGCGGTGCACGACGGCAAGGTGTTTGTCGGTGTGTTTGACGGCCGGCTGGAAGCGCTCGACGCAGCGACAGGGGAGGTCCTCTGGAGTGAGGTGACAGTCGATCAGAGCAAGCCCTACACCATTACCGGCGCTCCACGGGTGTTCAAAAACAAAGTGATCATCGGTAACGCTGGTGCCGAGTTGGGTGTTCGGGGATATGTGAGCGCCTACGATGTGGCGACGGGCGAGCTGGCATGGCGCTTTTACACGGTGCCGAACCCAGACAAAAAACCGGACGGCGCGGCGTCAGACGAAATACTGGCCAAATTGGCTAACGATACCTGGGGTGACGATGGCGCTTGGGTGACAGACGGCGGCGGCGGAACGGCCTGGGATTCGATTGTTTACGATACTGTGAATGATCAGGTCATCATCGGCGTGGGTAATGGTTCCCCCTGGAATCCAGATATTCGTGACCCCAACAGTGACGGAGATAACTTGTTTCTGTCATCTATCCTCGCGGTGGATGCTGATACCGGCGGCTATCGCTGGCACTATCAAACCACGCCGCGAGATCGTTGGGATTACACGGCCACGCAACAGATTATGCTGGCGGATCTGCCACTCGGAGAGGGCGGTACCTCTCGGCGGGTAGTTATGCAGGCGCCGAAAAACGGTTTCTTTTATGTGTTGGACGCCGCGGATGGAGAGCTGATCTCGGCAACGCCCTTCACCAATCAGAATTGGACCACGGGGGAGTTTGATGAAAATGGCCGCCCGATTCTGATTGAGGAGGCGGTCGACCTGGCGCTTTACGCCGTCGTACCAGGTCCCACTGGGGCGCACAACTGGCACCCAATGGCGTTTAACCCCGACACAGGATTGGTGTACATCCCGGTCAATGAGATTCCCTTCTTTTATGACAAAACTCGGAATGTGAAGGAGAGCAAATCTTTCTGGAATATCGGTTACGACGCGGCAGCCGGATGGCCGGTCGAATACCCTGCGGGCACGCTGGATGCTGTATCAGGGCTTGATGGCGGCACGTTGCTGGCCTGGGATCCGGTGAAGGCAGAGCCCAGGTGGGCGGTGCCTTTCCCTTTGCCGCTTAACGGTGGCGTTCTCAGTACCACAGCAGGACTGGTATTTCAGGGGAACAAATTTGGCGAGTTTGTCGCCTATGACGCCGAAACCGGAGAGCGCCTGTGGTCTCACACATTGGTAGGCAACGCCGCCGCCGCACCCATGACCTACGAGATCGATGGGGAGCAATACCTTAGCGTGCTATCAGGATGGGGTAGCGTGTCCAACTTGATTGCGGGGTTTACCTATGGGGAAGCTAAAGCCAATGAGCCCGCACGGGTAATTACGTTTAAGTTGGGGGGCGCAGAATCCATGCCTGCTCCGCTCGCGACTACTGTTTCAGCGACGCCCAAGTCAGCTATGTTTGGCGAGCCCGACCAACATCAGCTGGGTATGCAGCGCTTTGCAGAAAACTGCCATTTTTGTCACGGGGCGTTCGCTGTGAGCGGCGGCGTTATTCCTGACTTACGTTGGTCAGCGATTTCAGCCAATGAACAGGCCTGGGATCAGGTGGTCCGTGAGGGCGCTCTGGAGAAGCAGGGCATGGTCTCCTTTGCTGGGCATTTGAGTAAAGAAGATACCGATGCCATCAGGGCTTACGTCATCCAGCAGGCATGGTTGGCGGTCACCAACGGCGATGCCGCGGCCCCGGGCGGGCAATGACCTGTCTCATCGTTGTAATGGGGCTAAATGAAACGCAACGAGCGCTGCGGCAACAGCCACATTGAGTGATTCCACACCGTTTTTCATCGGAATACTCACGCGCTCGCTGGCGAGCTTGCGGGTGCTTTGGCTGATGCCCTCACTCTCGCTGCCAAGCACAAAAACGGTGGGCGAGGTGGGCTGATAGTCGAACAGAGAGCAGGAAGCGCTGGCTTCTAAAATTGCAATGTTGAACCCCGCCTGTTTGAGTGCGGTCAGACCACGGTCCACTTGCTCGCAGTGGATAATCGGCGCGCGAAATAGGGTTCCGGCCGATGCCTTGATGACAAGTGGACCCAGCGTAGCGACCCCCTTAGCGGGATAGAGCAGCCCATGAACGCCTGCGGCGACGGCAGAACGAATGATCATGCCCACATTTTGTGGGTTGGTGATGCCATCGAGGGCAAGCACGGTGGCAGCCGCGTGCGTGCGTGCCACAAACTCACTGATCGAGAAGAAGTTTTTGCATTTAATATCTAACGCAACTCCCTGATCTTGCCTGCTATTTTTGGATATTCTTGAAAGAGAAAGGCGGTCGTGGTGGCGCATTTCGACGTTACGCTGTTTGGCTAACGCGGTGATCTGCGAAATGATTTCTGAGGGGCGGTTACTGGTGGCAAGATGCAGGCAATGAATGGACAGCGCCGGGTTCAGTAGGGCTTCGAGTATGGGTTTACGTCCATAGAGAGTAACGCCGCCATGGGGTGTCCAACGAGGGCCAGAGCTGTCAGTCATTGTCGGTACGGGGAGCGTGTAATGAAACCATTAATACTCTACACCACCCTTGGGTGTCACCTGTGTGAGCACGCCGAGGCAATTCTGGATGCCGCGAGGTGCAGTTATAAGGCGGTCGACATCGCGGAGGACCTGACATTGCTCGAGCGCTACGGTGTGCGCATTCCGGTGGTGAGAGATGCTCAGGGTAGAGAGCTGGGTTGGCCCTTCGATACAGTACAACTGATGGCGTTTTTGTCTGGTTCTTGATGCCGCGTGAGGCCGCTGCCTAGTCACCGACATCGACTTTAACTGCGAGCACGTCGCACTCTGCACTGTGCATTACCCCGTCGGTAGTCGATCCCAATAGCAGGGCGAGCCCCCAGCGCGCGTGTGTGCCGACAACGATCAGGTCGCAGTCAACCGTTTTCGCCTGTGTAGGGATCTCGGCCTCGGGGCGGCCTGTCGTCAAGTGTCGATTAGCCGCCGGGACGTCAAGCGATTCGCACAGCCCATCCAGTTGTTCTTTTGCCTGACCCTGAATTTCCTCCTGAATGGCGGAAAAATCCATCGGGATATCTCCGCCATAGGTAATAGCCAAAGGTTCGATAACGTGCAGCACATGTAGCGTCGCACCGTTTTGTTTCGCCAGAGCGGACGCGCGTCCGGCAACCTGTTCGGTAGTGACGCCCAAATCGACTGCCACGAGAATGTTTTGGTAGGGCATACTCTCCCCGGTTTTTTGCTATCGCTTACATAAATAATGTAGTGCAAAACATCGTGCTTGTCTCGCCGGAGTAATCGCGTGGTTTATTTTTTCATTCTGCTGGGTCTCGCCGTCGTCATTGCTCCTTTGCTCTCAGCGAGGCCCAGTAAGGGGCAGCGGCGAAAGGCCGCACTACGCGATGAGGCACGACAATACGGATTGCGCGTTTCAATCAGGCCTCCACCGGACATCCCGCCCCGATTTCGATTCGCGCCGGCTGATGAGCTCGTATGCTACGAACGGATGTTGCCTAAGGTGTTACAGGCGGCGGGGCGACAATGTCGTTACGTCCGACTTGATAACGAGTGGCGATCAATTTTTGATGACCTATCGCCCCCCGATTGGGTCCGTCGATTGCCAGAGGGAGCAGTGGTGGCCGAGTTATCAGAGCGTAATGCCAGCATTTTTTGGGACGAGCGGGGTGGCCTCGAGGATCTCGCCACACTGCATCAAGCGGTTGAATTAATTGACTAATCTTCTGGTTGATGCCAGTCGGTATGGGGCAGATCAATTTTACCGTCGCACTTGACCCCGAGGGAAATCGCCCTTATAGATGCCCACCTTCCGACGCGCGGGTTGACTTTGAACCCGGTTCAGCAGAGCAGGCAAATAGGTTTTATGGGTAAAGCACTGGTAATTGTGGAATCGCCGGCCAAGGCCAAAACGATTAACAAGTATCTTGGTAAGGACTTCATCGTAAAGTCCAGCGTCGGTCATATTCGCGACCTGCCGACCTCTGGCAGCGCCACCCCTGCGGATCCAAAAGAGCGCGCCGCTCAGGCGGCGCTCACCCGTAAAATGGCGCCCGACGAGAAGGCCCGCTATCAGGCGCGCAAGAAGCGTGAACAGCTGGTAAAGCGCATGGGTATCGATCCTGATAATGGTTGGCGAGCGCGCTATGAGATCTTGCCGGGTAAGGAAAAAGTGGTAAGCGAGTTGAAGCGGCTTGCCAAAGATAGCGACGCCATCTATCTCGCAACAGACTTGGATCGGGAGGGCGAGGCAATCGCCTGGCATCTGCAGGAGGCGATTGGCGGAGATACCAGCCGTTATCACCGCGTTGTTTTTAATGAAATCACTCAAAAAGCGATAAAAGAGGCGTTCAACCGTCCGGGAGAGCTGGACACCGCCCGAGTGCAGGCGCAGCAGGCGCGCCGCTTTTTGGATCGGGTAGTGGGTTTTGAGGTGAGTCCGCTCTTGTGGGCGAAGGTGGCAAGAGGGTTGTCGGCAGGGCGTGTGCAATCTGTCGCGGTGCGCCTTGTCGTCGAGCGTGAGCGTGAAATTCGCGCCTTCGTGCCTGAGGAGTACTGGGAGGTGCATGCGCTGCTGCAGGCAGAGGATATCCCGCCCGTACGCTTTATGGTCACGCACCGAAACGGTACAAAATTTGAGCCCAAAACACAGGCCGAGGCGGAATCGGCCGTCGAGGCGATGACGGGTGCCGCCTTTGACGTGACTGACCTGGAGTCCCGTAAGACTAGCTCCAAACCGTCCGCACCTTTTATCACTTCGACCCTGCAGCAGGCTGCCAGCACGCGTATGGGGTTTAGCGTCAAAAAGACCATGACACTGGCTCAGCGGCTTTATGAGGCCGGCTTTATCACTTACATGCGAA
>Ga0181596_10002214_pt1 | contig 18963 bp, 23 predicted proteins | sample 041ome_6_FD_148655 | JGI IMG/M metagenome (GOLD analysis project Ga0181596, IMG submission 148655) | Coastal salt marsh microbial communities from the Groves Creek Marsh, Skidaway Island, Georgia - 041402US metaG (spades assembly) | ecosystem: Environmental > Aquatic > Marine > Intertidal zone... | reverse complement strand
GTGCAGTGGCTCACCGTGAACTTCGCGGTGCCGAGCTTCGCTCCTGAAATCACCGAGATCGGGGGCTACCGGTTCCAGGTGCCCGGTGTGGTCAGCGCCGACTTGGAGGTTGTGGTGCCGTGAACGGCCATATGAATCACGATCGCACCATCTGGGTCGGCTCACACGACGCGCATACACTCGTCGCTGTGAGCGCCGTCAACCCCCGCCGTCGCCGTCGTATTCCCGGTATTGCCGCTGCTGTTGGCGCGGCGATCGCCCTGTCTGCATGCGCCACCGACGCACCGCAGGACACATGGCAACCTGCCGGGGAGAACGCGCAGAAGATTCACGATCTGCAGTGGCCGGTATTCCTCACCGCTGGCATCGTCGGCGTGTTGGTGTTCGGCCTGCTAGCCGTGACCGTGCTGCGGTTCCGTGACAAGGGCCAGTCAATGCCCGAGCAGACCCACGGCAAGCCCGTCATCGAATATCTCTTCATCGCCATCCCGGCGGTGATCCTCGCCGCGATCGCCATCCCCACCGTGGGCGTGGTGATGGCCCTCGCCGACACCGACGACACCGAATGCGTCATCAACGTCACGGGTCAGCAGTGGTGGTGGGAATACGACTACGAGGTCGAAGATGACGGCACGATCTGCGGGTTCGCCCCCACTGCCGCTGAGACCGCTCCGATCGTCACCTCCGGCCAGTTGGTGATCCCCGCCGACACCAAGGTGTTGCTGCGCGGAACCAGCCGTGACGTGATCCACAGTTACTGGATCCCGCGCCTGAATGGCAAGCGCGACATGGTGCCCGGGCGTGTGCACTACCTACGCCTGTCATCGGAGACGCCGGGCATCTACGCCGGCCAATGCACCGAGTTCTGCGGTCTCAGCCACGCCAACATGCGCATGGAGACCATCGTGTTGGAACCTGACCACTTCCAGCAGTGGTTGGACAACGAACTTGAGCCGTACACCTCGCCAGAAGAAGGCACCCTTGCCGCCGCCGGCGAATCCACTTTCATCACTCAGTGCTCACGCTGCCACCAGGTGAACGGACTGGTGGACGACCGCGGCACCGACGACCCCGATGACGACACCTTGGTGGTGTCGTACCCCGACCAGTTCGTGTACTCCGGCGCCGCACCGAACCTCACGAACCTCATGGGTCGCAACACCTTCGCCGGCGCCACCTTCGATCTGCTCACCGACGAGTGCCGTGCCGACGTGTGGGAAGCGGACCCCGAGGTGTTCGGCGAGCGCTACCTGGCCGGCGTCACCGAGGATTGCCTGAACGAAATCGAACTGCGCGAATGGCTCCGCAACTCACCGGCCAAGAAGCCGATGTACGCCGATGCCGAAATGCTGACCGAAACCGACGGCAAGACGCGCGGCATGCCCTATCTGGCCCTCTCCGAGGACCAGATCGACGAACTTATTGCCTACCTGCTCGAGCGTAAGTGAGGTCCTGATATGGCCATCATCGAACGACCGACCGACACACCTGCTGTCGTCAGCCCCGACGCCGCACCCGCGGTGGCCACGCCGGCCACCTCCTACGGTGTGTTCCGTCGCCCGGTGGAAACCACCGGCTGGAAGTCGTGGCTGTTCACCATTGACCACAAGAAGCTCGGCATCATGTACGGCGTCGTCGCCATGGCGTTCTTCGTCATCGGCGGTATCGAAGCCCTGCTGATCCGCCTGCAGCTCGCCGGCCCCGACGGCACCGTGTTGTCGGCCGATGCTTACAACCAAATGTTCACCATGCACGCCACCACCATGGTGTTCCTTTTCGTCATGCCGATGGCGGCAGCCTTCGCCAACTACATGGTGCCGTTGCAGATCGGCGCCCGCGACGTGGCCTTCCCCCGAATCAACGCGTTCGGTTTCTGGACGTTCTTGTTTGGCGGCCTGTTCTTGAACACCTCGTGGATCCTCGGTGGTGCCGCCGACGGTGGTTGGTTCATGTACGCCCCGAACTCCTCGGTGGCGTTCTCGCCGACCAACGGTGTGGACTTCTGGGCGCTCGGCCTGCAGATCACCGGTATCGCATCGCTCACCGGCGCCATCAACTTGATCGTCACCGTGATCAACATGCGCGCACCCGGCATGAGCCTGATGAAGGTACCCATCTTCACCTGGATGATCATGGTGGTGCAGTTCCTGTTGCTGTTCGCCATCCCGGTCATCACCGTCGCGCTGTTCCTGTTGATGTTCCAGCGCAGTTTCGATGCCACCTTCTTCTCGGTGGAAGCCGGTGCCGACCCGCTGCTGTGGCAGCACCTGTTCTGGATCTTCGGTCACCCCGAGGTGTACATCATCGTTCTGCCGGCCTTCGGCATCGTGTCCGAAGTGCTGCCGGTGTTCTCGAAGAAGCCGTTGTTCGGCTACCCGCTGGTGGTGTTCTCGGGCGCCGCGATCGGTTTCGTCGGATGGGGCGTGTGGGCCCACCACATGTTCGCCTCCGGCCTCGGCCCCATCTCGGTGGCCGTGTTCTCCGTGGCCACGATGGCCATCGCCATTCCCACCGGCGTCAAGATCATCAACTGGGTGATGACCATGTGGGGCGGCAAACTGAAGTTCACCGTGCCCATGCTGTACGCCGTCGGTGTGATCGTGCAGTTCACCATCGGTGGTCTGTCCGGCGTCACCCACTCGGTCGCGCCGTCGGATACTCAGCAGACCGACACCTACTACATCGTGGCGCACTTCCACTATGTGATCTTCGGTGGTGCCGTGCTCGGTCTGTTCTCCGGCCTCTACTACTGGTGGCCGAAGATGTTCGGCAAGATGCTGAACGAGCGCATGGGACGCTGGAACTTCTGGCTGACCATCATCGGCATGAACCTCACCTTCGGCCCGATGCACGTGCTCGGTCTGCAAGGCCAGCCGCGCCGTATGTACAGGTGGACCGAGAACCGCGCCGGTGAAGGGTTCTTCAACATCGGGTTCTGGAACCTTGTCGCGTCGATTGGATCGTTTGTCCTCGCACTCGGCGTGTTGTTGTTCTTCGTGAACATCTATGTCTCGCACCGAAAGGGCACGCAGAAGGCCCCTCTCGATCCGTGGGATGCCCGCAGCCTTGAGTGGATCACCACCAGCCCGCCGAAGGAACACAACTTCGACCGGACCCCCACCGTGGGCCACCTCGACGAGTTCTTCCATCGCAAGTATGAAGACCGTGGCGAAGGCGACCATCACGACTACCACCAGGTGGCCACCGCAGAAGAGATCGTTGCTGAAGAGGAGGCCAAGGGCGATAGCCACATCCACCTGCCGTCGCCGTCGTACTGGCCGATCCTGCTGTCGCTGGCGTTGCCGATCATGGCCTATGGCGTGATCTACAACATCTGGCTGATCGTCGGCGGTGCCGCACTCGCCCTGCTGTCGATGTATGGCTGGGGTATGGAACCTCACACCGCTCCCGACGACGACTACGACCCGCCGGCTGCCGGCACCGAACTGGAGGTCGCCGCCCATGGCTGACACCGCCGTGGCTCCGGCCACCGGACATGACGCCCACGACGACCACGGCGCGCATCACTCCTCCACTGGCCTGTCCAACAACAAGTTGGCGATGTGGATGTTCCTCGGGTCGGAGTGCCTGCTCTTCGGCGGCCTGATCTCCACCTACATGCTGTACCGCGGTCGGCACTCGGAGAACCTCGGCCCTGACCAAGTGTGGGACATCCCCTTCACCTCGGCATCGAGTTTCGTGCTGCTCATGTCGTCGCTCACCATGGTGCTCGCCGTGTCATCGGCTCACCGCAAGGACGACCGCAACACCAAGGTCTGGTTGATGGTGACGGCTCTGCTCGGCGCACTCTTCGTTGCCGGTCAGGTGTACGAGTTCACAACCTTTTACCGCGAAGGTCTCGGCTTCACCACGAGCCTGTTCTCGTCCAGCTTTTACACGCTCACCGGTTTCCACGGTGTGCACGTCACCGTTGGCATCATCATGTTGACCTCCTTGGTTGGCATGATCGGTAAGAACCGAGTGCCCGGGGATAAAGCAGAAACCGTGGAGCTGTTCGGCTTGTACTGGCACTTCGTTGACGTGGTGTGGATCTTGATCTTCACCCTCGTCTACCTGATCCCGGCCTGACGCCCACCAGCGAGGACATCATGACCGTCACCGACACCGACCAGCATCACAACACCCACGAGGGCGAATCTCACGGCCTGTCCGACATGGGCTACGTGAAGATCGCCGTCTTCCTTGCCGCGGTAACCGCCATCGAGGTGGCGCTCAGCTACACCCAAGACCAACTCGGTGCCGCATTCCTCCCGCTGCTGCTGATTCTCATGGGTGTCAAGTTCTTCTGCGTGATCTTGTACTTCATGCACCTGAAGTTCGACTCGAAGTTGTTCGGTTTGATGTTCTACATCGGCATGTTCTTAGCCATTGGCTGTTATGGCGTGTTCTTGCTGAGCATGCACTTCTTCTCGTCCTGACCCGCACGGGTCACGGTCGCCCCCCACCCCCGGAGACGACATGGTCGCCCAGACCAACAACTGGAACCTGAACCCGTGGGATTTCGTGGCGCACCCCGAAGTGTGGCTGCTGGTCGGATTTCTGACCGCGGCCTACGTTTACACCGTCCGCGTCATCGGCCCGAAAGCTGTACCGGTCGGCCAACCGGTGGTGACACGCCGCAATCTCTACGCGTTCGGTGCGGCCATGGCGCTGCTGTGGGTGTCATCAGATTGGCCTGTGCACGACATCAGCGAGGACTATCTGTACTCGGTACACATGGTGCAGCACATGGCCCTCAGCTTCTTTATCCCACCGCTTGCACTGCTGGCCACTCCGGCGTGGCTGATGCGGATTCTGATCGGTGACGGTGGCCTGTATCGCGCGGTGCGCTGGCTCACCCGCCCCGTCGCCGCCGGTGTGGTGTTCAACGGTGTGGCCATGCTCACCCACATCCCGCTGCTGGTGAACGCCTCCGTCGGTGATGGCTTCTGGAACGGCGCGTTGCACTACGGGCTGCACGTGGCCGTGGTGGTGACCTCGTTGCTGATGTGGATGCCGGTCGTCGGGCCCATCGAGGAGTTCCGCATTGGTCTCGTCGGCAAGATGATCTACCTGTTCGCCCAGTCGATTGTGCCCACCATTCCTGCTGCCTGGCTCACATTCGCCGAAGGCACCGTGTACACCGCCTACGAAGTACCGCTGCGGTTGTGGGGTATTTCGGTGGCGTCCGATCAGCAACTCGCGGGCGCATTCATGAAACTTGGTGGCGGTATTTTCTTGTGGGGCTTGGTGATCTACTACTTCACCCAGTTCGCCAAAGATTTCCGCACCAGTCACGACTACCGCCGCGGCAGCCGTATGCCCGATGCAGAGATCGTCGGCAATGCCGAGGTGCCGCTCACCACGGCCGACGTCGAACGCGCTTTTGCCGAGACCACTCCGGCCCGCGACGATCGCGACTGAAACCGTCCGACCTGCCGCGGCAGGTGTATTACGGTACGGGGTATGAGCGATATGCAGCCGCCACCGCCACCATCGCCCGGCGACATGCCGCCGCCCCCACCGCCACCAGGCGATACATCACCTGCGACCGGTGGCACGGACGCATGGGGAACCGACCACAGCGGCCGCGCCGGGTTCGGTAACCGACTCGGCGGCTACCTTCTCGACGGCTTGCTGTACGGCATCGCTATGGCAGTGCCGATCATCATCGGTGTCGTGATGATCGTGGCCGCGTTCGCGGACTGTGTGACCGTGTTTGATGATGTCATCTGCCCCGACGGCGCACCATCAGGCGGGCTTCTCGGTGGTGGCATTGCGGTTGTCGTGCTCGGATTCTTATTCGTTGTGGTGATCTACCTACGTGCCCTCGGCCGTACCGGCCAGACGTGGGGTCGTCGCATTGTCGGCAACAAGGTGGTCCGGGTCGACAACGGTGATGTCCCCGGCATCGGCCGTGCTCTCGGGCGTGAACTCTTCGGGTGGATCATCTCTGCCAACATCTTGTATCTCGGGTACCTGTGGATGATTTGGGACAAGGATCGCCAGACCTGGCACGACAAGGTGGCCGGCACCGTCGTGGTGCGCACCCGCTGACCGCACCACGACACCAGACGGGGCACCGGGGATCACCGCCGGTACTCTCTGCATCGTGATCGACGTTCGGCTTCTGCGCACCGACCCCGATGGCGTGCGCTCTGCACTCGCCCGCCGCGGCGACACCGCGGTGCTCACCCAACTCGATGATGCCGCTCGGCTTGATGCGCGCCTGCGTGAGATCACGTCGGCACGTGATGACATACGTTCCCAGGTGAATGCCATCTCGAAACAGGTGGGGCAATTGCGTCGCTCGGGCAGCGACGCCGATATCGCCGAAACTGAGCAGCTGCAGGCCACGAGCCGTGCGTTTGGCGCCGACGAAGACCGTCTCGCTGTCGAACATGACGAGGTCGAGGCTGCACTGCGTGAGGTGCTGTTGGCGATACCGAACCTGCCGCATCCCGACGCACCCGACGGCGTCGACGACAGCGAGAACCCGGTGGTGCGCGGCCCGTATCTGCCCGATGGCGGCACCGATGGATTCGCTGATCATCAACACGTGCCGCATTGGGACACCGCGGTGGAACTCGGCATCCTCGACGCGGAACGCGCCACGAAAATCGCCGCGTCGATGTTCACCATGCAGCGCGGAGCAGGCGCCACCATGGCGCGCGCGCTGTGCCAGTACGCGCTCGACACCTGCGCCGATGAGTTCGAAGAGATTCGACCGCCATCGCTGGTGTCGACGGCCACGCTCACCGCCACCGGCCAGCTGCCCAAGTTCGCCGACGACTCCTACGCGATCGAACGTGACGGATTGTGGTGCATCCCCACCGCCGAGGTGCCCCTCACCTCGATGTACGCCGGTGAAGTCGTTGCTGCCGCCGAACTGCCCGCCCGATTCATGGCCTACAGCCCGTGCTTCCGTCGTGAAGCTGGAGCTGCTGGTCGTGACACGCGCGGCATGCTGCGCAGCCACGAATTCGACAAGGTCGAAATTCTCGCCCTAGCCACCCCTGACCAAGCCCCCGAACTGCTGATGCAGATGGTGGACCGTGTCGAGTCGATGATCGCCGCCCTCGGTCTGCATCACCGCGTGATCGAGATCTGCACTGGCGACCTCGGCCAAAGCCATCACCGCTCATTCGATATCGAGGTGTACGCCCCAGGGTGCGCGCAATGGCTGGAAGTGTCGTCGGTGAGCTGGTTCTCCGACTATCAGGCACGCCGCGGCGACATTCGTTACAAACCCGTCGACGTCGACGGCACCCCGCAAAAGGGCACCGCGTTGGTGCACACCTTGAACGGCTCGGCACTCGCCGTGCCCCGCGTGTGGGCCGCGATCTGTGAAACCCACCGCAACGCCGACGGCACCGTGACCGTGCCCGACGTCCTGCGGCCCTATATGCGCGGCATCGATGTGATCGGTGTCAGCTGAGAACGAGCGCCTCATGGACCCTGACGAGATCCGCAACCGCCGCATTCAATACGAGACCGCTGGTCTTGATGTGAGCGATGTGGATGTTGACCCGGGGCAGCAATGGCATCGGTGGTATTCAGAGGCGTCAGAAGCAGGCATCGCCGAACCTCATGCCATGACCGTGGGCACCGCCGACACCGACGGTGTGCCCGATGCCCGCATCGTGTTGGCCCGCGGCGTGGACGCCGACGGGCTGCGGTTCTACACGAACTACAACTCGGCGAAAAGCCGTCAACTCGACGCCAACCCGCATGCGGTCGCGGTGTTCTCATGGCTGGCACTGCACCGCCAGGTACGGGTACGTGGGCGCGTGGCACGAGTGTCGGCCGATGACAGCGACGCGTACTTTGCGTCGCGTCCACGCGGCAGCCGCATCGGGGCGTGGGCATCGCCACAAAGCGAGGTGATTGCCGACCGCGCCGAATTAGAAGCGCTGGTGGCCGCCACCGAGGAACGCTACGTCGATGCCGATGTGCCACGGCCGGCGTACTGGGGTGGCTGGCTGATCATGGTGGACTCGTGGGAGTTCTGGCAGGGGCGCCCCAGCCGGCTGCACGACCGCATCCGCTACCGGCGTGATGGCGACGGTTGGGTGCTCGAACGACTGGCGCCGTAAATCGCTGCGGTTGGCGCCGTACACCATTGCGGTTGGCGCCGTTCGGCACGGTGTTCTGGCGCCCGGGGTGACGGCATTCGGCACCACTCGTAGACTGAGGGTCGATGTCCGCGAACCCTCCCGCCGTGTTGCCGCAGGCAAATGATCCGTGCTGGTGCGGCAGTGGGCGTAAGTACAAGCGGTGCCACCGCCGCGACGAAGGCAAAGTGATGCCGGGCGAGGTGTCGCCGATGCGCACCGTGCCCGACCACATCGCACGACCGTCCTATGCCGACACCGGTGAGGTGGAGCGCTGGGACGAACCGGTGGTGAAGAGCCCCGAGGTCATCGAAGCCATGCGTCACGCGGGTCGCGTGGCATCAGAGGTGCTGCGGCTCGCCGGCGAATTCCTGCAGCCCGGTATCACCACCGACGACGTCGACGCGTATGTGCACGACCTGTTCATCGAACGTGGCGCCTACCCGAGCACGCTGAACTATCACGGGTACCCGAAGAGCCTGTGCACCTCGGCCAACGAAGTGATCTGCCACGGCATTCCCGACAGTCGCATTATTCGCGACGGCGACATCATGAACCTCGACGTCACCGGTTTCATCGGTGGCGTCCACGGTGACACGAATGCCACGTTCTGCATCGGCGACGTCGACCCCACCAGCCATGAACTGGTGCGCATCACCGAGGAATGCACCTGGCGCGGCATCGAAGCGGTGCGTCCCGGCCGGCCGCTGTCCGATATCGGCCGTGCCATCGAAGACCACGCCCGTACAGGTGGCTACGGAGTGGTACGCGCCTTCATTGGCCATGGCATCGGCCACCAGTTCCACACCGACATTCAGGTGCTGCACTACTACGACTCTCGTGCGGCCACGGTGATGCAACCCGGCATGGTGTTCACCATCGAGCCGATGATCACGCTAGGAACCTGGCAGCACCGCATGTGGGACGACGGGTGGACTGCGGTGACCGCCGACGGCAAGCGCACCGCCCAGTTCGAACACACACTGGTTGTCACCGACGATGGGTATGAAGTGCTGACCGGTGGTCCCGATGCGGTGTCACCATCGCCGCCGTGGACTCGCTGACCTGCTGGCAAGCAACGACATCGCTTGGATATTCTGCAGTGCAACGACGTCAGTCGTTGACCCCCACCCCTCAACAATGGAGTCGACCATGACACTGCGCCCCCTGCGCCATACGTTCGCCCTCGCTGCTGTTGCGACCCTGATGCTGGCTGCCTGCGCCGACGACGGCCCCGATGCCATCGAGATCGATGGTGCGTGGGCGCGCACCAGCCCCGCGGCGGTCACCATGGGCGCGGCCTACATGCACATCACCGCGCGAGCGGGCGATGAGGTGGTCGCGGTGGCCGTGGATGAATCGGTGGCGGCATCCGCAGAGATTCACACCATGATGTCGGCCGACATGGCAGCTGAGCACGACGAGATGATGGCGTCGGGCGAGCATGACATGAACATGGACCGCGGCATGGACATGGATCACAACATGGACATGGATGGTGACATGGATGGCCAGATGGGTGGCGGTGCAATGGTGATGCGCCAGATCATGTCGCTGCCCTTGCCCGCCGGTGAGACCGTCGAACTGGCCCCCGGTGGCTATCACGTCATGCTCATCGGCCTCGTGGATCCGCTCAAGGTCGGCGACACCATTGACGTCACGCTCACCATGGTGAGCGGTGCGGTGCGCACCGTCACCGCCGAGGTACGCGACACTGCGCCCTGATCACAAGCGACAGCGCTCGTACCGGGCGTGGATCAATCACTCACAGCATTGACTGACGCCGGGCGAGGCCGGCTGCAGCCAGGCGGTGACCATCATCGCTGCCGAACCCATAGCCGTGATGACTGCCATCACCGTGAGGCCACGATCAAGACCAGCGGGCAGCACCGTAGGGATAAGCGCCGCCGACAGCGCATCAATTCGGCCAACGGCCCACACCACGATCTGCACTGCAGCCACTATCACCGCCGCCGTGGCGACGAACACTGAACGTCGACACGACACCGCGGCCACCGCAACCGCAACTAATGCCGTTGCGGGTAGCGCCCACCACGTGAGTGACGGTGCGGTGTCGGCGGGTGCATCACGCCACCATCCGGCACCAGCCACCACCGCTGCCCCTGCGGCAATTCCGGCAATGGCCACAGCGGCGAACGACGCGACATGACGCTGGCGTCGCCACACCATCACACCCGCAGCCATCAGCATGCATCCGATCACCGCACCAACGACTGGCGCGACGACCGACGGTGACGGCTGCAGCGTGGCCACCACCCGAACCGCGATCGAACGTCCATCGATCACCAGTGGCACAACAGCATTCACGACCTCATCACCAGGTTCGGCCCCGATCGGTGGTGTGGACTCCATCAGGTGAATGCGATGGTCATGCCACGCCCACGATCCGTCGTCGTCCACCTGTTCCCACAGGGGTTCTGCGGAATGGTCGACAATTGCCGGTCGTGCAGCGTCGCCGTAACGGTCCTGGTTGTAATAGGTGGAGAAACTGCGCTGATTCCGCCACACCGAGCCGTCGGCATCGATCCGCAGATACGGCTCACCCTCATAGCCGGGGATGCTGGCGGTACTGCCCGGTGCGGCGCGTAGCCATAAGAACGAGTCGTGACCCTCCACGCTGATGACCGCGCCCGGCAGGGAGACAGATGCGTCGGTGGTGGTCACAGGGGTCACCGCATCATTCACGATCACCTCGGTGATCACACTGCGGTAGTCCGTTGGCCCTGCCGCATCGGCTGCGACCGGGCCCGTCGGCCACAGCACCACGGCGCAGACGACGCCACACACACGCATGAATGACCTGGTGAACCGTCGCCGATCGTCGCACTGTTGACGTGCGCCAATCGACGGCCGGAGGCGTCGACCGCTCGCTGGATGCCCGGTCACGCCGCCACCACACGCAGCACGAACTGACCGCTGGAATGCACCGAGCATTCCCCGGACAGTTCACCAGGTGCGGTGAACGTCTGGCGGAGCTCTTCGCCCGGCCCCACATAGAACACGCCAACGGTGTGCCCCCGGTCGTCGTCATTCACGATACGAATCGTTTCACCGACGGTCATCACCAACTCGGCCGGCAAGATGTCGATGATCTCACCGCCGTCGATGCGTGCCCCGGTGCCAGCAGGAATCAGATAGTCGTGATCGATATCGGCGTCACCAACCGCGGCGGCCACCCCCGGACGCTGCGGGTCGTCACCACCGGTGGCCACGATCACCGCAACCAGTCCGCCGACGGCGAGCACAATCACCACCACAGCCGCGATCAGGCGGCGTGATGCACCACCATGTGGTGCGGCCATATCGCCAACATCAGCAGGGAGTCGCTCAGAGTTCATGGCCGCAGTCCGGCGAGAAGGTCACCGATGTCATCGGCCAGTTCTTGGGTCTCGATACCGAACGGCCATGTGAGCACCAGCGCCCCCGTGTCGTCCACGGCGTAGAGCTGGGTGGAATGCGCCACGTCGGTGCCGCCAGCATCGTTATCGGTCACGAGATATGACACGCCGAACGGTTCGGTGGCCGCCGTGAGCACCGTGGGGTCAGCCGAACCCAACGCGATGCCGTCAGCGAAGAAACTCTGGATGTAGTCATCGAGAATTGGCAGGTCACGATCGGGGTCGACGGTCACCATCGCCACATCTACGGCTTCTGCGGCATCGCCCAACCGGTTCAACGCCACCTTGAGATCAGCGAGAGTGGTGGGGCAGAAATCAGGGCAGTTCGTGTACCCGAAATACACGAGCAGCAACCCACCATCGACCGCACGGAACGCCACCTCGCCCGAGCCATCAGCACGCGGAAGGGCAACGTCACCCACCTGCGGAGCCGGTGACCGTGAATACCCGGCGAAACCCGCATCGCTATCGCCACCACAGGCCGACAGCATCGCCGCGATCACCACAGCCAGTGCCATCGCTGCACGGCGGGCAGCACTCATGGTGTCGTCCCCGGAGTGGCCAACTCGACGATGTAGCCAACGATGAGATCCACCTCATCGCGGGTCAAGGAGTTCGACGGCATCGGCAGGGAATATCCCTCCACCTGTTTCATGCCCGGCATCATGATCGACTCCACCAGGTAGTCACGGTCAGCGGTCACGATCGTGCCGTTCGACAACGGCCGGTCTGACATGAACAGCCCCACAAAAGCCGGGCCCACACCGCCGCCACCGTCGCTGCCGTGACAAGCAGCGCAGCCCGATGACATCATGAGCGACCGGCCAGCCGCAGCGGCATCGCTGAGCTGTACTTCGGGTGAATCCGAGCCACATGCCGCTGCACCTATCGCGAGACCGGCGGCGGCCACCGTCACCGCGATGCGCCCACCACGTCGACTGGCCATAACCCCAGTCAACCAGTCCGGCCGATGACCTGCACAGGTCAGAGGTCACGTTCTGCGACGTGTGACGAGTGACGCCATGAACACCGTGAAGATGTCGCTGGTGCGGGCGTCAACCCCGAAGGCGGCATCGGCGGCGCGACGCCCCGCATCGATGTCACCAGCCTCACATGCCTTCACCGCAGCGGTGAGATCGCCGGCTGGCCAGGGCATGTCGGCCACGGCAGCTGGTGACAGTCGAAACGATGTTGCCGACAACCCGGTGCCGGCGCGTTGATGCCACGCCCACACCGTGGCCACCGATGAGGTCAATACGGCTGCGACCTGGTGCACATCCACCTCTGGTGAGTCCGTCGGGATCACCGACACCACCGGCACCCCGGGCAGCCACACGCCGTCGACATCAGCCACGGCTTCTACGGTGCGGGTCTGTGCGGCGACCAGCACCTTGGGCACCAACAGGCGTTCCGCCCACGCGACGAAACGCCCGGTGAGGCGTGAGCGGTCGACCACAGGCGCCTGCACACGTTGGCCAGCGAATCGCACCGGGCGTTCACCCCAGTGACACTGCCACGGGTCGATCACACCAGAGGTGACAAGCGCTGGACGCTCACGGGTGGGTGTAGCACCAGCTGACGGCACCACCGCGTCGACCAAGGCGTAGTACTCGTCGCGGAAATTGGCCGACACGCGGCAGCGGTCGCCCAGCGTTCCATCCACCGTGAACGTGCCGAGATCGGGCACCCCCACCGAGGAGGTGACCACGTGCGACCACACCGGCGACCCGGGCACCGTCCGCGGCGCAGAACCAGCAGTGAAGCCCAGCACGCACACATCGACGTGGGCGTCGAACACCCGGTCGGGATGCCACCACCATGTGTCGAGCACCGCGCGCTGCTCGGCACGTCGTCGAACACGCCCCGCATCTCGTGAGGCCAGCACCGATGTGGGCAACACCAGCACCACGCGCCCTTCGGGGCGCACCAGCGTCATCGACAAATCGATGAACGCGAGCGCGAGATCGCCATAGGGTCCCGTGTCCGCTGTTGGCGCGGACGTTGTGTTCTGGCCGCGTGGCAGCGGCGATCGAAACGGTGGGTTGCCCACCACCACATCGGCACATCCACCGGGCAGCACCGCCGACCAGTCGATGTCCAACGCATCGGCACAGATGAACTCGTCCACGCCCTCTGGGTGGGTGAGCGTCGGGTCGATGTCGACGCCGATGGTGTGCACCGTGTGCCCGGTGGCACGCAGCCGTTCAGCTGCGGCCACCAGCAGGCGACCATCGCCGCAGGCCGGGTCGAGCACGGTCATCGTGTGTGCAGAATCGGTGGTCGGCGACGCGACGGTGGCCACCGCCATGTCTGCCACCTTCGCGACGAGCGCCGGTGGCGTGTACCACGCACCGAGGCGTCGTCGTTCGGCTATTTGCCGATCCGACACCGACACAGCGTAGGGTTCGCGCCGTGGTCGACCGCTACACCACGTTCTCGCGCGATGAATGGTCGCGGCTGCGGGCTGCCACGCCGCTCACCCTCGGCGTTGACGACCTCGATCAGTTGCTCGGTATCAACGAACAGATCGACCTCGATGAAGTCGCCACCGTGTACCTGCCGCTCAGTCGATTGCTGAACCTGTATGTGAGCGCGGTGCAGGACCTGCATCGGGTGTCGAGCACGTTCCTCGGCGACATGGCACCAAAGGTGCCGTACGTCATCGGTGTGGCTGGCTCGGTCGCGGTGGGCAAGAGCACATTCAGCCGGGTGCTGCAGGCCCTACTGGGGCGCTGGCCCGACCATCCCAAGGTGGACCTGGTGACCACCGATGGATTCTTGTACCCCAACGCGGAACTAGCGGCCCGTGGGCTGATGGAACGCAAAGGTTTCCCCGAGAGTTTCGACACGCGCGGCCTGCTCGAGTTCTTGCGGGCGGTGAAGAGCGGCGCACCGCGAGCGATCGCCCCCGTGTACGACCATGTGGTCTACGACATCGTCGATGACCGCACCGTGGTGGTGGAAAACCCCGACATCGTCATCGTCGAAGGGCTCAACGTGTTGCAGGTCGACCGTGACGGCACCGAGTTCGTCAGCGACTACTTCGACTTCTCGATCTACATCGATGCCGATCCAGCTCATATCGAAGAGTGGTATGTGCAGCGGTTCTTCACCCTGCGCAACTCGGTGTTCACACGGCCAGAGAGCTACTTCAGAAACTTCGCCGGGCTTGATGACACCGCCGCCGAGCAGATGGCGCGCGGTATCTGGGAACGCATCAACGGCGAGAACCTGCGCAGCAACATCGAACCCACCCGCGACCGGGCAGGGCTGGTGCTGCGCAAAGGCGCGGATCACCGAGTGGAATCGGTGCGGCTCCGCAAACTCTGACCGCCACCGCGGCGCAGATCAGGCGTGGCCTGCCAGCCAGGCGGGCACATCGCGGATCGAACCCAGTTCGGCATAGGAATGCTCGGGGTCGTCGACGGTCTCGTGATGCCAGGTGAGGTGATACGGCACATGAATGCCGAAGCCGCCGATCTCCACCACCGGCAACACGTCGGAGCGAACCGAATTGCCGACCATCGCGAACGTGGCCGGGTCGATATCCCAGTCGCTGAGGAGCCGCCGATACGCGTCAGGATCCTTCTCGAGCACCACCGCCACGTGCTCGAAATGATGTTCAAGACCGGACGTGCGCACCTTGCGGGTCTGATGCACCAGATCACCTTTGGTGATCAGCACCACACGATGGGTCGCACCGACCGCCGCAAGAGTTTCGGGCACACCATTGAGGATCTCGACGGGATGTCGCAGTAGGTCATGTACATGGTCGACGATGCGGCCGATCACCGATGCCGGAACCCGACCGGCGGTCACCGTCACCGCGCATTCCACCATCGACAGGCCGAACGCTTTCACTCCGTAACCCGACAGGGGGATGTTGCCGACCTCGACCGAGGTGAGCGCAGCTCGCAGATCCACACCGTCGGGCACATACGGCCCGACGAGTTCCATGAACAGGTCTTCTGCGCCGCGGAAGAACTCTTCGTTACGCCACAACGTGTCGTCGGCATCGAAGGCCACAACCTCGATCTGTGATCGCGTCGATGGGTCGTGGTGGTCCACGATGTGGGGCGTCACCGGTGGATCGCGTTCAAATAGTTGTACACGGTGATGCGGCTCACCTCGAGCGCATCGGCCACGTCTTCGACGGCGCGACGCAAGATGAATGCACCGCGTTCATCGAGCAGGCGCACCGCTCGCTGTTTGTCTTCGCGCGACAGGGTGGGAAGGGGGCCACCGAGTTCGGCTTCGACGGTTTCGATGAGGCGGTCGAGAGCGCCATGAATCGGTGGCAGTCGCACGGCCGCGACAGCGTGGCCGTCCCAGCGCAGTTCGATATCGGCGGCTGATGCGTCGGCGAGATCCACCACCCGGGCCCCAACGGCGTCGAGCACGGGGCGCACCGCGTCGATGAGCGGATGCTCGGGCGTGCTCACAATTCGGCTCCATCGGCGCTGACCATGGTGTTCACGTGGGTGGCACCGTGCGCGATCGCTGCACCGACGGCGATCGACACCACCTCGGCCACCCGGTCGGGATCGGTGTCGACCACGGTGCCGAAGGCATCGAATACGACGTCGAAACCGGCAGCTCGAAGAGCGTCGACCGGAGCGGTCACATGAGGACCCGGCTGCCCGTCAACGAACGGCTCTACCGTGAATTCCACTCGTGCCACGGCCCCGATGCTAGGTGCTGGTCGATGAGCCCCCGTCACCGGCACGAGCCCGGCGGGTGTTCCACCACCGCGCACCGACACGAAGCGGTGTGGTGATTTTCCACGAATACGAGTTCTGCATTGTGGCGATGGTGCGTTGAAGAAGGTCGGTGTCGTCCTCGGCAACAGGCCGCGAGAGGCTGAGATCAAGAGTGCGCCCTGGCGGAACCAACACAAGGTCCTCCCACGAGTGGTGGCGCACGATGTTGTCGTGAATCAGCGTGCGGGCGATCTCGATAGCAGGAGTGTGGTCATCACCGACTCTGTCGAGAAGCGGCCCGCCTGATCGCCGCACGCGGTGCACTTCGCCGAATCGTTCGACGATGGCGGTCATCGCGGCAATCGGGTCGTGGCCTCGCATCAGCAGCGTCCACGTGTTCAACTCCATCCACACGATCGGCTGCAGTCGTTGCAGGATGTCGCTGCATCCCTCAATGACGTCCGGCTCCAGCCCTTCGACATCAATCTTGATGAGATCGACACGGTCGAGTCCGAGACGCTCGACGAGGGATGCCACCGTCACAGATTCGATATCAATTGCATGTGGATCGTCGGTGACATGACCGAATGCCGATGACTCATGAAAGTGCACCCGTCCGTTGGAGTTACTTACGGCCGCGTGCACCACCTCGACATTGCTGATTCCATTGGTTGCCAAGTTGTCGCGGAGCATGTCCACGGTCGCGGGACCCGCTTCGACCGCAATCACCCGCGACCCCGGCGTGTCGAGGGCAATCAGGGTGCTGGTAACTCCGATGTTCGCGCCCAGGTCGAGAACGACCGCCCCACCTGACAACAGCTCGCTGGCAAAAAGCCGCAACTCCGCTTCTGACCCGTCATCGAGTTGGTTGAGGTAGGCATCGTCGGGCCCACAGAACACCACGTCCGTTCCGTTCACCATCAACTGGGTCCGCGCCATCGTCACGCTGTGACCGTACTGCGGTTGGCTAACCGCCCATGATGCGTGACAACTCGAGGGATCGGTTCACACAGTCATGTCCGGCGGCGTCGAGGGCGTCCTGCAGGCGCGCCAGCACCTGGGTAAACGACCCGTACCAGTCCTGCTCGAAACGCTGACGGGCCGGGCCTTGCCAGACCGTGCCGGTTATCACCCGTTCCACGGTGCCGGTCACCTGATGCAACACCTCGATTTGGGCACTCAAGGTGTTGCCTAACGCCGTCAATTGTTCGGGATCTGCGCCGTACATCGTCATGTCGTTGTCCTCAGTATCGATCACCGCATGAGTGCGGGTGCTGGCGTCTCCAGCACGGCGCCGGTGGCGCACGCCGCAACGACTGCGCGGAAGATGATCAGCCCGCAGCGGGCACAGACAGGCTCGGCCACGTGGTTGCCGCCGTTGCCAACGCATCGATCAGGGTCTCGGTATGTGGGCACATATCGCCTTCGAAATCCCACCACATCGGCGACTCACCGCGCACCCGTGGCGGCAACTCCAACTGCACGCCGGCATTGCGCGGCAGATTCACCGGATTTGCCGGATGCATGCCGGCCAGATCGCGCGGAAGTGCCTCGGCATCGGCGATCACCCGGTAGGCCGGCAAGCGCGGCTCCAGATGGTTGGCCATGTGGCGCGCTAGGTCACGGTTACGTCCCCCGAGCAGCATCGACGAGAACAGCCCACGACGACCAAACCCATGCACCGTCACCACCACATCGACATGATCCAAGAAGTCTGTCATCAGCTCCGAATGCTGAGGATCGAAGCGCGTCGACGGCAGATGTGGAGGATCGCCAGCCGGGTGCAGCACCGCATAGTACGACGCGTCGGCACGTTCCGCGGCCGCGGCCGCAATGACGTCAGTGGCGGCTTCGAGCCCACCACCGTGGAATGCCATGAACCCAAACTGGGACCGCAGCACGCATTCCTCGCGCACACCCGGCTCGGCCAGCAGGTCGCCGAAGGTCTCGACCCCGCAGGGTTCTCCCGACCGCGTGCGCACCATGGCTCCATCGTCGCCGCCGCAGCAGGTGTGCGGCGAACCCTGCCCGCGTGAACAGCACTCCACTGGGGTGATCTCCGCTCACCGGCGTAGCATCGACGGCGTGCTGGTGTGGATGGACCTCGAGATGACCGGGCTCGACCACACCGTCGACCACATTGTCGAAATTGCCACGCTGATCACCGACGACGGCCTGGAGATCATCGCGGAGGGTCCCGACATCGTGATCCACCAGCCGGCCGACGTGCTCGACGCGATGAACGACGTGGTCACGAAGATGCATACCGAGTCGGGTCTGCTCGAGGAGATCCGGGCCTCTGAGGTGGATCTCGCCACTGCCGGTGCGCGCACCCTCGAGTTCTTGCGTGAGCACTGCCCGCAGGCCGGCACTGTGCCGCTCTGTGGCAACTCGATTGGCACCGACCGGCGGTTTCTCGCTCGGTACCTTCCCGAGATCGAGAACCATCTGCACTATCGCTCCGTCGACGTGTCGAGCATCAAAGAACTCGCACGGCGCTGGAACCCCGATGTGTTGGCCCAGCGCCGCTGGAAAGCAAACAACCATCGCGCCCTCGACGACATTCGCGAAAGCGTTGCCGAACTGCGGCTGTATCGCGATCTGCTGTTCCGCGACAGCACCGAAGTGGCCGCCGCCATCGCGGCGCGTGCCACCACCGACGACGCCGGCACCTGAGGCGCGGCACCACGAGGTGAACCACCGGATCGTGCGCGCACCATCACGACTCGT
>Ga0181596_10002213_pt1 | contig 18965 bp, 15 predicted proteins | sample 041ome_6_FD_148655 | JGI IMG/M metagenome (GOLD analysis project Ga0181596, IMG submission 148655) | Coastal salt marsh microbial communities from the Groves Creek Marsh, Skidaway Island, Georgia - 041402US metaG (spades assembly) | ecosystem: Environmental > Aquatic > Marine > Intertidal zone... | reverse complement strand
GATCGGCAACGCCCCCACCGCGCTGTTCTACCTGCTGGAAATGCTCGACGCCGGCGCACCGAAACCGGCGCTGATTATCGGCATGCCGGTGGGCTTTATCGGCGCGGCGGAATCCAAGGACGCCCTCGCCGCAGACAGCCACGGCGTGCCCTATGTAATCGTGCGCGGCAGGCGTGGCGGCAGCGCCATGGCAGTAGCCGCGGTCAACGCCTTGGCCACGGAGGTGGAGTAATGAGTGTGCAAAAAGGCCGCCTGCTCGGCATCGGCGTCGGCCCCGGCGACCCGGAGCTGATCACCCTTAAAGCCCTGCGCCTGCTGCAATCGGCGCCTGTGGTTGGCTACTTCGTGGCCAAGGCCAAAGCCAACCAGGGCCAGGGCGGCAACGCCTTCGGCATTATCGAGCAGCACCTGACCGACACGCAGCAGCGCCTGCCGCTGGTGTACCCGGTGACCACAGAAAAGCTCGCCGCGCCGCTGAGCTATGAAGATGTGATCAGCGATTTCTACGACACCTGCGCGGTGCAGATCGCGGCCCGGCTCGACGCCGGCCAGGACGTAGCGGTGATCTGCGAAGGCGACCCGTTCTTCTACGGCTCCTATATGTACCTGCACGACCGTTTGGCCGGCCAATACGAGGTGGAAGTGGTACCCGGCGTGTGCTCCATGCTCGGCTGCGCCTCGGTACTCGGCACCCCGCTGGTGTACCGCAACCAATCCTTGAGCGTGCTCTCCGGCGTGCTGCCGGAAGCTGAACTTAAGCAACGCTTGAAAGATGCAGAGGCCGCCGTGGTGATGAAGCTGGGGCGCAACTTCGAGAAAGTCCGCCGCGTGTTGCAAGAGCTGGGCATCGACCAGCGCGCCCACTACGTCGAACGCGCCACCATGGGCAACCAACGCATCGTGCCGCTGGATGAGGTGGAGCCGATGTCCTCGCCGTACTTCTCGATGATCGTTATTCCCGGCGAGAAATGGCGCGGTTAAAAACTGCACACAACCCGTGGGAGGGGGCTTTAGCCGCGATATGCCTTATGCAGCTCGCGGCTAAAGCCCCTCCCACAGAACAGATGGAACACCTTATGACCAGCGCTCCCGCCATTATCATTCTCGGTTCCTCTGCGCTGCCCTGCGCGCGGCGCATCCAGGCGCTTTATCCACAGGCGCAGATCCACGGCCTGAGCGGTCGAGTGGCAGGCGTCGAGCGGCTCTATGAAGATTTCGGCGACACCCTGCGCGCGTTGTACCGCGCCAGCACACCGATCATCGTCCTGTGCGCCGCCGGCATCGTCATCCGTAGCCTGGCCACCGTGCTGGGGGAGAAAGACCGCGAACCACCGGTGCTGGCCGTGGCCGAAGACGGCAGCGCCGTGGTGCCGCTGCTCGGTGGTCTGGGTGGCGTTAACCGCATGGCGCGCGAAGTTGCCGTGCATCTAGAGGTCAGCGCAGCAATCACCACCAGCGGCGAACTGCGTTTTGGCACCTGCCTGCTGGAGCCACCGGCCGGCTATGTGCTGGCCGATCTTGAGCAAGGCAAAGGCTTTGTCAGCGACCTGCTCGGCGGACAGGCCGTGCGCATCGAAGGCGACGCACCCTGGCTGGCCCAAGCCAAACTGCCCGTCGCCGAGAACGCTACGCGAGTGATCCACATCAGCCCGCACCTTAGCGAAGCCAGCGCCGATAAGCTGATGATCCACCCGCAGCAGATCGCCGTATGGGTCGAACGCGCAGGCGCGGAATTACTCAGCGAACTGCGGCAGGCGCTGCACAGCAGCAACCTGGCCACGCAGAGCCTGGCCTGCCTGCTCGCCGCACCTGAGTTGATGGCCAACACCGAGCTGCACAGCGCCGCCGCACAACTCAAACTGCCGCTGCGCTTTATTGACGACGCCACGCACCTGCCGCCGCTGCACAGCCAGCACGCCAACCTGCGCCTGCTGCTGGCCGCAGCACCCATCGACACCAGCCAACTCGGCCGCCCCCGTGGCCGCCTGACCGTGATCGGCCTCGGCCCCGGTGCTGCCGAATTTATGGTGCCCGCCGCGCGCCAGGCGCTGGATGAAGCGCAAGACCTGCTCGGCTACGAAACCTATATCAATATGGCCGGCCCACTGCGCCCGGAGCAGGTGCGCCATTGCACCGATAACCGCGAAGAAATGCAGCGCGCCCGCCATGCCTTCGAACTGGCCGCCAGCGGCCGGCGGGTGGTGGTGGTGTCGTCCGGTGATCCCGGCGTATTCGCCATGGCCGCCGCTGTATTGGAAGCCTTGCACGAGTCGACCGATGCCGAGTGGCAGCGCGTTGATCTGCAGGTCTTCCCCGGCGTTTCTGCCGCGCTGGCCACCGCCGCCAAAGCCGGCGCGCCGCTGGGCCACGACTTCTGCCTGATCTCCCTGTCGGACAACCTCAAACCCTGGACCATTATCGAAAAACGCCTGACCCACGCCGCCGCCGCCGACCTAGCGATGGCCTTCTACAACCCCATCTCCAAAGCCCGTCCCTGGCAGCTCGGCAGTGCGCTGGATATCGTCCGCCAGCAACGTACGCCGGAAACCCTGGTGGTGCTCGGCCGCGATATCGGCCGCCCCGGCGAAACCCTACGCACCCTCACCCTCGGCGAACTCACACCAGAGATGGTCGATATGCGCACCCTGGTAATCATCGGCTCCAGCCAAACCTGCCGCTTCCCGCGTGCCGAGGGTGGTGAGTGGGTGTATACGCCGCGGAGTTATCCACAGTCGTAGGATGGGTTAAGCCTGCGATACCCATCGCCGGCATCAAGTGGTGGGCTGAAAACGGCCAAAGCGGTCTCTCGCGGACAATAACGCTCCCGCCAGCACAGGATATGGACACGTTGCCAACGACTTCGTAACCTCCCGTCTACTTTTGTCGCTTTTCCATCAGCCCCATGTCGCGTTTTGAGTGATCGGCTAAATTAGATCTGGGGTTACAGGTGAGCCACGGATGTAATACGACACAAATGGTGTAAGAATCACCTCACATGTGCCAGCTACTTATAATTATGTTTTCGAAATATTAAGAAGAAGCGCCATTGAAGCAACTCTTTAAATACATGAGCGAACCTCGTGACTTTTTCGATGAGGGATTTATTCGTCTTTCGCAACCAAGCGTATTGAATGATCCTTTTGAGGCGGCATTCTGTCGTAAAAGTTTAGATGAACTGGCCAGCCATTTTGATGAGCCAACTTCTTGGGATCCGAAGTTTGGCGAGTTGAAATTTTCGCAGTATGTTGATTTGAGGATGCACCACATAGGTGTAATCAGCTTCACTGAAAGTAAAGAAAATCTTCTAATGTGGGCGCATTATGCCAACGAACACAAAGGGATTGTTGCTGGCGTAGCATACTTTCCTCAAATAGGTTCAATTTTTGAGCGACTATTTAGGGCAGATTGCTTGATAAACTCTGCCTGGGGCCAGGAATGGTCGAAGTTCGATGGCACTCCCACGCCTGTTTCTTATAGAAAGGGCTTGAGATACCGAAACGATAAGTTTGATTATGATTATTCAAATATATCGGCAGAGGGTGCCGACAGGGTTCTATATGAGATTTTTTTACAAAAGAGTGATGAGTGGGTTTATGAACAAGAGCATCGCGTGATTCTTAGGTTAGAGCAAGCTGATCGAGTGATAATTCCAGATATACGTTCTGTTGGTAATCTGAACATACAAAATAGAATAAAAAATGCTAGCTATTCAACTTTAGACATCAATACAGGCTCATGCGTTGTCAATCTCTTTGAGGTTGCCGACGACGCTGAGCGAACGGCTGTAGCAATGGAGCTGGCCAAGCTAAGCAAAAATCCCAAGACGATATATCTGATGAAATTATCATCCAGCTCAATAAATAATTGCTTGATAGGTTTAAATTCGAAGTTCACCAAATCTGACATTCAAGGAAAGCACGCCTGCTCTACCGGATATTTGGATATCTGGAAAGCCACCAGAAATATGGACTATTACAGCATTGAGTTTGAGGAAATATAAGCAAGTAGCCCGGATAACCAATGGTGGACAATGCTTTGCTTGTCCACCGCCCAGCTTAAACGCTCTCCCTCTCCCGTTTCCGCAGCAAGTAGCTATCCATAATCCACCCATGCTGCTCCCGCAGCTCTGCACGGCGAGTGCGAATAGTCTCAGCGACCTCACTTAGCGGCCCAGCGATCAGCACTTCATCCGGCGTGCCGATATAAGCGCCCCAGTAGATCTGCATGGGTTGGTCGACAAAGCGCTGGTAGGTGTCCTGGGCGTCGAGCATGACCAACACGCTGTCCAAGCCCTCAGGCAAGCCGGCTTCGGCCAGACGGCGCGCCGGGGTGATCTGGAAGGCCTGGCCGATGCTGTTAAAGCAGACCTTATGCTTGGCCGCCAAGGCTTGCAGGCTGGTGATGCCGGGGATCACCTCGTATTCGATCTGCTCATCGCTGTTACTCACGATCTGCTCGACGATGCGCAGGGTGCTGTCGTACAGCGCCGGGTCGCCCCAGACCAGAAAGGCTCCGGTTTCGCCGTCGCGCATCTGCTCACGGATCATGCCTTCGAACACCTGCTGTTTGTCCTGATTCAGGTCGACCACGCTGCCGCGATAATCCGGCACATCGCGCACCCGCTCCGGGCACTCGGCGCTGACAAAGCGGTAATCGCGGCCCTGGATAAAGCGCTCGCAGATGGTCTTGCGCAAGCCGATCAGGCTGTCCTTGGCGCTGCCCTTGTCCATCAGGAAGAACACGTCCGTGCGGTTCAGCGCGTTGATCGCCTGCACGGTCAGGTAGTCCGGGTCGCCGGCACCGATGCCGATTATCAACAGGGTTTTCATAAGGCTGTCTCCAGGCCGCCGGCTACAACCGGCAGCGAATCGATATGTCGGTAGTCGGCGCCCAGCTCATCCGCCAGCAGGCGCGCGCGGCCGAGGCGGATCGGTGCACTTTCGATATCCACCAGCAGCGCCGGGCAGGCGCTTGGCGCTAACGCCGGCCAGTCACGCAGACGGCCGTCGGTGATGATCAACAAGCGCTGAGTTTCGCCCGGGTGTAAGCGCTGACGCCGCGCCTGCCAGTAGGCCGCTTGTTGCAGCGCATCAAACAACGGTGTGCCGCCGCCTGCGCCCAATTCGGCGAGCCATTGTTGCAAGGCTGCGGAGGCTTTCTGCCCCTGCCACAACCATTGCGCCTGACGGCCGGTGGCATGCAGCAAGGCCAGGCGCGCGCGCTGGCGGCGTGCCTGCTCGAACACTTCACTGAGTAATCCCTTGGCCTTGCTTAGCGCGCCATGGCGACGGGTCGAGGCCGAGGCATCGACGATTACCAGCCAAAGCTCAGCTGGCTTACTGCTGCGCGGGCGCAGCACGAGATCCAGACGATTGCGCGGGCGGCCTTTAAGCAGGCTCGCCGGCCAGTCGATACGGCCCGTCGCACCACTGCGACTGGCACCGTTACGACCATTGCCGAATTTGCCGGGAGCGGCCCGGGCATCCGCGCCTGGGGCTGTGCGCGGGCGGATGCCTAGGGCTTTTTTGCCCAGCGGGGCGGTTCACGCCGGACGCCGAGGCTCTGCGCCTGCGCAGGTAATTCACCCCATTGACCTTCGCCTTGCGGCTGCTCGCTGGGCTTATCGTTGCTGGGCTGAGATTGCGACTGAGGTTGTGGCGGCTGCGCGGCAGGCGGCGGGTTATGCCGGCGACGGTGACGCAGTACGAACTCTGCCACCGCATCAATATCCTCGGCCGCAATCTGCTCGACGCCACGCCAGGCGGCATGCGCGCGGGCGGCGCGCAGCCAGACCAGATCAGCACGCAAACCATCCACAGCAGCAGCAAAGCAGCGCTGGCTGATTTGCTCCAAGGCGGCGTCATCTAGTGGAATCGTCGCGAGGCGCTCACGGGCGTTTTGGCAGCGTTCGCGCAACTCATCCTGCTGCTCCTGCCAGCGCTGCAGAAAAGCCTGCGGATCGGCATCGAAGGCCAGGCGGCGGCGAACGATCTCGGCGCGCTGGGCCGGTTGCGGCTGGGCATCCAGGGCCAGGTTAAGGCCGAAACGGTCGAGCAGTTGTGGGCGCAGTTCGCCCTCCTCGCTATTCATGGTACCGATCAGCACAAAACGCGCGGCATGCCGATGGGAGATGCCGTCGCGCTCAATATGGTTAACCCCGCTGGCGGCGGCATCCAGCAGCAGATCGACCAGATGATCGGGCAGCAGGTTGACCTCATCGACGTACAACACACCACCATTGGCCTTGGCCAGCAAGCCGGGAGAAAACTGCGCACGGCCTTCACCCAGCGCGGCATCCAGGTCGAGGGTGCCGACAATGCGCTCCTCACTCGCCCCCAGCGGCAGGGTGACAAAGGTGCCGCTGGCCAGCAGGTCGGCCAGGCCACGGGCCAGGGTCGACTTGGCCATGCCGCGTGGCCCTTCGATCAGTACGCCGCCGATGGCCGGATCGATGGCCGCCAGGCACAGCGCCAGTTTCAGGTCATCGGCGGCGACCACGGCAGCGAGCGGGAAGTGGCTATCGGTCATGGCAGGTTCTCTAGGATTCTTCGCTATCAATCAACAGGTTTTCCAACGCTTCGCGGTACTCTCCGGGGTGCTGCCAGAGGCCGCGCTGCTGGGCTTCAAGCAGACGTTCGAGGATGTCCTGCAGGGCGCCGGGGTTGTGCTGCTGGATAAAGTCGCGGGTGCTTTTGTCGAGCAGATAGGCATCGGTGAGTAACGCGTACTGGTGGTCGTCGACCAGCTCGCTGGTGGCATCGAAGGCGAACAGGTAGTCGATGGTCGCCGCCAGCTCGAACGCGCCTTTGTAGCCGTGGCGCTTCATGCCCTCGATCCACTTGGGGTTGGCCGCGCGGGCGCGCACCACGCGGTTGAGTTCTTCCTTCAAGGTGCGGATGCGCGGGGTATCCGGCTGGCTGTTGTCGCCGAGGTAGCTGGCCACTTTGGCCCCGCGCAGGGTTTCCACCGCCGCGAGCATGCCGCCCTGAAACTGGTAGTAGTCGTTGGAATCGAGGATGTCGTGTTCGCGGTTGTCCTGGTTGTGCAACACCGCCTGCATCTGCTCCAAACGCTCAGCAAACTGCGCCCGCGCCGGAGTGCCTTCGCTGTGTTTGCCGTAGGCGTAGCCGCCCCAGTTGAGGTAGACCTCGGCCAGGTCTTCGCGGGTTTGCCACAAGCGCTCTTCGATGGCGTTTTGCACGCCCGCGCCATAAGCCCCCGGCTTGCTGCCGAACACCCGCCAGCCGGCTTGCTTGCGTGCCTCGGTTTCGTCCAGGCCGCTGTCTTGCAGGGTCAGGGATTCACGCCAAACCCGTGCCGACAGCGGGTTCATGTCCTCCGGCTCATCCAGATCGACCACCGCCTGCACGGCGTCGTCAAACAGGCGAATCAGGTTGCTGAAGGCATCACGAAAGAAACCGGAAACACGCAGGGTCACGTCCACCCGAGGACGGCCGAGTTGCACCAATGGCAGCACCTCGAAGCGTTCAACCCGTTGGCTGCCAGCCTGCCACACCGGGCGCACGCCCATCAGCGCGAGGGCCTGGGCCATATCATCGCCGCCGGTACGCATAGTCGCCGTACCCCACATCGACAGGCCGAGCTGGCGCAGGTGGTCACCGTGATCCTGCAGATGCCGTTCGAGCAGGCGATCCGCTGCCTGCACGCCGATGCGCCAGGCGGTCGGCGTGGGCAGGTTGCGCACATCCACGCTGTAGAAGTTACGCCCGGTGGGCAGCACATCCAGGCGACCGCGACTGGGCGCGCCACTCGGCCCAGCCGGGACAAAGCGCCCATCCAGCGCCGATAACAAACCGTGCATTTCTGCCGCGCCGCAGGCATCCAGCAGTGGCGCGATTTGCTCATGCAAGCGTTGCAGCACCTGGCGACTTTGCGCACCCACGGCTTGGTAATCCGCTGTATCGATCAGCTGTAAAGCCAGCAACTCCAAACGCTCGCGGGTATCGCCGGTACTGCGCCAAGCTTCATCGCTCAGCTCTGCCAGCACCGGCGGGCGCGGCCCCTGCCAGGGTGCGGCCATATCGCAATCGAGCGGATCGAAGGCCAATTGCAGGTCGCTAGCCAAGGCGCGCAACAGACTGGCATTGCCGCCCTGGCCATCGCCACGGGGAATGCGTAGCAGCGCCAGCAGGGTGTCGCGGCGCAGGGTGCCGGTAGGCGACTCGCCGAAGACATGCAGGCCGTCGCGAATCTGTGATTCCTTCAAATCACACAGATAGGCGTCGAGCTGCGGCAGCCAGCTGTTGGGGTCTTCGTTGAGTTGCAGGCCCAGTTCGCGATCCAAGCTGGCCTCGCGCACCTTGAGCAGAATCTCCCCGCGCAGCTCGGCGGCGCGGCGCAGGTCGAGCTGGCTGGCCTCGTAATACTCATCGGCCAGGCGCTCCAGATCGCGCAGCGGGCCGTAGCTTTCGGCGCGGGTCAGCGGCGGCATCAGGTGGTCGATAATCACCGCCTGAGTACGCCGCTTGGCCTGCGCGCCTTCGCCCGGATCGTTGACGATAAACGGGTAGATGTTCGGCAACGGGCCAAGAATTGCGCTCGGCCAGCATTGCTCGGATAAACCGACGCTCTTGCCCGGCAGCCATTCCAGGTTGCCGTGCTTGCCGACGTGGATCACGGCATCGGCCGCAAAGGTTTTGCGCAACCAGCAGTAAAACGCCAGGTAACCGTGCGGCGGCACCAGATCGGGATCGTGATAGACCGCGCTGGCATCCACTTGATAACCGCGCGCCGGTTGGATGCCAACAAAGGTCAGGCCGAAGCGCAGACCGGCAATCATCAAGCGACCGCTACGAAACATAGGATCGCTGTGCGGCTCGCCCCAGCGCTCAAGCACCGCCTGCTGGTTGGCCGCCGGCAGGTTGTGGAAGAACGCCAGGTAATCGTCCAGCGCCAAACTCTGCGCACAGGGCCGCGCGTCAAGGTTATCCAGATCGTTGGTGACGCCGCCGAGCAGCTGATGGATCAACGCCGTACCGCTATCGGGCAGCCCTGCCACTGGATAGCCCTGCTGTTCGAGGGCACGGAGAATATTCAGCGCCGCCGCCGGGGTATCCAAGCCGACGCCATTGCCGATACGGCCGTCGCGAGTCGGGTAGTTGGCCAGCACCAAGGCAATGCGCTTATCGGCGTTGGCCTTGTCAGCCAAGGCGATCCAGTTGCGCGCCAGCGCGGCGACGAAGTCCATCCCCGGCAGGTTTGGCTGGTAACAGACCACATCGCTCTGGCTGCGCTCGCTGTGCCAGGCCATGCCTTTGAAGCTGATGGGCTGGGTAATCAACCGGCCATCCAACTCCGGCAGTACAACGTGCATGGCCAAGTCGCGGGAACCCAAACCTTGAGCGCTGGCTTGCCACTGCGCATGGTTATCCAGCGCGCAGATGGCTTGTAGCACCGGGATATCGCGGCGGAAAGGCCGCGCACTCGGCGCTTCTGGATTAGATAAAGCGAACGCGGTGGTGTTGATGATCAGCGCCGTGTGGGTGTCGTCCAGCCAAGTTTCGACCTGAGCCAAACAGGCGGCTTCTTTGAGGCTGGCCACGGCAATCGGCAGCGGATTGAGGCCCTGAGCCTGCAAGCGTTGGCAGAACACATCAATAAAGCCGGTGTTCGCCGCCTGCACCTGGGTGCGATAAAACAGCAGCGCCACCACCGGCGCAGCGGGTTGCCAATTGGCCTGCCAGTCGGCCAAAACCGCGCTGGCCTGCTGTGGGTGATACAGGCCCACGCGCGGCAACGGCTGCGGTTCGCCCCAGGCATAGTCGCGCTGTAGCCACTGGCTGGCGATGCAGTTGAACAGCTGCAAGGCGTTTTGCGCACCGCCCTGCCGGAGGAACTGCCAGAGCCGCTCGGCATCAACCAGCGGCACAGTGCTCAGGCCCATCAACTCAGGGTCGGGATTATCGCAGCCGGGCACCATGATCACCCGCGCACCGCGCTCGGCCAACTCAACCAAACGCTCAATACCGTAGCGCCAGTAACTGACGCCGCCGTGCACGGCAATCAGGATGACCTTGGCATGCTGCAGCACCTGCTCGACATAGAGGTCCACCGAGGCGTGATTGCTCAGCTGCGCCGGGCTGGCCAGACGCAGGCTGGGATAATCCTCGGGTAACTGCCGCGCCACCTCCGCCAACAGCGACAGCTGCGAATCGCCGGTGCAGAGAATCACCAGCTCGGCCGGGGTCTGGCCGAGGTCGGCGATGCTGTCGACCGGTACTTGGCTGCCGGGCTGGGTGCGGATTAGGTGCATGATTACTCTTCTTGTAGGAGGGGCTTTAACCGCGACCCTTATCAGGCCTAGTCGCGGCTACAGCCCCTCCCACACTCTGCTCAGGCCAATGCCGCTTGTAGCTCGGCTTCAATTGTCGCCTGATCAAGCTGCTGACCGATCACGATCAAGCGGCTGACCCGCGCCTCATCGGCCTGCCAGGCGCGGTCGAAGTGTTTGTCGAAACGCTGACCTACGCCTTGCAGCAACAAGCGCATCGGCTTACCGGGAATCGCCGCAAAACCCTTGATACGCAGAATGCCGTGCTTGGCCACTGCATCCTTCAAGGCGATCAGCAAGCGTGCTTCCTCGGCTTGCGGTAATTCCACCTGGAACGAGTCGAACTCGTCGTGATCGTGGTCTTCATGGCCTTCCAGGTCATGGTGGGTTTTACGCGCATCGATGTGCAGTTCGGTTTCGCAGTTCAGGCCCAGCAACACATCCAGCGGCAGTTCTCCACCATGGGCTTCGATGATTTTCACCGCAGGTGGCAGTTCCTCGGCCACTTCGGCACGCACTGCAGCCAGAGCGGCAGCGTCGAGCAGGTCGGCTTTGTTGAGAATTACCAAGTCAGCGCTGGCCAACTGGTCGGCGAACAGCTCGTGCAGCGGCGATTCGTGGTCGAGATTCGGGTCGAGCTTGCGCTGCTGGTCGACCTGATCGGGGAAGGCGGCGAAAGTACCGGCGGCCACGGCCGGGCTGTCGACCACAGTGATCACTGCATCGACGGTGCAGGCGTTGCGGATTTCCGGCCAGTTAAAGGCCTGTACCAGCGGCTTGGGCAGGGCCAGGCCGGAGGTTTCAATGAGGATATGGTCCAACTCGCCGCGACGCGCCACCAGCTCGCGCATCACCGGGAAAAACTCTTCCTGCACGGTGCAGCACAGGCAGCCGTTGGCCAGTTCGAAGATACGGCCGTTGGCTTCTTCTTCGCTGCAACCGATGGAACACTGCTTGAGGATTTCGCCGTCGATGCCCAGCTCGCCGAATTCATTGACGATCACCGCAATGCGCCGCCCGTCAGCGTGGCCAAGCATATGCCGGAGCAAGGTGGTTTTACCGGCGCCGAGAAAGCCGGTAACGATGGTGACGGGAAGTTTGGCGAGGGTTTGCATGGCGAGTCCTGCGTGACGTCGAAAGAAAGACGAGCAGGAGGCGGCACAGACATGACAGCCACGGGGCGTCAGCCAACACCACCGGATCACCCCGCCCGGTTGTCGAAAACGTGACGAGGCAGGTCTCCTGGCTCACGACCGGGCTGGCGTAGAGTCGCCGGCTAATCCCTTCGCCTTCCCGCGCTGACGCAGTGGCTGTTGTGCTGCAGCGCTTGGGCGGCAGAACAACGCAAGGGAACGAGTCGTTTACAGTTGCGGGGGCAGCCAAGGCATTAACCTTGTTCCCTCTTAGCTCCGTGGGCGCGCCCACGAAGAACCTCGAACGCAGCAAGGCTACGCAGAGCATGGCGGCCGGTCAATCACGGTTGACCGCTGGTGGCCCGCATGGTGAGCTACGCCGCCGCACAACCCGAGCGCTGTTGATGATGCCCAGCCCTGTCCATAACCGCCTCGCGCCCGCCATTCAGGTGGTCGCCGGGCTGGGTTGTCGACGTGGCTGTTGCCTCGAAGACTTATCCACCTTGCTGCTCGACAGCCTACAGGCGCAGGGCCTGACGCTGGATAACCTCGTGGCGCTGGCGAGCATCGCGCACAAACGCGATGAGCCTGGGTTACTGGCATTGGCCGAACACCTCGGCCTGCAGCTGATCTACTTCAGCCCTGAAGAGCTGCTGCTCTATCAAAACCTCGTTCAAGCTTGCGCGCTTACTCTGGCCGTCACCGGCAGCCCGGCCGTCGCCGAACCTTGCGCCCTGGCGCTGGCCGAACGCCTGGGCGGCCAACCTGCCAGCCTGCTCGGCGGCAAAACCCGTAATGCCAGCGCCACCTGCGCCCTGGCGTTGATTGCAGCCAAGGAGCTGTCATGACTGTTTACTTTATCGGCGCCGGCCCCGGCGACCCTGAGCTAATCACCGTCAAGGGCCAGCGCCTGCTGCGCAGCTGCCCGGTGATTCTCTACGCCGGTTCACTGGTGCCGGCAGCGGTGCTAGAAGGTCACAGCGCTGAGCAGGTGATCAACACCGCCGAACTGCATCTGGATGAGATCATCGAGCTGATTGCCCAGGCGCACAGCAAAGGTCAGGACGTTGCCCGCGTGCATTCCGGCGACCCGTCGCTGTATGGCGCGATTGGTGAACAAATCCGCCACCTGCGTCGGCTGGAGATTCCTTTTCAGATCATTCCCGGGGTCACCGCCACTGCCGCCTGCGCTGCATTGCTGGAAAGCGAGCTGACCCTGCCCGAGGTGTCACAGACGTTGATTCTCACCCGCTATGCGAGCAAGTCGGAGATGCCGGCGGGCGAGCAGCTGAGTGATCTGGCGCGCCACGGCGCGACCATGGCCATCCACCTCGGCGTGGTGCACCTGAGCAAGATTGTCGCCGAACTGCTGCCGCACTACGGCGCGGACTGCCCGATTGCTGTGGTGCACCGGGCCAGCTGGCCGGATCAGGATTGGGTCAGCGGCACACTCGTCACCATCGAGGACCAGGTGCGCGCCAAGGGCTTTCGCCGTACCGCACTGATACTCGTCGGCCGCGTACTGCATGCCGAACAGTTCGCCGACTCGGCGCTGTACAACGCCGAGCATCGTCATCTGTTCAGATCAGCAGACGACTAGCTTAGAGATGAATCTCTGCGCCCTTGATGCCGAGTAGGCGCAGCTCTTCGATCAGGCCGTTGAGGTCGGCGAAGGACTCCACCTGCTCCTGCTCATCGACCAGAAAGAAGCTGGTACCTGCGCCTTTCTTCAACAGCACGATCCATTCCCGGGTATTGGCAGGATTAGCGATGAGATGGGTATCAAAGAGCACGCCCTGAGCCTGCTTGCTCCTTATATCTTCACGCTTCACCTGCTCGCTCTCCGTTACTCAACCGTGACGCTCTTGGCCAGATTACGCGGCTGGTCGACATCGGTGCCCTTGAGCACGGCCACGTAGTAGGACAGCAACTGCAACGGAATGGTGTAGAGAATCGGCGCCAGCGCATCGTGGATATGCGGCATGTTCACCACGTGGGTGCCTTCACCGTTGCGCATGCCGGCCTGCTCATCGGCAAACACCAGCAGCTCGCCGCCACGGGCGCGCACTTCCTGCAGGTTGGATTTGAGTTTTTCCAGCAACTCGTTGTTCGGCGCCACGGTGACCACCGGCATATCGGCGTCGACCAGGGCCAGCGGGCCGTGCTTGAGTTCACCGGCCGGGTAGGCTTCGGCGTGGATATAGGAGATTTCCTTAAGCTTGAGCGCACCTTCCATCGCCACCGGATACTGCGCGCCACGACCGAGGAACAGGCTGTGGTGCTTCTCGGCAAACAGCTCGGAAACCTTCTCCACCACGCTGTCCATGGCCAGGGCTTCGCCCAGGCGGGTTGGCAGGCGGCGCAGTTCTTCTACCAGTTCGGCTTCCAGGGTTTTATCCAGGGTGCCGCGTACCTGACCGAGAGACAGGGTCAACAACATTAATGCAACCAGCTGGGTGGTGAAAGCCTTGGTCGAAGCCACGCCGATTTCCGGGCCGGCCAGGGTCAGCAGGCACAGGTCCGACTCACGTACCAGGGAGCTGATGCCAACGTTGCAGATGGCCAGACTGGCCAGATAACCCAGCGCTTTACCATTGCGCAACGCCGCCAGGGTGTCGGCGGTTTCGCCGGACTGGGAGATGCTGACAAACAGGGTGTCGGGCTGCACCACCACCTTGCGGTAGCGGAACTCGCTGGCGACTTCGACCTGGCAGGGAATCCCGGCCAGCTCTTCCAGCCAGTACCGGGCGACCATGCCGGCGTGATAGCTGGTGCCGCAGGCGACGATTTGTACGTTGCGCACCTTGCCGAACAGTTCGGCGGCTTGTGGGCCGAAGGCTTGCACTAACACGTGGTCGGAACCCAGACGGCCTTCCAGGGTGCGTTGCACCACCTTGGGCTGTTCATGGATTTCCTTAAGCATAAAGTGGCGGAACTCGCCCTTGTCGGCGGCTTCCGCGCCTTCGTGGTATTGCACGCTTTCACGCACCACTGCTTGGCCGTCGATATCCCAGATTTGCACGCTGTCACGCTGAATTTCGGCAATGTCGCCTTCTTCCAGGTACATAAAGCGGTCGGTGACCTGACGCAGGGCTAACTGGTCAGAGGCGAGGAAGTTCTCGCCCAGGCCCAAACCAATTACCAGCGGGCTGCCACTGCGCGCCGCGAGCAGACGATCCGGCTGTTTCGCGCTGATCACGGCCAGGCCGTAGGCACCGTGCAGTTGCTTGACCGCTAGTTTCAACGCGGCGGTCAAATCAGGCTGAGACTTCAGGGTGTGATCGAGCAGGTGCACGATCACTTCGGTGTCGGTATCCGAGCTGAATACATAACCCAACGCTTTTAATTGCTCGCGCAGTTCTTCGTGGTTTTCGATGATGCCGTTGTGCACCACCGCCAACTCGCTACCCGAGAAATGCGGGTGAGCGTTGCGCTCGCTCGGCGCACCGTGAGTGGCCCAGCGGGTGTGAGCAATCCCTAAGCGTCCGGCCAGGGGTTCCTGGTTCAACGCGCCTTCCAGCTCACTGACCTTGCCCACCCGGCGGCTGCGTTGCAACGCACCTTGATCCGTCAGCAAGGCCACACCGGCGCTGTCGTAACCGCGGTATTCCAGGCGCTTGAGGCCTTCAACCAATACGGCAGTGATATTTCGCTCGGCGACTGCGCCTACGATGCCACACATAATCTTCTCCTTAAGCTTCAACAGCCGCGCAGATCAGCTTGATGCCGCGCTCGGTCAATTGTTCACGGGCCTCAGGGCTGAGGCGTTCGTCGGTTATCAGGGTATGGATGCCGCTCCAGGGCAGCTCCAGGTTGGGAATCTTGCGGCCGATCTTGTCGCTCTCGACCATCACCACCACTTCGCGGGCTACGTCCGCCATCACCCGGCTTAACCCGAGCAATTCATTGAAGGTGGTGGTGCCACGGTTCAGGTCGATGCCATCGGCGCCAATAAACAGCTGGTCGAAGTCGTAAGAGCGCAGCACCTGTTCGGCGACCTGGCCCTGGAACGACTCGGAATGCGGGTCCCAGGTGCCGCCGGTCATCAGCAACACCGGCTCATGCTCCAGTTCGCTGATGGCGCGGGCTACGTTCAATGAGTTGGTCATCACCACCAGGCCGGGCTTATGGCCGAGCTGCGGGATCATCGCCGCGGTTGTGGTGCCGCTGTCGATAATGATCCGCGCGTGTTCGCGAATCCGCGCCACACCGGCACGGGCGATGGCCTGCTTGTACTGAGAGATCGGCTGCACATCGCTGATCAGCTCCTGCGGCATGGTCACGGCACCGCCATAACGGCGCAGGAGCAGGCCGTTCTTTTCCAGAGCGGCGAGGTCTTTGCGGATGGTCACTTCCGAGGTGGCAAACGCCTTCGACAACTCATCCACACTCACTTCACCCTGCTCGGCGAGCAGGGCCAGAATGGTGTGGCGACGTTGCGGCGTGTTGCGCTTCGACATGCTAAGTTTCGATTCGAAAGATAATGGCGCGAATCAAAACCTAATGAAGCATTTCAGTCAAGCCTGAAAACGACAAAAGGCAGCCAAAGCTGCCTTTATGTTCGGCTCACAGGATGGCTTAGCCGTAGGCGCAACCCATCAATCTTGCCGCATGGGTATCGCTACGCCCAACCCATCCTACCTCCACTCTTACTTCTTGGTCGGGCGCTTCCAACCTTCGATGTTGCGCTGCTTGGCGCGGCCCACAGCCAGGGTGTTATCTGCCACGTCGCTGGTAATCACCGAACCGGCACCGGTGGTGGCACGGTCACCCAGAGTCACTGGCGCAACCAGAGCGCTGTTGGAGCCGATAAACACATCTTCGCCAAGCACGGTCTTGAACTTGTTGGCCCCATCATAATTACAAGTGATGGTGCCGGCACCGATATTGCTGCGCGCGCCAATCTCGGCGTCACCCAGGTAGCTCAGGTGACCGGCCTTGGCGCCCTCACCCAGCTTGGCGTTTTTCAGTTCGACGAAGTTACCCACATGGGCGCGGGCGCCGAGCACTGAACCCGGACGCAGACGGGCGAACGGCCCGCAATCGGCACCCTCGCCCACTTCGGCACCTTCCAGATGGCTGTTGGCTTTGACGATGGCACCTTTGCGCAAGGTGCTGTTTTTGATTACGCAGTTCGGGCCGATCTGTACGCCATCCTCGATCACCACCTGGCCTTCGAGAATCACGTTGATGTCGATGGTGACATCCCGACCCACCGCGACCTCACCGCGCAGATCAAAACGTGCGGGGTCGATCAGGGTTACGCCCTGCACCATCAGCTTGCGCGCCGCACGGTATTGGTAATGACGCTCCAATTGCGAAAGCTGGATGCGATCATTGGCGCCCAATACTTCCATCTCGTCAGTGGCCTGCTCGGTCGCTACAACTAAACCATCGGCCACCGCCATGGCGATCACATCCGTCAGGTAGTACTCACCCTGCGCGTTGCTGTTGGACAGCCGGCCCAGCCAGTCAGCCAGGCGCTTGCCCGGTACGGCGAGGATGCCGGTGTTGCCTTCGCTGATCAGACGCTGCTCAGGGGTGGCGTCTTTATGTTCGACGATGGCGTTCACCACACCCGTGGCGCTGCGAACGATGCGCCCATAACCGCTTGGGTCATTCAGATTTACGGTCAACAGTCCAAGTTGCTGCTCGCTGACCAACTGCAGCAAACGTTGCAGGGTTTCTACTTCGATCAACGGCACATCGCCGTAGAGAATCAGTACACGCTCCGCCGTTAAGGCCGGCAATGCTTGCGCGACGGCATGACCAGTGCCCAGCTGCTCACTTTGCAACACGAAATTCAGATCATCTGCGGCCAACTGTTCGCGCACACGCTCCGCGCCATGGCCAATCACTACATGAATGCCCTGCGGGGTTAGCTGACGCGCGGTATCAATCACATGTCCAAGCATGGATTTACCGGCAACCGGGTGCAAAACCTTGGGTAAGGCGGAACGCATGCGGGTGCCTTGGCCGGCGGCGAGGATGACGATATCGAGCGACATAGAAGCGAATCCTGAGCGATTGCTGATTGTTCCTTGTGGGCTAGGCCACTGCACAACCAGCAGAAAAGATGAAATGACAGGCAAGAAAAAGGGTAGCCAAGGCTACCCTTTTACTCGTTTGCGATGAAGTGGCGGAATTAACCGCCGAACTTCTTGCGCAACTGCTGAACGGTGCGCAGCTGAGCTGCAACCTCGGCCAGATGAGCAGCTGCGGAACCGTAATCAAACTCGGCACCTTGCTCATGCAGCGCTTTCTCGGCAGCCTGAAGGGCCAGCTGAGCAGCAGCTTCATCGATATCGGCAGCACGCTGCACGGTATCGGCGAGAACTTTCACCATATTCGGCTGAACTTCCAGGAAGCCACCGGAGATGTAGAACACCTCGGCTTCGCCACCCAGTTTGACCAGACGAATCGGACCCGGCTTGAGGTTGGTGATCAGCGGCGCGTGGCCCGGAGCAATACCGAGATCACCCAGGTTGCCGTGCGCAATCACCATCTCGACCAGACCGGAGAAGATCTCGCCTTCTGCGCTGACGATGTCGCAATGGACTGTCATAGCCATGTCTAACCTCACGTATCGGTCTGTTTACACACTACTACGCAAATAAACAGACCGTAAGCGCCCGTTACCGGGCGCACGGGTGATTACAGTTTCTTCGCTTTTTCAACAGCTTCTTCGATGCTGCCAACCATGTAGAACGCCTGCTCTGGCAGGTGATCGTAGTCACCTTTCAGAATGCCGCTGAAGCCGGCAATGGTGTCCTTCAGGGAAACGTACTTACCTGGCGAACCGGTGAAGACTTCGGCCACGAAGAACGGCTGGGACAGGAAGCGCTGGATCTTACGCGCACGGGATACCAGTTGCTTGTCTGCTTCGGACAGTTCGTCCATACCCAGAATCGCAATGATGTCCTTCAGCTCTTTGTAGCGCTGCAGTACGTACTGCACGCCGCGAGCGGTGTCGTAATGCTCCTGGCCGATAACCATCGGGTCCAGCTGGCGCGACGTCGAGTCGAGTGGATCGACCGCTGGGTAGATACCCAGGGAAGCGATGTCACGGGACAGTACAACGGTGGCGTCCAAGTGGGCGAAGGTGGTCGCCGGGCTTGGGTCGGTCAGGTCGTCCGCAGGAACGTATACGGCCTGGATCGAGGTGATCGAACCGGTCTTGGTCGAAGTAATACGCTCTTGCAGAACGCCCATTTCTTCAGCCAGGGTCGGCTGATAACCCACCGCGGAAGGCATACGGCCCAGCAGTGCAGATACTTCAGTACCGGCCAGGGTGTAACGGTAGATGTTGTCCACGAAGAACAGAACATCACGGCCTTCGTCACGGAACTTCTCGGCCATGGTCAGGCCGGTCAGGGCTACGCGCAGACGGTTGCCTGGTGGCTCGTTCATCTGACCGTAAACCAGGGCTACCTTGTCGAGAACGTTGGAGTCCTTCATCTCGTGGTAGAAGTCGTTACCCTCACGAGTACGCTCACCCACACCAGCGAACACGGAATAACCGCTGTGCTCGATGGCGATGT
>Ga0181596_10002209_pt1 | contig 18990 bp, 17 predicted proteins | sample 041ome_6_FD_148655 | JGI IMG/M metagenome (GOLD analysis project Ga0181596, IMG submission 148655) | Coastal salt marsh microbial communities from the Groves Creek Marsh, Skidaway Island, Georgia - 041402US metaG (spades assembly) | ecosystem: Environmental > Aquatic > Marine > Intertidal zone... | reverse complement strand
ACCCACCACGACGTGTAGCCACAACCAAATTTCTGGATTCGTTTCCACCTCACCCCGGCCCTCTCCCCCAGAGGCGGAGAGGGTGGCATGCAGGTTGGTACACGGATATTCGGATGAGCGGTTGGGCTTGGATTGTTTTCGGTAAGAATACATCATGAGCGTTGATCAATTCCTTCTCCTCCTGGAGGAGGAGAAGGTGCCCGAAGGGCGGTTGAGGAGGTCGATCAGGTTTGGTCGAGTCTCGGTTGATCAAGAAATTTGTGCACGATGCAAAACTTTTTATCCTGAGTAGCATAAACATCATGACCGAAAAGACCTGCCGACTTGTGACGCTGGGCTGTAAAGTCAACCAGTATGAAACACAACTGGTCAAAGAAACTTTGTTGCGCAACGGATATCGAGAAGCCGGCGAACACGAACCGGCAGAGCTTTGCGTCGTTAATACCTGCACCGTGACCAACATAGGTGATTCTAAATCGCGACAGATTATTCGCCAACTCTCGCGCAAGAATCCCGGAACTCGTACGGTCGTGATGGGATGTTATGCCACACGCGATCCCGAGGCGGTTGCCGAGTTGCCAAATGTTGTCGAAGTGGTCTCTGACAAACGCGAGCTTCCCGATGTGTTCGATCGACTCGGCATGTACGACATACCGACTGGGATCAGTCAGTTCGATGGTCGGCAACGCGCGTATGTCAAGGTGCAGGATGGCTGTATCCTTCGCTGCACCTATTGCATCATTCCCGATGTTCGTCCCGGCTTGCAAAGTCGGTCTCCGCAGGATATCGAAGACGAAGTTCGGCGGCTGATCGACAACGGATACAACGAGATCATCCTGAGTGGTATCCATGTAGGACATTACGGCGTCGACACGACTCGCGGAAAGTCGGGAGTTCCCCCCTTCCGTTTGTGGCATCTGTTCGAGAAGCTCGATCGCATCCCGGGAGACTGGAGAATGCGTTTGTCTTCGATCGAAGCGGTCGAAGTGAATGATGAATTTATCTCGACGGCCGCGAATTGCGAACATCTTTGCCCGCAATTTCATCCGGCTTTACAAAGCGGTTCGGAATCCGTTTTAAGACGAATGAGACGCCGCTATTCAATCAGTCGATTTCAGGATAAGTTGCAGCAGATGCGGGAAGAACTCGACCGCCCTGCCTTCACGACAGATGTGATTGTCGGCTTTCCCGGCGAAACCGAGTCAGAGTTTGAAGAAACGCTGGAAGCCTGTCGCCAGGCTGAGTTTATGAAAATCCACGTATTCCCGTTCAGCCCCCGAAAAGGAACACCGGCAGCCAGTTTCCCCGATCAAATTTCACCCGAGGTTCGTAAAGAGCGCGTGCAGCGTTTGTCGATCCTGGAACGGGAATTGGCCGAGAATTTTTATCGACGGTTTGAAGGGGAAAAACTCGAAGTTCTGGTCGAAGGCGAACATCCTGAAAAAACAGGCTTTGTTCGAGGCACGGATCGACGTTATATTCCTGTAGAGCTTCCTGGAAACTCCAGCGAGGTTGGAAAGATCGTCTGGGCAACCGGTGTCCAGTCAAATCGACATTATCTCGACGCGATGCGTCGGAGTGGGGCCAATGTCACTATCTGATATCACATCTCAATATCTTGAAATTCAAGAACAAAACGGTGTCGCCTGCGTTCAGTTCAAAGAGAACCGACTGACCGACGAAGACAACATCGAACAAATCGGACGCGAACTGTTTGCTTTGACCGACCAGTATCATTGCAAGAAGGTCATTCTTGACCTGACCGATCTCAAAATGCTGACCAGTTCTGTGCTGGGAAAAATGATCACTCTGCATCGTAAGTTACATCGCAGTAATGGCAAACTGGTTCTTTGCAATGCGGGTGATTATGTGACCGAGGTGTTAGAGACCAGCCGCCTGCACGATTATTTTCATGTGGCGGATGACCAATCGGCGGCATTGAAACTCCTGCCCTGAACGTGCAACCGACTGACGGAAAGAATCTGACACGTGCTTATCGCCATCGAAGGGATTGACGGATCGGGTAAAGGAACTCAAGCCCGCCTGCTGACAGAAGCCTTGCAGGGACGAGATCTCTCCGTAGAACTGCTCAGCTTCCCCCGTTACGACGACACATTCTTTGGTGCTGCGGTGGGACGTTTTTTGAATGGAGAATTCGGATCGCTCGGCGAAGCGAATCCTTATTTAGTTTCTTTGCTGTTCGCGGGTGACCGATTCGAATCGCGAGATCTGCTCAAGGAAAAACTGGCAGCGAACGATCTTGTCGTGCTGGACCGTTATGTGTCATCGAATATTGCCCATCAAGGATCGAAACTCCCACTCGACCAGCAACAGTCTCTCTTCGACTTCGTGGAACAACTGGAATATGAAGTTTACAAGTTACCTCAAGCCGATTTGAATATTTTGCTCGATCTGCCCGCCGAGACGGCGCAAGAACTGATCGCACGTAAAAATGCTCGCAGTTACACAGAGAAGTCTCACGATCTACAAGAAGCCGACCGAGATTATTTGGAATCCGTTCGCCAGACGTATTTGGCTGTCGCACGTCGTCATCCCGAGAATTGGCGAATCGTTTCGTCCCTGAAAGAAGATGGCTTACTGCGAACCATCGAAGAAATCAGCGAAGAACTACTGACACTCGCGGTTCAAGCCGCCGATTCCTGATCGTCTTCGTCATCAGCCTCTTCGTCATCATCGTCCCAATCTTCGTCCTCCTCATCGCCTTCTTCCCACTCTTCATCCTCGTGAGGTTCATCTTCGTCAGCCTCTTCAGCGTCCGGTTCCTCTTCTTCTGGTTCTTCCAGAGCGAGTTTGTTTTCCGGGCGAAGTCGTAACTCGGAAGCAGATGGCAGATCGTCGAGCGTTCGCAGACCGAAGAGTTCGAGAAACATGCGCGTCGTAATGTAGAGATAGGGGCGACCGAGAGAATCGTCTTCGCCGCCAATTTTGACCAGACCGCGTTCCATGAGCAGTTTCAGAATTTCCGAACATTGGACGCCACGAATCGCTTCAATATCGGCTCGGGTAATCGGTTGACGATAGGCAACAATGGTGAGAGTTTCCATTGCCGGTGAAGAGAGTTTCAGTTCTGCCGTGCGTTGGTGGAGTTGATCGAGCCAATGTGCAAATCGGGGGCGTGTTAACATTTGATAGCCGCTGGCAACTCGTTCGATGCCAAAGGCACTCCCTTCGGCATCATACGCGGCATTCAGTTCGTCGATAAGTTCTTTCACTTCTGACGTATCTGCCAGTAAAGAAAATTGACAAAGTTTTCGAGTCGAAAGAGGACCATCGGCGACAAAGAACGCCGCTTCCAGTCGTGCCATTTTTTCAGTTCTTACGCCGGGCACATTTGTGGACGAGGGAACGATCGAGGCAGCTTGTTCGGCTTGCCTGTGCTGCCATCTCAGCCATTCTGAAGCGGGAGTTTGAGCCGAGAGATCTCGTGTCGAGACGATACCGCTTCTGATTAGCGGTTGTTGATTTGAGCCGACCAAGTTTCCACCTGTTGGATCACTTTTGTAACCGCTTGTAACGGCTCACCCGCTTCCGCTTGAAAACGGTGAGTAATTCGCGGGTTATCGGGATGTGACAAATCGCAGGCAAACACAAAGACAAACGGCTCTTCAGTTTGCGAGAGTTGATATTTCTGCACGCCGAGTTGGTTTAAACGACTGACGGCTTCTCGCCAGCGTGAAATTTCCGCAGGCTGTGAGGGGTTTTGAGAATTGGATTCAGCATCCAATTCGCGAGAAAGATTCGACGGACGTGTGTAACCGGCATTTTGTGCCGCGAAAGGGTCACCTTGATTTCCCAATCTCTCTCCAGAGTCGGCAATCGCCTGTGTGGAAACTCCTCCACGATTCGCCGCAAATGGATCAACGAACTCTCCCGCGTTGTTAACTGCGGTCGAACTCTCGGGACGCGAAACGGCTTCGGGATTGTCAAAGGGATTGGCCCAATCCTCGCGAAGGGATTGATTGTTGGCCAGCGGAGCATTTGAGGAACTGGCGGATTCCAGATTCATGCGATCCGAGGGCATGGGAGGCAGAGAGTCATCGAACGGCGTTTGTTGACCGAGTTCGAGTTCGATATCGGGTTCTTCGCCTTCCGCGTTCGCGGTGAACAACTGATCGAACTTGGGGACTCCGAACACGGCCACTAATGGGACCACCAATAATGGCACCATCATTAACCATGAAGTGAGTGATTGTCCTTGACGCGCTGACATGGAAACCTCCTGTTTCCGAACATTCTTGGGGGCTGTTTCTCTGACGGGGAGGAGGAATCCTTCCAGTCGCCCCATCCATTGATCGAGCTGAGAAACGAGGCGAATTGTAGATCAGGGCGTCCGACCTCACAATTGCAATTTGTCCGAAAACACAACGAATCAGAGGAAATTCCCCTGTTCGTTAAGTCTATGCTATATCTGAGATTGTTGAAGAAATCGAACAGGAAGAAACGTACATTTGGCCTCATCAATCGTGGCGAATTTACGATGAATCTCCGTGGCTGGGCTTTCCGACAGCAGTTTCAGAGCCTAAACTGGTTCATACGTCCCCGCTCCCCAGGCACAAATTTGGAATGTGCGTTTGACCGGACTCATCAGGATTCTTTCAGTGAAGAGGTTTATCATGGATGGCCATAAAATGTTTCGATGGATTTGTTCGGGAATTGCCCTGCTTGCACTCACAACCACTGCGAGAGCTCAGGATGCCGAACACAACCTCGCTCCCGCGATTCGGATTGCCAAACAATCCATGAAAACCGCTGAGGAGCTGCAAGATTATTCTGCCAATTTCTTCAAACGAGAAGTCGTGGGCGGCCAGACGATTGTCCACTCGATGGCAGTCAAGATGCGGCACGAGCCGTTTAGTGTCTATTTACGATTCCACAAACCGCACGATGGCCGGGAAGTGATCTATGTCGAAGGCCAGAATAACGGGAATCTATTGGCTCACGAAACCGGCATCAAAAGCGTCGTCGGGACGGTATCGCTTTCCCCCAACAGCAAAGAGGCCCTTTCAGAAAGCAAACATCCCATCACCGAAATGGGGATTGCCAATTTGGTCAAGCAGCTGATCAAGCAATGGGAGTTCGAATCCAAGTATGGTGAATCTGAAGTGAAATATTATCCGAATGCCAAACTGGGTGATCGACAGGTCAAAGTGATTGAAAGCAATCACCCGACCCCACGGAAACAATTCCCGTATCACAAAACAATGCTGTACATCGATAAAGAAACGAATCTGCCGATCCGCATCGAGCATTACGCATTTCCGGTGGGTGGACAACCGGCTCAACGCGTGGAAGAGTTCACTTACTCGAACGTCCAAACGAACATCGGTTTAACGAACACCGACTTCAGCACACAGAATCCCAATTACGGTTTTTGAGCCTGACCATCTCTGAGCGTGTCGTGGAGGAGTCATGGATTCTTCGTTGAAGGTTGCGGCGTCCATCTCCGAGGTTCGTGCGCTGGTTAAATCGCTTCGCGCAAACGGAAAAAACGTTGGAGTTGTACCGACGATGGGCGCGTTACACGACGGTCATCTCTCCCTGATGCGGGCGGCCCGATCCCGGTGCGATGTTCTGGTCAGTACGATTTTTGTGAATCCCACACAATTCGCTCCGGGAGAAGATTTCGAAAAGTATCCAAGACCGCTGGAAGGCGATCTCAATCTCTGCCGTTCCGAAGGTGTCGATCTTGTTTTCACACCGACACCCGACATCATGTATCCGGTCGGGCATCAAACACATGTCGAAGTCGAGCGAACATCACAGCTATGGGAGGGTGCTCATCGTCCCTCACATTTTCGTGGCGTGACGACGGTCGTGTTAAAGCTGCTCAATATCGTGCAGGCAGATGTCGCGTTCTTTGGACAAAAAGATTATCAGCAACAACTCCTGATTCGCCAGATGTGTCGAGACCTCGATGTTCCCACTCGGATCGAGACTTGCGCGACGATTCGAGAAGAAACCGGCCTCGCTTTATCGAGCCGAAACGCCTATCTTTCCGACCAAGAGCGTGAACAGGCAGTCCAGTTATCGTCGGCACTTCGATGGGGGATTGATCAGGTCGCGGAAGGTATTCAGAACCTGTCAGATGTTCGGCAACAAATGCTCGAACTTTTGACCAACAATACCCAGTTTGTCCCCGACTACATTACCATTGTGGATGCTGACACACTCGAAGAATTAGACTCACCGAGTGATCGGATGGTGGCCATCGCGGCGGCCACACTCGGCAAGACACGCTTGATCGACAACATGCTGGTCCCCCCCTTCAGTCTCGAAAAACTGAACGAACACTGATTCCCGGAAAATCGGAAAGCTCCACACCGTGCAACAAACGCTCCTTCGCATCCTGCTCACCGACTGGTTCACCATCGAGTCGCGCGAAGGAATCTGGCATTTTGGTGTCGGCTTTATCCTGATCCCCTGGGTGATCCTGGGAGTCATTGAAATACGGAATGCTCTTCGCGAAGGCCAAGCCCTCAAGCAAATGCAAGGTTCGCTCGCCACTTGGGCAGTAATTGCGGGAGTGATTCTCGCCGTTCCTCTTTTTGCTGGAAAAATCCCTGTGCAAAGTGTCCCCGTATTTGGCTGGGGATTTATGCTGGTGATGGGTTTCCTTTCTGCCGGAATGGTCACGATCCGTCGTGGCAAAAAAATCGGTATCCCGAGCGAAGTGATTGAGTCACTGGGAGTTCATATTTTTGTCTCGGGCATCGTGGGAGCGAGATTGTTTTTTCTCATTCAATATCGCAGTCAGGTTTTCAGAGATGCGAACGGGCTCGGTGGTTTTCTCAAAGCTGCGCTGAATTTCGCAGACGGTGGGATGGTATTATATGGAGGTGTGCTGCTGGGGATTGTGGTCTATCTTTGGTTTTGTCGAAAATGGAAAATCCCCTCACTCCTGTTGGCAGACCTCGTCATCCCGGCCATCTTCCTCGGGTTGGCCTTCGGTCGGCTGGGATGTCTGTTGAATGGTTGCTGTTTCGGCGATGTCTGCGAGCTGCCCTGGAGTATTCAATTTCCTCCCGGCTCCCCCCCTTACATGGCGTTACTGAATCGAGGATTTATCGAACCAGATGCGGCTCGTTCGTTGCCTTTGCATCCCACTCAGATTTACAGCAGCATCAATGCGTTTTTATTGGCGGCATTAGGAACAGTCTGGTTTCGACAACGGACACGAGACGGTGAAGTTGTGGTGCTGGCATTATTGACCTATCCGATCATGCGATTCACGATTGAATTTTTGCGGAACGATGAATTTGGCCAGTTTCGGACCGGACTGACAATCTCTCAACTGGTCAGTATCGGACTCTTCGTTTTCGGACTGATTCTACTGTTCTGGCAGAAGTCGCGACCTGCCAGCAAGACACCTCTACCACTCAAAATCGAGCTTCCCGCCCCGAAAACACAGGTTCCCGTCAATCAAGCGACCTAAAGACGAAGGCAAAGGTGTGAGAAAAGTGTGTGCTCAGGCGTCAAGTTGTTATATGATCTCGACTTGGGCACTTCCTTATCGTCACGCACTTGATACTCAACTCCTGTGAGCGCATCTGATTCCGACCTGATAGAACGCTGCCTGAGTGGCCAAGTGGCCGCTTACGGTGAGCTTGTGCATCGACATCAGAATCGTTTGTTCAATAGTCTCTATCGAATGCTCGGCTCTCGGGAAGACGCCGACGATATTGCCCAGGAAGCGTTCGTCGCGGCTTTTCAGAAACTCGACACCTTTCGAGGTGATTCGCAATTCTACTCGTGGCTGTTTCGGATCGCGTATAACACCGCCATTTCGATGAAGCGGAAAGCTCGTCTGAAAACCGTCTCAGGTGACAAACTGAAAGAGTCCAGCGGCCAGGAACCGAACGACACCAACCCCGATCATGAGCCGGGGCACGCTCTCCATGTCGAAGAAACACAGATCGCGGTGCAGAAAGCTCTCAATGAACTGTCGGAAGAGTACCGTGAAGCCATTGTCTTGAAAGAGATGGAAGATCTTTCTTACGAAGAAATCGCAGAGCTGGCCGATGTTCCCGTGGGTACCATCCGTAGCCGTCTGCATCGCGCGCGAGCGGAGTTACGCGAGAAACTGCGTCTGGTTATCGAAGAGAGCGAGTGACTCTTAGCGAGTGCCGGGAGTGATAGGTAACCACGAGCAATAGTACATCGCTTTGGGAACAGTCATTTCCATGATCGATCGCCATTGCTCTTCGGGGGCCGAAGCTTTTGCACTTCCCATCAACACATCAATAATTGTGGGCGGGCCAGAATAAGTGACGACATTGACAGCATTTAACCCCAGCTCTTTTTGCAATGCGGCAATCGCGTCCTCTTCAAATCCAATCGCATCGACCAATCCATTATCGAGAGCCTGATTGGCCGTATAAACCTGACCGGTTGCGAGAGTTCTCACTTGTTCTTTATCGAGGTTGTCCCGATTGTCGGCGATGATCGACAAGAATCGGTCGAAAGAGTCATCGATGATTTCTGTCCAAACGGTCATTTCCTGTTCGGTCATTTCGCGGAACGGACTGAGCGAACCTTTCAGCGGACCGGTCCGAATCGGATCGGGTACGACTCCCAGTTTTTGAGCCATTTCAGTCGCGTTGTATCGAGGCAGAATCACACCGATGGAACCGGTCCAGGTTGTCGGCTCGGCGTAAATTTTTCCTTTGGTTCCAATCCCCATGGAAATGTAATACCCGCCGCTGGCCGCCATATCTTTCATGGCGACATAAACCGGTTTCTTCTCGGACAGCTTCTTCAGTTCGTGGTAGATCTGATGACTGTCTGTGACCAGTCCCCCCGGACTATCGACGACAAGCAAGACTCCTTTCACATCATCGTCTTTGGTTGCTTCCTGAATGAACTCAATCGTTTTTTCGGTAAACGGGGCCATGATGGTTCCCGTCACTTCAATACGCACGATCTTGGCATCGGCATCCTTGTTTCCCGAGTGATGAGATTCCTGCACACTCGATGATTGTGAACCGAGCGTGCTTGTTAAGGTCACCAGCTGCAGATTGACCATGATCGAAATGAACAAGACGAACATTAACAGTCGCCATTTCCAGGTGCTTTTGTGCGGGTCGGGCACATTCACAATGACTTGAGGAACTTGGCTCGACTGTTGTGGAGTAGGCTCGGTCATGATTTTCTTTCCGTCTCATCTGGCGCTGTTGGATAGGCTCAATGAATGAGACCACCACAGTGAATGTCAATCTAGGTAAAATGCATCGTCTCTTCGGAATGTAACGATTCTGCCTGTTATAGCTGTCATTCTTGCACAATCAGACCGCGTAAGCGATGGAATCGTCATAACCTGCCGTTCCCTACGTCGATAGAAATCATGCAGAGTAGGTTTGCGCCGGTTGTATTGATTATTGGCAGCGGACCCGATTCCTGCAACAGACTAACTCTCGGGAAACATCCTGTGTTCCCTGAAAGCGTGACAAATCGACTATCCGAAGGAGTTGAGGGATGAAATTTCACCAGTCACCCATCGCAAAAGGCCTCGTTTGTACTGCGGCCGGCAGCATGCTCCTGTTCCAGGCGAGCGGATTTTCTCTCTCTTCGGTCGAAGCTCAACAGAAGACTTCGATTCAACAAGAACTTGAGAAACTATACCAGCAGGAAGGCCGCCAGGCCCCCAGCATGGAACTGAAAACACTTCCTCGAGAAACTCTCGATGGTCGTGTCTTCCAGGAATCTGCCGATTCCAGCAAGCCTCCACAAGCTGTCTCTCCCCAACAACAAGAGTCAAAGTATCCCGTGCGTCAGGCCACACCGGCGACTCAAACGAGTGCCGCGTATGATGCACGCAACCGAAACAATCAGGTTCAACCTTCGCTCGAACAAACGGTGGAAACTCCCGCTCCTAAAAAGCGTGGATTGTTAAATCGTATGAATGGTTTTGACAAACTGATGTTCTGGAAGAAGAACAAGAAACAAGAGACGAGCACCACTCAAGAAGAACAAGTGGCTGAAACACCCACCGTGACTCAACCGACTGCACCACGTCAGCCAGCGTATCAACCTGCATCCGAGCCTCCAGCCGCGCCACCCGCAGCACCTCCCGCAGAATATCCGACGACACGGTTCCAACGTCCCGTGCAAACCAACCCCACCGCTTCGGCACCCAGAGCATTGCCTCCCACACAACAGACTGCCCCGATTCGAACAGCACAACCATTCCCAGGGTCTGAAGCACCAAGACAAACCGTCACCATACCAGCTCAACCCTCTCGTTCTGGCCAGATGCCTGTCATCATCCCACAAGGACAAGATCGTCCGACTCAGGCACTTCCCACACCTTCGCGAGTCGTAAATACGATCCCCCCCAAATCGGAACCAACACCCGCACCGGTCGCAAGTGGTAAAAGCCTCCCACCGGCTCCCGCAGAGTTCGATTCCCTGGAAGTCATTCAGCCTGTCTCAAAACCAGAGCCTGTGATGAAAACTCCTGTTGTTGAAAAACCGGCACCCGTTGAAGAACCAACGAAAACCGTCGCCGCACCTCCTCAACAAGACGTGGCGCCGGCTGCGAAACTTCCGAGCCTCGACGAACTTCCCAACGATCCGTTACCAATCATCCCGGAAGAAGAACCAAAACCGGAAACACCGCCTCAGGTGGATGAGTTCTTCCCCGATCCGTTTACGGAAATGTCGGAAGTCAAAGCCGACGTGTCCAAAGAGGATATGAATATTCCCGATATCCGCATGGATATGAATGAAACAACACCACTGCAACCGATCCCCGAGACCGAGGACGATGCTGCACCGGCTCTCCCGATGGTGGAAGAGACCAAAACTCCAGAACCTCAACCGATGCCGGTTGAAGAAACTCTCGAAGCACCGGTTGATAACCAATTACTCGAAGACGAGAACCCCTTCAGTGGTCTGAAACTGGAAGAACCCTCTGCGGCTCTTCCCATGATTGAGTCGGATCAAGGAAGTCAATCAGCTCCCAGCTTGCCGATTGATGCCGTCCCTGCTCTACCGATGGAAACCGAAGAGGCTCCTTCCGCAGCACCGACATTGCCCGAACTCAATCCCGCTTTCGAGGATGAATTTAAGCTGCCGGTCAAGAAAGAGACATCGGAAGAACCGATTCCCGAATTGCCGGTTTTGGAAAAGATTCCTGATGCGATCCCTCAATTACCCGGTGCCGAACAAGGCGACATTAGCTGGGAAGAAGAAGAGGCACGCCGAGGAGCCAAACTGGACCTCATCGCAGACCGCGAAGGAGAAACCGGCTTGAAAGGTTTCTGCATCGTGGCACTCCGCGACAATCGAGACTTGATCGATGCTCTGCCATCATTCCGATCGACTTACAACTTACGAACGTATCACTTTTCGAGCTTGGAAACAAAAATCGAGTTCGATAAGGACCCGCGAAAATATGTCCCCGCCTACGATGGCAACGACCCGATTTTACTCTCGACGCAGAGTGAAGAGCGCGAAGGGTCTCTCGATTATGCACTCTGGTTCAAAGGTCGTTTGTACCTGTTTACCACTCACGAGAATCTGGAAATCTTCCAACTCGATCCTGTTTTGTATGCCGAAAACTAACGGAACTTTCTGAATGAACATGATGAGTTTGCTCTTCCGTCCTGCTCATCAAAAGAGTCCCTGTGAGATTCGCTTGTCTCACAGGGGCTTTTTTCGTTTTTGAAGACAGCTTGATTGTATCGTGCCCCTATTCCACAATGTCTGCATGAACTCTGCGGCACTCTCACAAATCGCTGACTGGATTAAGCAATCGCAACGGACCGCCGTCCTCACCCATATGAAGTTGCAATGGAGGCCGGGAACGGGGCAACATCGTCAAATGAACAAAATCACATTGACGATTTACAATGAAAGCAATACCTTTCGTTCGGAGACTCAGAGTGTGAATTGATGGTTCTCCGTCTCCTCCCCTTAATTCTTTCGGAGCGACTCGATGATTCGAGTGACAACTGTGATCCTTCTCTTGACTCTTGTCCCAAGTTTCGCTGATTGCGAAGGGATAATCTTCCAGCTTCCTCCCGACGGTCATTGGGCCAGTTATACGATCGACAACACTCTATTCTCTCCCGATGGAACTCAGCACAAATACCCGGCCAAGATGATTCTCCGTTCGGTTGGGAGGGAAATGGTTGGGGAGATCCCCTGCCGCTGGATCGAAATTGAGACATCTGGCGAATATTTAGGGGTACCGGCTCATTCTATCGAAAAAGTATTAATCGCCGAGCATGCACTACAATCGGGACAAGAGCCGTTGAAAGAAGCGTACCGATATATTCATTACTACCCGAATAATAACCAATTCAGATCCGAAAAAGATCGCAAGAGACTCCAATACAGATCCATCGATGACCGCAAAAAACTCCAAGATTTATTCCAAGATGAAGATCGAAATCAAGAGCATGGTTTGGATCGAATCTTTCACGGTGCTTACGAAGACGTGAAGCGAATCACGACCCCACAAATTGTTCTAAGTAAACTGGGAGAGCGAGAGTGCGAAGGGATCCTCGCGAATGTGACGGAGGAACAAGGGGACCGAACAACTCAATACAAAAACGTATTCAGGATACACCCCGATTCCCCATTCGGTGTCGTCCAATGGGAGACCCTGTGCAGTTCCAAAAGTGATGGCAAAACTGTCATGAAATTCCATCAGGTTATGTTACTTTCTGATTATGGAACGAACGCGAAGTCGGCGATACCAGAACAAAATAAATTTGGTCTATGAACCTCTCAGCCCTGCCACAAATCGCTGCCTGGATCAAGCAATCGCAACGGACCGCCGTCCTCACCGGTGCCGGCATCAGTACCGAGAGCGGCATCCCTGACTTTCGGTCACCGGGAGGTGTCTGGTCGAAGTACCGCACGGTCTACTACGAAGAGTTCATGTCGTCCGCCGCAGCGCGTGCTGAGTATTGGCATCAGAAAGCCGAAGCCCATCGAGAGTTCTACGATTCTCAACCGAATGCCGGGCACCATGTTCTCGCCCAGTGGGAAGAGGCAGGACAGCTGCACGGTGTCATCACCCAGAACATCGATGGGTTGCATCAAATCGCGGGAAACCAAACCGTTTACGAACTGCACGGCACGGCCCGACAGATCAAATGCCAGGATTGCGGAGAGATGTTCGATGCGGATCCTTTGGTGCGACAATATCTGGAGACCGAGGTTATTCCCGATTGCTCAGCATGCGGCAAGGATCGACTGAAACATGCGACCGTCTCCTTCGGACAGATGCTTCCCGAAGACGTTCTGGAAACCTCGATAGATCTCTGCCGTGCAGCCGATCTCACATTCGCCATTGGTTCGTCATTAGTGGTCACACCGGCCGCCAATCTGCCGGTGTTTACAAAACAGGCCGGCGGGAAATTAATCATCATTAACCGCGATGAGACTCCCGTCGATCAATACGCGGATGCGGTGGTCAACGCTCCAATTGGTGAGACTCTGAGTGAAATCGATCGGCTGTTGAATTTGTAGGTTGGCAGAAATTGCTGAGGAAACACATGACAGTTCCTGCTTTCCTGCCTTCCTTATCAAAACTCATCACTATAAGTCCTCCGCGCCCCGGCGTTCTGACGAACGCGGCTATAAACCCCTTCGCGTTTCTCAGCGTCTCCGCGACTTTGCGTCAAACAACTCGGTTCGCATAGCGGACCCCACTTGCTGCTCACATCCTCACGAATGATCTCGCGACGATGGACCATTTCTTCATCTTCGACAGGCTCACTCGCGACGAATAGACGTCGTAATTCCGGGCTTCGATCCGATCCAGTAAACCGCCGTATATGCGGATCATCGCTCGCAGAATCGGTCGCCCCTCTTTAGAGAGAGACGCGAACAACTCCTCTGCCTGATTGTAGTAGTCACGAGCGCGTTCCACTTCAAACTGCATCAGTTTGCGGAATCGATCATCGATTACACGATTTTGAATGTCGTCTTCGGTGTAGCCAAACCGTTGCAGGTCTTCTTGCGGAAGATAAATGCGTCCCCGGTCGGCATCCTCACCGATGTCTCGCAAGATGTTCGTCAATTGAAACGCCGTTCCACAAGCTACGGCTGGTTCGCGGACACTGTCGCCTTCAAACCCCCAAATATGAATACAACACAAGCCAACCGCTCCCGCGACGTGATAACAATATTGTTCGAGTTCCTGCCAGGTTTCAAACCGGTGTGGTTCCAGATCCTGAGAGACTCCATCGATGACATCGTACAAATATTCTGCCGGAATCTGTCGGCGTTCGATGATGTCGAGTAATGCGGGAAAGATCACATGCTCGACAGACTCACCCGAGAGTGCCGATTGGAGTGACTGTTTCCAGGCGGTCAGGTTCCTTCCACGTTGCGCAAGATGGATCGATTCGTCGTCACCAATGTCGTCGGTAATTCGCATGAACGCATACAAGACGCACATGTCGCGTCGCATGTCGGCAGGCAGAGTGAGAAACGAATAATAGAAATTCTTCCCGGTCTGTTTGGCGAGTTGCTGACAGTACTGGCGAGACTCTTCGAGGCTTGAATTCATACTCGCACCTCGGCACTGATCAGAGGAGGATCAACTTGAGGATAGCGAGAGACCAAACCGAGACGCCGTCCCCTTTTGCGAAAGACCGCCTTCAGAAAGAGTTTCACACCGCCATACTTCGTCACTTTGGGGCGAGTTTCCCAGGTTTTGAATCCGACACGCTCGATGCGATCAAGGATACACAACCCACCGCGAACAAACAGATCGATATCGACCTGATACTTTGCGGGGAGACGATCAACCAACGGTCGTCCTGAAAGTAAATATTGCCGAGCAATGTTGACTTCATGCTTCAACAACTCGATGTATTCTGCTGTCGAGGTTTGTTCCTCAATCATCTCGTCAGTGTAGCCGAACTTTTCGCGGTCATCTTTGGGGAGATACAAACGACCGATCTCATGATCTCTCGCCACATCCTGCCAGAAGTTGGCGAGTTGTAAGCCGGTGCAGATTCGGTCCGAGAGTTCAATGTTTTCCGGAGTTGCTTCTCTAAAGAGATGCAACACGATACGACCGACCGGATCCGCCGACCGGCGACAATAATGCTTCAACTCATCCAGATTTTGGTACTCAGTTTTGACCTGATCCTGTTCGAATGCCGAGATCAGGTTTTCAAACGGTTCAATGGGAATCTGATACTTCTGAATCGTTTCACTTAAAGCGACGAAAACCGGATGCGAGGACTTCCTCTGTTCGCAAGCGGCCAACTCACTTCGCCACCACGCGAGTAAATCCAAAGATCGGTCCGAGTCGAGAATCTCATCTCCCAAATCATCCGACCAGCGACAGAACGCATAGACGCTTTGGAAATGCGGGTGCAGATCTTTCGGCAACAAACGGCTGACAACCGAGAAGTTTTCATAATGTTCGGTGGTCACTTCTCGGCAATAGTCGCGCGCAGCGGACAATGAAACCGGCTCGTATTCAGAGTCCGGTCCCCAGTGGGCGAGTTGTTGAGAGAAATCCCATGTCACGGAGAACACCTTCAATTTCAGGTCCGCGTCTCATCTTACGAATTTCACTGCTCAGACACACCCAAAGAGTCAGGAACGGGCAGAAGTTCTTCGATCCCCCACGTTTGGGCCGTCCGTCGGCTGTATGTCTCGGCCAAATTGGATACAATCTAATGTTCCTAGTTGTTGTTGTGGGTTTGTCAGGACGACGAGATTTCAGGCCGATGAAACCGACCCCACTATCAGTCTAGCGCGGCAGGGAGGCCCCTGCCCTACATTTTCTAGTTTCCCGTTGCCTAATTGCGACCCTCCATGTCTATTCCACGTGTTGCCATTGTTGGCCGACCCAATGTCGGCAAAAGTTCCATCCTCAACTGGTTGGCCCGAAAACTGGTCTCGGTCGTCGATCCGACGGCCGGCGTCACCCGGGATCGTGTCACGTACACGATGAACGAATACGACCGCTATTTCGAATTGGTCGATACAGGCGGAATCGGCATCGTCGATAGCGACGATCTTTCCGAACAGATCGAACAACAGATTCGTTTCGGTCTCGAACAAGCCGACCTACTGGTTCTGGTGGTTGATGGTCAAGCAGGAATCACGCCTCTCGATCAGACCGTTGCCCGCAAGCTACAAAAAATCGGTAAGCCGACGATGCTGGTTGTCAATAAATGTGACTCGTCGAAGCTCGACGCCGAAGCTGACGGTTTCCGCGCGTTGGTCGATACCGATCCAGTCGTCGTCAGCGTCAAGGGAGAACGGAATCGTAAGGAACTTCTCGAAGCGATTGTGGAACATCTTCCCCCCGCCGATGAAACGGAGGCTGCTGAGGGTGAGCAGAAGATTCACGACCCCGAGCTGAAAATTGCCATTGTCGGACGACGTAATGTTGGCAAAAGCACGTTTATCAATGCGTTGGCGGAAGAAGAGCGAGTGATCGTCAGCCCGATTGCCGGCACAACTCGTGACAGCATCGATATCCGCTTTGAAGTTGACGGCAAATCGTTCATTGCCATCGATACGCCGGGAGTCCGCAAGCGGAAGAGCCTTGCCAACGACATCGAGTTCTACGGCTTGGTCCGCGCTCAGAAAAGTATTCGTCGCGCCGATGTGGTGTTGATGTTCTTCGATGCGTCTGAAAGAATTTCTCGCGTCGACAAAAAACTGGTGACCGACATTCTCGATCACGCCAAGCCGTGCATCTTTGTCGTCAACAAATGGGATCTGGGTCTCGACGAATCGATGACGACCGAAAAGTGGGCCGAATACCTGCTGAAGACATTCCCGTCCACACGGTATGTCCCGGTTGCGTTTATCACGGCCAAAGAGAGTACCAACATCAAAAAGGTGGTGAATCTGGCTCAAACGATCTTCAAACAAGCTCGCATTCGCGTGTCTACTTCCAAAATCAACAAGAGCATTCGTAAAGCGGTGGAAGAAAATAATCCACCACATCGCCGCAATCGCCGTCCCAAAATTTATTATGCCACCCAAGTGGCCGTGCAGCCGCCAACAATCATCATCAAATGCAACGATCCGATATTGTTTGATGAATCGTGGAAGCGATATCTGGAAAGCTGTATCCGCGATGACCTGCCGTTCGATGAAGTTCCGATGCGATTGTATTGGCGACCGAGGACCGAAGCGATCGAAAAACAGTTCGACGATGCCATCGAAGATGTGCCGATTGAGTCGCTGGAAGAAGAGTGAAGTCATCGTGTTCTTGTTTTGACGCAAAGCCGCTGAGACGCCAAGAATCGCAAAGAAATTATCAGTGGAGCGATAACAATGCTATTGCATGCCATTAGGGATCGAGCTCTAAAATTTGCGGCAGCGATGGCTCAGCATTCGTCTCTTGAAACTTTTGACGCGACAAACTGTATCGTCATAAAATCTGAATCTCCCGCGAATCCTGCGGTCGTGGAAAAGTTCGGCACGCCCGCAGAGGGAGAGTATTTAGAATTTGTAATTGAAATTGATTACAACAATACTGAAATCAAGCCCGTTAATGAGAGAGATGGAGAGGTTGCTGATTTTCTTCTGCGAACAGGGATGCAACTAGCAGTTACATGCAGCGAATACGATGTGATTCACTATCAACTTATGAACATCGACCTTGATTAGTTTTATAGAATGAAAAACATTCTAAAACTTTGCGTTTCTCTGCCCCTTCGCGTCTTTGCGTCAAATACTTTCTGAAAATAGTTACCGCTCCAACACCTGATTGATCCACGATTGAATCCGTGGATTATCAATATACGGGTCGTTGTATTCTTTTCCATAAGCGAGCAGTTCTGTTGTCAGCTCTTTCATCACATCGACGTATTCGGAGCGACCGGCGAGATTGGTCAATTCATTGGGATCGTTTTTGACATCAATCAACCACGGTTCTTCATTGATGGAATAGACCAGTTTCCAACGGGCCGTGATTGCGGAGAGCCAGTTGCTTCCCGGCGTACTCCGTACAAAAGCGATGTCGTCCCACTCTTTGCCATCACCCGTGAATAAACCGGACGCATCGCGACCATCGACTTTGTGAGGGACGTTGACATCCATCAGACTGAGCACTGTCGGGAGAAAATCAACACAACCCAGTGCCTGCGGCACGACTGTTCCCGCTTTGATCTTGCCGGGACAGGTGATCAGAAACGGAATGCGTGCCGACCCTTCGTACGGCACACCTTTATTGAGTCGTCCGTGTTCTCCGCAAAGGTCGCCGTGATCGGACGTAAAGACGATGATGGTGTTCTCGTAAATGCCTTGTTTCTTCAAGGTTGCGATAATTTGACCGACGTTGTCGTCGATACATTTCACCATGCCGTAATATTGGCGCATCAGATTTTGAAGTTGTGCGGGCTTCACGCCGGCAGACTTTCCCCACGCAGGAATCTGTGACGGTTTGCGATTGAGTGACACCGGAATCGGGACATTCACATCAGCATACATGGTGTCGTAGGGAGCCCGAACGGTATTCGGGCCGTGTGGGTCGGGAAGACTCAGAAAGTAACAGAACGGTTTCTTTTTGTTGGTGTTGATAAAGTCAATCGCTTTGTCCGAGAGCCAATCTGTCGAGAAAGTTTCTTCGTCGGCCCCGTCGAGATCGTAACTTGGTTGACCTTGCTTGTTCTTCGCACCGACAGCCGGTCCATCGTCGGTATCAACAAATTTTTTCCAGTGCCCGCGATTGAACATGAATCGGTTATCTTCAAATCCGAACTTTCGCTCCGGTGCCCACTGTGGCTTTCCGTTTCCGTCAAGATGCCATTTTCCGGCAAAGCCGGTGGCATAACCGTTTCGTTTAAGAATCTCTGCAAAAGTGACAATCGAATCGTCGAGCGGAATATTATTGGTGACGACGGGCGTCTTCTGCGGATACAAACCCGAAACTAACGATCCACGTGACGGAGAGCAGACGGGTGTCGTCGCATAGAAGCTGGTGCAAAGCGCTCCCTGTTTGGCAATCGAATCGATGTGAGGTGTCTCGACGAT
>Ga0181596_10002205_pt1 | contig 19010 bp, 20 predicted proteins | sample 041ome_6_FD_148655 | JGI IMG/M metagenome (GOLD analysis project Ga0181596, IMG submission 148655) | Coastal salt marsh microbial communities from the Groves Creek Marsh, Skidaway Island, Georgia - 041402US metaG (spades assembly) | ecosystem: Environmental > Aquatic > Marine > Intertidal zone... | reverse complement strand
TACTTTATTTTTTAGATAGGGTAACTACTCTCGACTTAGTGTCAAATCTGTTAGTCTTATGATTCAGCATCTTATAGGTGTATCTTAATGTAACTGTATCGCCTTTTAAATTGTTTGGTTTATTCATTATTCTTGGATTTTAATTTGTTGTTGTTGGAAGGACATGAATGAAATTCATGATCCTTCTCAACTAAAAAACTACTCAGGGGATTTCGGAGGTAGGGTCTTACTCTCCCCCTTGTAGCCAGATAGACAAAGGAAACGCTAAGCAAAGACTGACTGTCTATCAATAACGTATTTCCTTTTTCTTAAGTCGTACTGAATAAAACCACTAGTTGCAGTAGTAATATTAGCAGGGAAGACTTTTACGTTTAGACTTTGCTCTAAGTCTGTAATGCTCTTAATAAACTGGTTGCCGAAGATTACTTTTTATTTTGCCTCTCAGTCTTAGTCCATAATTCGAAGTCGGAACGCTTTAATTCTATCAATGGAGTGTTACCCTCAAAAGTCACTTGGGACTTAATTCTTAACTTTTCATAGTCAGATTGAATCTTTGCTAACTCCCTTACTGGTATCTCTTTTGCATCCATCAATTTATCTGCCGACATACCTAGCTGGTTGACATCTTTAAACACGTCTAGTATTAAATCTTTGAAGTAGCCAACCATATCGTTACTAAGCTGTCTCATATTGACCTTAGTGTCACTTAAATCTAAATGTTTGTGTATCCACATTGAGCCATTATCTAGGTACATTAATTTGCGCTCCGCCTCTACCTGAGCCTACAAGTGAGCCCTTTCATCATACCATACTAAAAGTGGCTGAAAACCTTTCTTAGAAGCCATATAACAACTGTAATTTAATGAATGCTTTTATTATCTGATCATTGGTTACATCACCCTTTAATCCTGTTAAGGATTTCATCTTAGACAGCTCTTTTTTTGACAGACCCATAGTGAGTTTTGTGATTTCTTTTTTCTCCTTAGGGACGTTCTCAATGACTGTGTGTTCGTCTCCTGTTACTAGTTTAATATGATGATGCCTCTTCATTTTGATTTATGTTTTTGGTTAGCATTGTTCTGCAGTATGTTGATACTGGAACTCTTAATTTTCTTGCCTCTTTTCTGAGGACTTCCATATCGTCAAGGTTTAACCTTATACTGACATTGGTTACTAGATTATTTTGATTCATTGAGTTTCGATTCTAAATATTTTTCTATTACTACTGCGACTGGATAGTCACCTTTGATTCCTACAGCTTTTTTCATAATGTCAAGTCTGTTGTTACTGATATCTACTTGGATTCTTACTCCACTCTTTTAAATGTGCCTCCTGTTGATTTCATCTGATTGATTTTATATTATGTTATACTAATATAACGCTGTAAATAGGTGCTTGTAAAGGGTTTGAGTGACTGGTAATAAGTAGCCTTAAGTATTCCTGATTAATTGAATATGAATGTCACAAAATGACTCTATTTGACGTGATATGAATACCAACAAAGGTGAGGTAAGTGGTGTTAAAAAATCATCGTAAAATGAACTTTAGCTAGGGTGAGGTATGGAGTGTTAAAATTACAAGCGGTTTTAAAACTAAAAAACCTCAATCGACTAGCAATCAAGGTTTCTTAATCTAGAAGCTCTAAGAGGCTTCATTTTATTAAACGCAGTAGGTTCTTAAACGCAGTTTTGTGGTTAAATTCCTTTATAAATTAAAAGTCTGAATTTTTTTGATCCATATTGTCATCTTTCCACTTTTTCATAAATGGGTCAAGACTATATAATTCAAAGTAGGGAATAAACTTACTCTCATATTTTTTGACTTCCCACTCAAATGGTATTAAATGAGCTGCTTTTTTATCTTGATAATTAATCAAAACTATCCCATATTTATTAGACTTATTAAAAAGACGAGGCCAGGCCCATTCTTTTTCAGGGTCTTCGTAAAAAACGGTGTAACCATTATTTTTGAGATAATCTACGGTGTGTTCTAAATACTTTTTTGTCTCATCATCACCTAAATCGCTTATGGGGTACAAAGCACCTTTAGCAATAAATTTTACTCCAATTAAATTGTCCTTTGGTTCAAAAATCCCATTGCTTTGAGCCAAAACCCAATTGACGTCATTACCGAGATTAATCTCCTTATAATCCTCTTTATTTGATTTGATTTCACTTTTGAAACCCTTTTTACTCATTCCTTCTTGAGTTCCCTTAAAAATAACTGTGGTTTGGGCTGGTAAAAAATGTCCCAACAGAAGAGTCAATGCGACGATAACTTTTTTCATAATTAAATAGTTTAATTTTAAAATAATTTAATAATTATTAATTGCTTAAGGATATTAACTTAATAAATATAAGTATAATTTTGCTATAAAAATACTCTAAATCACTTAGGCATTCTTCCAGTATAGATATCACTTCTATAATGTTCAGGCATATTGAAAATTGAATCATATTCCTCTTGATTCCAATCAGGGTCGGTTTTAACTACCTCAGCGCTCACAATCTCTGCCAATTTCAAGTAGTAGTCAGCAATATCATCACCCTCTTCAATCATTCCATTTTCAAACCCTATCACTCTTCCACTCAATAAAACTTTGTGAGGGAATTAGTATATTTGAGTGAATGAAAAAAATTATTATTACCCTATTATTGAGTGTTAATCTCAATGCTCAAATTAACAGCTTATCACTTCAAGATTCACAAACGAAAATTGAATTGGACACCAAAGTTGAGATGAGTAGAAATTACTTTGTAATATCTGCTGCAGTTCTCATTGGAGGTGTGCTACTCAAAGATATTAACAGTGATATAATGATTTTAGGTGCAGGGGGAAGTGTAGCGGCAACTTTTACTACAAGCTATTATCTTGTGAAACACCTAGTGTATGTAAGAAAACGAAACCGATTTTACAAACGCTTCAATTTAGTCTTGAATAAAAAAAAGAGGAAAACTAAATTAAAGATTTGAATTCTTGCCTTTTCAGAATATAGCTTTAAATTTTTATTCAAAATATTTTTTTAATTCTATATCAAGGATATAATATCTTCTGTAAGTTCTTAAATACACTTTACCAAGAATGAAACAAGCTACGAATAAGGTAAGCGGAGACTTGCCTTTGTTTGTTTTAGTATTTTTTTTTTGGTGTTTGGGTAAATGCGAAAGTGTATAGAAGCTTTTTCATTTTTAAGGATTTGATTTACTGTTTCAATTATCAAAATCAACGGTTAGTATATCTTGATTTAGCAGTGTGGTATATTGTTTTAGATTCCCTGAGGTATTTTTCCTTTGCGTTAAAGCCTTTTCTAAAGCTTTATGATCAATATCTTGATCGTAAAATTGTTTAACTAAATCGACAGGTTTGTTCTTAAAAGTATTTTCTTTTTGATTCATAAAATTTAATGCAACAATTAAAAATACAAAAATCTAGATTAAATAAAAATAGTATGATAACGATGTAACTATTTTTCCCCATCACATATCCACACAAACCCCAAACAATTCCCCTATTACTTCAATGGTATCATATGGATAGATAAGAAGGGGTTTGGATCTTATTCATTGGCTTAAAAGAAAAACCCTCCACTTGGGAGGGTGTAAAATAAATGCCGAAGGATTATCTCCAGGTATCATCAATAACTCTATATAGTGTTCTGTGAATTTCATTAAACCCATCAGCAACCTCCATTTCAGCTGCCTTTTTATTAAAATTTTGCTGATATTTATTTGGTTTTTCCTCTGCTTTATAAGCTGCAGAATGAAGAATTGAAGAAAGCGACTCATACCCATCAAAAGTAATCCCATTATAAGTCACCATTCCCTCATCTTGATTCCAGTTGGGATTGGTTAATCTAAATCCATAAGCCCAATTATTAGGGTTATTTCCCTTCCCGAGTTGAGGTTTTATAACCTCTTTTCCCCAAAGTTCATTATTACCTGCAAATTTTGATGCATTGCTTGCTTTAAAAAGGTTTACATAGAAATAATTTGATGGATTTCCACTTAATATATTTCCTGCTATTTGATAAACATGTTGAGAAGCATAGGTTCCGTCGACAGTATAAGTACTGGGGTCAGGTAGCCATAATCCTAGTCTTTTGGGAATCTCATTAGACCAGATATCCATAGGATTTAAATTCTCCAATTGTTCGGGGCTGTTGAAATGATGCATGAACACAAAATTGTTAGGATCAGTTACAGATTGAAAACATGCCCAACCTGCCCATTTTTCTCTTTCAACTGCATCTTCTGCAATTTTTTTGTAAAAAGTTTTTTGCGCATCTATGAAGTCTGCTACATTGCCTTCAACCCTTATTTCATGTGTTCTAACCAAATAAGGTCCGTCTTAAGCATTTATAGCAAAGCTTGAAATTAGTACAAGTAGAAAAAGTATTTTTCTCATTTTAAATTGATTTATGATTAATAATTCCTTAAAATAGAAATTAATAAAACCAATTACAAATAAAAAAAATGTTTTTTAGAGAACTAGGGCCTTCAGAAAGTTAATATTTCACTTTTCTCCTAATAAAAGTGGCACTGTTTTGAGCCCCCAACTGTTTAAACTCTAAGGTGTCTTGACTGATTATTTTAAATACATTTAAGGTTCCTTCTCCAGAAAATTCCCAATCTATGGTTTGTGCTTCTTCATCAATTTTTAAAATTGTGTAGTCCAACGGATTATAGAATTTTTCTCTCTTCACAGTCAGGTAGGCTTTTGATTCCATAAATTCCAAACAAATCTGGCCTCCTGCTAATTCAGATTCCCCACACCATTCACCTCCAATGAGAAAGTTGGCATCTATTTTGGATTTGGTGAGAGAATTACAGCCTAAAATTAAAATTATTGATAAGAATAAAAGTCCGTTTTTCATGAGTAAATTATAAAAATCAAATGTAATAAATCCTTGAAATAATTAGGGCTTCCCCTTTTAAAAAAGATTAAATAATAATTTAAGTAGTCGATAAAATCAAGTATTAAATTTTTTTATAAATTTAATACTTGTCAATCTTAAATCAATTTACAATGAAAACTATTCTTTTCACACTACTGTTAATACCGTTTATTGGGTTCTCACAAATTACAATTAGCGGAACAGTTAAAGATAAAAAAACAGAAACATTAATTGAAAATGCCATGGTAGTATTAAAACCCTTTAGAATAAAAGGGGGGGGATATTATTCAGGAAAAAAGACAAAAAAAAATGGGCTTTTCAAATTGAGCACAAATTATACTTATCCAATGCAACTCATTACAACTAAAAAGGGTTGTGAAACTAAAAAAATTAAACTCAAAAAGGGAGATACCTTTGTAGAAGTTGTCATAGAATGTGATGAAGATTCTATTAAAGAAATTATTAAAGAGCAAACTTCTGATGTTGATAATGACGGGGTTCTAGATCGTGATGATGGTTGTATAAATGAGCCAGGAGCGATTGAAAATAATGGGTGCCCATGGCCAGACGATGATAATGATGGTGTAAAAAACAGTGAGGATTCATGTATAAATCAGGCCGGACCCATAGAAAATAAAGGATGTCCTTTGCCCGATGGTGATGGTGATGGAGTTCCCGATAAAGAGGATAAATGTCCAAATGAAGCAGGTGATAAAGGAAATAATGGCTGCCCAACTATTCCTAAAGAGTTTACTGAATTTATAAAAAGTAATCAAAACAAAATTCTATTTAAAGCGAGTAGTAGTGCTTTAGATAAAGGGGGCAGAGCTACGCTTGAAAAAGTTAAAATGCTTTTAAACACTTACCAAAATACGGCTATTATAATAGAGGGCCATACATCAACTGACGGAAGTGCTTCTTACAATCAAAAATTGTCCGAACAACGAGCTTCTGCAATCAAAGATTATCTTATTTCTCAAACTATTGATGCTTCTAGGATATCCACAATAGGCTATGGTGAAAACCAACCTATTGGAGATAATAAGACCGTAAAAGGGAGAGCAGAAAGTAGACGGGCAAAAATTAAAATTTCCCTTTAGGGAGCTATATATTCTAACTAAAAAAAACCTTCTGGATTTTACCAGAAGGTTTTTTTTAGTCATTTTAAATAGTACTTCCTTTTGCTAGAAAGCATATGAAAGCCCCAGACTTAATAGGTTAGGGCGATTATCAATTTTTCCAATGTTTACATTGTTACTCGATAAAAGGGTAGACTCCTGTTCTGAAATCCCACGGTCATAACGGACATCTATTCCCAATTTACCTAGATGTAAACGAACCCCAAAGTGAACTCCTAGGGTAGCATTACTTGTTACATTTTCTATGGAATAATCAGAATCATCCCCCGCTAATTGGTACCTAAAAGTAGGCCCTGCAAAACCACTAAGAATAGGTAAAACCTTTAATCCTAATGAAACAGGTGCTTCAATTCTTGATTGTCCTACGGTTATATTATCAAAATTAGTGTCATATTTTGTGAAATGTAATTCGGGTCTTAGATATAACATTAATAATTTTAGCTCAGTGTAAACACCAACATAAAATCCACTTACCTGTTCTTTAGCATCATCTATACCAGAAAAATCACTTGCAATCTGAGTTACATCTCCAGAAGAGTTAAAATTTAACCCCCCTTTAAATCCAAACTTTAGAAACTTGTTTACAACAGGTATATCTGCGTCTTGAGAAAACACCTGTGTGGTTCCAATAACTATTAAAATTAATAGAATTTTTTTCATTTTATGATTATTTATTTTTTATGAATATAGTTAAATAATTATTTTGAATAAATAAATTGAAATTGTTTGTTAAAAACTCTTGTTTCAAAATCTACGGAAATACTTCTTAAAAGATGTAAGAGAGAACAAAAAGATTTCTCTAAATTTAGCACTTATATAAAGCTATGAGCAAGAAAAAAGTATCCTTTCGTTGGGCGTTTAAAGAATTTATCTGGCCTAGAAGAAAAATTATTTCATTAGGTCTTTTTTTAATCTTAGTGCGCAGTTTATCTGGATTAGTTCTTCCCTATGCGAGCAAAAATTTGATTGATGAAGTGATTCCTTCAAAGGATATTGAGGCATTAACCTATTTATTGATTGTAGTATGTATTGCACTGTTATTTCAATCAGTTAGCTCGTTTTCTTTAACCCGTTTGTTGAGTGTTGAGGCACAACATTTAATTTCCATTCTTAGAGCCTCGGTACAACAAAAATTACTTAAGCTCCCTATTAGTTTTTTTGATAATAATAAATCTGGGGCTTTGGTTTCTAGGGTTATGACCGACGTTGAAGGAGTTCGAAATTTAGTTGGAACAGGGTTAGTACAGCTTTTTGGCGGAAGTATTACAGCAATTATTTCACTCGTTATTTTGATTAAAATCAATGGACAGATGACCTTATTTGTTCTCGTTCCTGTGCTCATATTTGCTGTAATTGCACTAAAGGCATTTGGATATATTCGTCCCATTTTTAGAGCACGAGGAAAAATAAACGCCGAAGTCACAGGACGTCTTACGGAAACTCTAAACGGAATTCGAGTGATAAAAGGCTTTGATGCGGAGGATCAAGAGAAAGATGTTTTTGAAAAAGGGGTAGAAGAACTCTATCAAAATGTAAAAAAGAGTCTTACAGCAACAGCCTTGATGACAAGTTCTTCTACTTTTTTACTTGGACTTGCCTCAGCTGGAATTATGGGAATGGGTGGCTATTTTATAATGAATAACACAATGACTTATGGAGAATTTGTTTCTTTTACTCTCTTCCTAGGCTTTATGATTGCTCCTATCGTTCAGATGAGTAATATTGGAAGCCAGCTCACTGAAGCCTTTGCAGGTTTAGATCGAACGCAAGAATTAATGCGTATCCCAGAAGAAAATAATCTTGAAATACGCACCTTAAAACTCAATCAAATTGAGGGGAATGTTTCTTTTAAAAACATCTCCTTTAGTTATGATGATAAAACAGAAGTACTCCATGACATTTCTTTTGAAGCACCCAAGGGAAGTGTTACCGCTTTGGTTGGTTCTTCAGGGTCAGGGAAGTCTACCATCGCAGGTTTGGCAACCGCATTTTTAAACCCTAATTCTGGAAAAGTATTAATTGATGGGGTAGATTTGGCAAAAGTTGATTTAAAAAGTTTTAGAAGTCAATTGGGGGTTGTTTTACAAGACGACTTTTTGTATGAAGGAACCATAAGAGAGAATATTCTTTTCCCACGACCAAATGCTACTGAAGAAGAACTAGTAGTGGCTGTGGAGGGCGCTTATGTAAATGAGTTTACCGATCGCTTTGAAGAGGGATTAGACACTCTAATTGGAGAACGGGGAGTAAAGCTGTCTGGAGGTCAACGTCAGCGAATTTCTATTGCACGGGCTTTATTAGCGAAACCAAAAATTGTGATATTAGATGAAGCTACTTCCAATTTAGACACCCAAAGTGAAGCTTTTATTCAAAAAAGTTTAGCTGTTCTAATGCGGGATCGAACAACTTTTGTTATTGCGCACCGATTGAGTACTATTCAAAAAGCAGATCAAATTCTTGTGGTTGAAGAGGGCGATATCGTAGAACGCGGAAAACATGAAGAACTCATCAAAAGAAAAGGGCGGTATTTTGAACTATACACCTATCAAACTAGAATGTAAATTGAATGTAAGCCAAAGGCAATTTATCTTATTTCTAGGATCGTACTTAAACGCTTGTTAAATTCTATCTTATCATTTACTTTTTTGCCTATTAAAAGTTTTCCTATAGGACTTTGGGCAGAAATACAATAATACTTTTTAGCGTCAATCTCACAAAAATTAGTTGCTATAGAAATATAATAATTTTCCTTGTCTGTAAGAACTACAGATCCTAAACTAACGCTAGTTGTTGTTTTATGATTTTTTAGCGTATTGAGCTTTTGCTGATTTTGTTCTAATTCAGCAATTTGATTGCCTAGCTTTTCTCTTTCCAACTGTACCATTGCTCTACCTGTCTCATGTTTGTCCCCAGCAGAACTTTTACTTTCTGACATTAAAGCCCCCTGTAACACTTTTTTTTGTTCTTCTAAAAGAAGCCTTTTAGCCTCAATATATTTTTGGCAGTGGGCATAAAGTAATTCTGAAAGCATAGGGGTTATTTAGCTTGTTTACAAACCTTACACTTGGTTTCTAAGCCATCGATTTGAGTTTTATTTTTTGAAAACTCACTGATGCTTTTAAATTTTTTACAATGACTACATTGTACCTCAACTAACGCACCTTCTTCATTAAATTTTCTTCTACTCAAATACTTTGGCGTTTTCTTACTGTAGGCTCTGATTTTATTTTTGTCTTCTTCGGTCATTTTGGTCTCAATTGTTAACGGTTGGTAATTAGGTGTTTTTGGTTTGACTGTATGCCATCCAAATAAAAAGAAATTGGAAAGGTAGGCGCACAATTGCTATGGATTGTGAGGTTTCTAATGCAGCTTGTGCTATTGGACTTATTGCTAAATAAATATTGGCTGGAAAAACAGCAATTAACAATAGAATTAAACCATAGGCTGCCTGTTTTCTATATTTTGTCAAAAGGCCTATTCCAAAAAGAATTTCAAAAAATCCACTGATATAAACCAAGCTTGTATGCCAAGGTAATGCGGGGGGCACTATTACCAAGAAAAAAGAGGAATTCGTAAAATGAGTAATTCCTACTAATGGAAATAGAATCGCCATAACATAACGCATTCCTTTTTTCAAATTCATTTGCTGGTTATTTTATTCTTGATTAATTATCGGCATGACTTTTTCTGCAATAAGGCGCATGGTATTCTTAAGTTGTTCATGAGTTAAATTTGCATTATCCAATTGAAAGGTAAGCCTGCTAATTCCTCCCAGGGAAGCACTATGTCCTAAGATTTTTTCTGCCACTTCTTCTGGATCGCCAACTAATAAAGCGCCTGTTCTCCCGTTTTGTGCTGAAAATCGTTCTAAGGTAACAGGGGGCCATCCTCTTTCTTTTCCTATTCGTGTAAAATTATGAGCGTACCCAGGGAAATAGTCTTCAACAGCTTGATCTTTGGTTTCCGCAACATACCCCAGGGAGTGGATTCCTACTTTCAATTCTTCAGGTGCAAAACCAGCCTCAGCTCCTGCTTTACGATACAAATCAATCAAGGGCCGAAAACGATGGGTTTCACCACCAATAATCGCTATCATAAGGGGTAATCCCATGCTCCCTGCACGAACAAATGAAGCAGGTGTTCCTCCCACGCCCAACCAAATAGGTATTTTTTCTTGCAAGGGCCGCGGAGTTATTAATTGATCGTTTAGAGGAGCGCGGTAATTTCCAGACCAACTGACAACATCCATAGAACGAATCTGTAAAAGGAGCTCTAATTTTTCTTTAAAAAGAGCATCATAATCTTCAAATTGAAATCCAAATAATGGGAAGGATTCCGAAAAAGAACCCCTACCTACAACCATTTCTGCTCTCCCAGAACTGATCAAATCCAAAGTTGCATAGTTCTGAAAAACTCGAACGGGATCTGCCGCGCTTAATACAGCGACTGCACTCCCTAATTTAATTCGTTTTGTCTTTGCAGCAGCAGCAGCCAATATCATATGGGGTGCAGAATCCAAAAATTCCTCACGATGATGTTCACCGATACCAAAAAAATCTATTCCAACTTCATCAGCATAAACGATTCGGTCTATCAATTCTGAAATTGCTTTTACTCTATCGATTGATGAAGGAGGTCCCTTTGTTATATCTACAGCTGCAAAACTGTCAATTCCTATCTCCATTATATTCTCTTATTCAATTGATCTACAATAATATTATTCGGTCTTTTTCTAACTTTATTTTCTTCTTTTTGTACAACACACCAATTGCTTTTTTAAAAGCTTTTTTACTTAAATGAACCTCATCTAAAATTTCTTCTGGACTGCTTTTATCTGTTAAAAAAAGATCTCCTGACGTCTCCAGGCGCTTCAATATTTTTTCGCAATGACTATCGATCACATGCAAAAACCCCTGTAATTGAAGTGAAATGTCAAACTTCCCATCTTCTCTAACCTTTTTAATGTAAGCTGTCCTTCTAGAATTTCTTTCTAAAGGCTCAAACACTTCATTTTTATATAGAAGCCCCTCAAAAGATTCGTTGATGATCACATTAAACCCCAAATCAGTTTCTCTTCCAATAATAATTTCTACTTGATCCCCTATCTCAAATTCCATTTGTTAAAATATTTACTGCAAAAGTACTTAATAAAAAGAGTGCTCCGCGTTTTATTAAAGTCAAAGGAAATGGAAAGCTTAAATTCACTAAATTGGCATTACTTCTTTTAAAAATTGAATGCTTTGTTATGAATAGAAGAGATGCTTTAAAAAATGTGGGGATTATAGCAGGTGGTTTAACAATCCTACCTTATGCGTGTAGTTTAACGCCAGAAATTATTTTTTCTAATTTACCCAATATAAAAAAAGAACAGCAAGATTTAATCGGTTGGCTATGTAATTGCATTCTACCAGAAGATATTGAAAACTTCCCTACTCTTGAGATTCGACAAAACTTTGTATTGACCCAAGTCAACGACTGTCTAGATATTGAGAAAATTTCTGAATTTTTGGTAGGCTTTGAAAAATTTCAACTAACACTTTCCCCTACTAAAGAAATTAAAATTGAATCGTTAACTCCCGAAGAACAAATGACTTTTTTAACCCTTCATTTTGAAGGAGAAGGGGTAATTACAGATTTCCTAGGAGTGCTAAAAAACTATTCTCTTTTACATTTTATGACATCCGAAAACTACATGAAAACCTATTTGGGATTTGAGTTTATGCCGGGGCGTTATTTAGGAAATGTAGCTGTTTAAAAACTTTATTTATGAAATCAAATACTTTTGATACTATTGTTGTTGGGGCAGGAATGTCAGGTGGTTGGGCTGCCAAAGAATTTAGCGAACAAGGATTTAAAACACTTTTGCTTGAACGAGGACCCAATGTAGAACATCTTAAAGATTACCCCACTACTAATATGCAACCATGGGAATTTAAACATCGAGGGCGATTGACGGCTCAGGATATTAAAGACAACCCCATTGCCAGCCGATGTTATGCCTTCAGAGAAGATGCCAAGCATTTTTTTGTTAAAGACAATGAACACCCTTATATTCAAAAAAAACCTTTTGATTGGTTAAGAGGATACCAAGTGGGAGGTAAATCCATCATGTGGGCGCGTCAAGTTCAACGATGGAGTAAATATGATTTTGAAGGCCCTGCCAGAGATGGCTTTGCGGTAGATTGGCCTATTCGTTATGATGATTTAGCGCCATGGTATACCTATGTAGAACAGTTTGTAGGAGTAAGTGGAAATAAAGATGGCCTTGATACGTTACCCGATGGTGATTTTTTAAAACCTTGGGAATCCAATATTGTTGAAGATTATTTCAGCACTGAAATGAAAAAGCATTACACAGATCGACATGTTATCTATGGTCGATGTGCTCATTTGACAGAAAGTAAGCCTCAATTTATTGAGCAAGGAAGAGGACTTTGTATGAGTCGGAGGATTTGTCAAAGAGGGTGTCCTTTAGGGGGCTATTTTAATGCCAATTCAACCTTGATCCCGTGGGCGTTGAAAACAGGTAATTTAACCTTAAAACCGGATAGTGTGGTTCATTCCGTTTTGTATGATGAAGCAAAACAAAAAGCAATTGGAGTCCGTGTGATTGATGCAAAAACCAAAGAAAGTCAAGACTATTTTGCCAAAGTAGTATTCGTTACTGCAGCTACATTAAATACAAATTTGATTTTATTGAATTCGAAATCCAGCCGTTTTCCTAACGGCCTTGGAAATGATAATGGCCTGATGGGAAAATACATTGCTTTTCATAATTACAGAGCAACCATTAATGCACAATATGAAGGTTTTCCAGACCGAACAACAGAAGGTGCAAAACCAACCTCTCATTATGTTCCTCGCTTTAGAAATGTATACAAACAGGAAACTGATTTTTTAAGAGGCTATGCTGCCGGTTTTGGTGCTCGTCCCATGCGTGAAACGAATAGAAATGGTTTCGGTCCACCTTTAAAAGAACAATTGCTTCAAACCAAGGAAACGGGTGTATGGAATGTTAATTCTCATATGATGGGGGAAACGATACCCAAAGAATCCAACCAAGTTACTTTAGATCAAGAAAAAGTAGATGAATGGGGGATTCCATTATTAAATATTGATGTTGATTATGATGAAAATGATGAAAAAATGATCCAAGACTTTTTTGAGCAGTTTACTGAAATGTATACAAAAGCAGGGTTTGTAAATATTCGAACAAATGATAATAAAAGAAGGCCCGGAAATGACATCCATGAAATGGGTGGTGTCAGAATGGGAAGAAATCCTAAAACATCATTATTAAATGGCTGGAATCAATTACATGAATGTGAAAACGTTTTTGTTACAGATGGCGCTTGCATGACTTCAACAAGTACTCAAAACCCCTCACTGACTTTTATGGCAATCACAGCCAGAGCTGCCAATTACGCAATTGAACAAATGAAAAAAGGGCTGATTTAAAGACTCTTACTGAGTAACCTCAAACTCTACTCTTCTGTTCATTTGATGTGCTTCTTCAGTTATTTTAATTGCTGGACTTTTCTCAATCCAACTTGAAATATCTTTAAGCTTTAATTCTGTTTGAACTTTTTTAGCTTGACTGAAATAGTCAAAAGTTTCAATAACAACTTGGATTTCGCCCTTCAGATTAACTAATTTGATCGGAGAATATCCTGAATTACTAAGCTTGGACATCATTGAATTACTTATTTTCTCATCCCTAGTAATCCCTGCTATTAAAAGATAATTCTTATAGGTATTGTTTTCAATCGTAGTCTCACCATAACCTATAGCATCAATATTATTTTTGTTTTTCATTTTAGATTTTAGATAATCTATGATTGAATTTGCCCTTTGTTTCGATAACATTAAATTATAATCGGCTGATCCTCTTGCATCAGTATAAGCCTTAACGGTCAATTCTACCTCAGGATATTGATCCAGAAACCTAACCAATTCATCAAATCGCTCTTTGTATTTCGCCCATAAGTCACTTTTGTCAAATTCATAATAAATAGGTCTAATTATAAATTCGATATTTTCTTTTTCAGCGTTAGCAGCGGCTTTAGTTCCATTTAAATAAACAGAGATGGCTTTTGAAGTATTGTTTTTCGATTCTAATCGATATTGAAAGCTGTCTTTCAGGATTAAAGGATTTTTGACTAAATACCAAAAGCTACCGTCTTCATTCAATTGTAAATTCCCATTTACAGAATTGTTTTCTAAAACCACTTTTTTGTCTATTAAAACTTGAAGTGGGTCTTCTGAAATCATGCTAGCTTGATCATTTTTGAATACGCCTTCTGTAGTTACAAATAGCGTGTCTGGAGTAAAGGTATATACATCCTCAATTCCTTTTATTTCTGGGGTATAAATAAAATAATAATTGTCATCTTTCCCCATACCACCCTTTCGGTTGGAGCTCATAATTCCCAATTTAGTTTTTGGATCTAAAGAAAACCCAAAATCATCACTTTCAGATAAAAAGGGTTCTTTCAATTGGCTTATTACCCATTTTTGTTCTGAGTGAATTTGCCCCATAAATAGATCTAAAAATCCATTTTCATCAGTGCGTTTCCTAGAAAAAAATACTACTCCTTTATCATAAATAAAAGGGAATACTTCATCCGATGAAGTGTTTATTTCTGGACCCATATTTTGGGGGTCTCCAAGGCTACCTTCATCCGTAATTTGCACTTTATATAAATCCATCCCCCCAAAACCTCCCGGCCTATCACTAGAAAAATAAAGCGTCTTTTCTTGGCTATCAAAAGTTGGGTGCATGTTTGAATAATTTCCATCAATTCCAAAAATAGGGACTTGAGGTTCTTTATCTAACTCCTTCGGATATGACGTTTCAAAAATATTTAATTGATATTCATTATCTGTTCCCATTTCACCCACATTTCTGGTAAAATATAAAGTGTTTAAATTACGATCATAGGTTGCTGGACCTTCCTGAAAGCTAGTATTCAATTCAAAAATTAATTGGTCTTCAACAAGAGTTTTTGTTAGGGTGTCTATTGTAGCTTTAGCTAAATTGAAGACAGTACTATTAGAACGAATTCTATTGCGCTTTAACTTTTCACCTTTCATTTTTTTTGCAGTGATATATAAAAACTCGATGCGATTACTATCTTCAATTCCTTTAATTTGAAGCACTCCAAATTCATCCTCTGCTGTGTTGTTCAAAAAGGGAACTAGTCCCTTATTTGTATCTATTGTCTTTTCTAAAAGTAGCGCTTTAGTACTGCTTGGAATTGTTTTATTCTGACCTTGAGTCAAAAAAGAATAAAAACAAAAAATAAAAATCAATTGCTTTTTCATATCAAAATAGTCTTGGTGATCGTAAAAATCCAATTTCCTTTAACCCTAACTGAAAGCGTAAAAGAATTTCATGCGAGGTATTTGTAATTCCAATATTAATATTTGCTAAAGTACCCTGATACGCATATCCAATTGTCAGATTATTGGTAATATTAAGCCCTGTTAAAATCCCATAAAACCCGGCTGTATTTTTATTGGGAAATGCATTTTGAACATTGGCTCTATATTGAGGCCCTAGAAAAAAAATGTCCTGATAAGAAAATAAAATACTCACATCATATACCAAGGGATTCGCCTCCATTTTTTGGAATAAAATGCTTGGCTTGATTTGTACAAAAGAATTTAAATTAACTAAAAAACCTCCGATAGCATAGTAATATCGATTTAGATAAAGCTCTTCGTCTTGGATAAAATAAGGAAGTCCAACACCCAAATAAAAATTTGGGTGTTGTAAATACAGTCCAAAACCAATGTTAGGGCTTGAATCATCAAGTGGTGTGTTACTCAAAAACGAATCCCCCGAAGTTGTTGGCGACAATATAGAGGGGTCCAAACGAAACGATCTATTACTGACTTTTAAACCAAGTCCCAACTTCATTCCTGTGTCATTCAATGGGAGGTGATAAGACAAATCAACAGCAATATTAACTCTTTTAGTAGGCCCAATATTATCTGTAACATTAGAAAGACCTACTCCAACGTTTTTATTTTTTACCAAATGACTTATGCTAAAGGCATGTGTTTCAGGAGCTCCTGTTATCCCGCTCCACTGATTTCTTGTCCCCGCTGTAATTTGAGTAACCCCTGTCGCACCCACATAAGCTGGATTAATCGCTTGATGATTAAACATATATAATGAAAAAGAAGCTTCCTGTTGTGCCCTTAGAAGGGAAGTAAGACAACAAAAAAATAATATAAAGGAAGATCGTTTATTCATTTTAATTTCTGTTTAAATAAATAAATCCTTTTTTAATATCTCCATCCATATATAATATATAAAAATAGGTTCCATTGGGTAATGGACTTCCATTGTAATACCCATTCCAATCGTTTTGATAAGAATTAATCTCATATAATTTAAGCCCAAGACGGTTATATATTTCAAGGGTATGGCTGCCAAATTTTTCTAACCCAATAATCTCTAAATTATCATTAATACCGTCACCATTAGGTGAAATAGCATTGGGAATAATCAGTTCGTTTAAAGAAAGTACAGCTACACTAGATGTAATCGGATCTGAACAAATAAATAAAGAGGTAATCTCAACACGAAACTGGGTTTTATTATCACTCGAACTTGCATTATTTAGGGTCAACTGGTCTGAATTAACCCCAGAAAAATTTGTTGAATTAGCTACGTTTTCAAAGCTCACACCGCCATCTGTACTTATTTGCCATTGATAGGAAACAGCAGTAGAGGTGTAATTTGTCAGCCCAATTGTGAATGTAGTACCTGAAGTAAAATCAACTGTTTCCGGCAAAAAAACTTCTGTGGAAGGTCCTGCTTGATATTCTAAATAGTCCGATACACCATTTTCGTCTAAATCCAAAGGGGTTTGATACGCTTTGGAATCAAGGACCAATCCGTTTTCATCTACAATTAAATTTTCAGCTTCTGAAACACTAATTATCCCCGCCTCAATGGAGTCCAAACAACCATCTCCATCACTATCCAAATCAATATCATTGGTTAATCCATCTCCGTCCAAATCAATTTCCTGCTCTACACTATTTAAAATGCCATCATTGTCTCTGTCTTCATCACAAAGATCTCCTACACCATCTTGGTCTGTATCTAATTGATCGGGATTTGAAATAATAGCACAATTATCATCAATATCTAAGATTAAGTCATTATCAAAATCTTCATTATCTAAGGTTAAAAGTAAGACTGACACATCTTTTAAAAGCTTATAATCTTTATCTAAAGTAGCATCACTAATCTGAACAATAAGAGAGGAGTTAATATCACCATCTATTATAGGATCATCCACTCCAAATAATTCTATTTCTTGATAGACATCCCAGTTTTCTGGGGTGAAAATCAAAGCAGTGCTTCCAATAGCAACTTCAGAATAGTCTGATAAAAACAATGTTAATGTAACTTCCGCATTTGGCAATTGAGTAAGTCGAATTGGCACTAGAGTAGAATTTATATTTTCAGAGAGGGCTTCTGGAGTTCCTATCTCCAAACCAGGCACCTCGTTGTCCTCATTATAAAACACCACATCTACAACTCCTGAAGCCCCCAACTGGTCATAAGGTGGTTCCTCTGACACCGGATCTCCCGTAATCAAGATAACTTCTTGGGTGCCATCCAAAATGAAATCATCTAAGCCCGTGAGTGTAATTTGATTGCGCTCGGGTTTATCCCAGTTTTCTTGTAAAATCGTTAGTGATGTTTCCAAAAGTTGTATCTCATCCTCCACAGTAGATAATGACAAAGGAATGGTTACCGATGCTCCTGCGCTAATAGAAGATAACAATTCAAAATAAACCACAACATCGGTTCCATCTTCACTAGTTCTATAATTATCATCTTTTACAGATAAGAAAATTCCAGGTGCATCATTGTCTTGATTGGTCATTTGATGTTGTGAGAGTGAACTGGGATCTATTCCAGCATAATTATCATCATCTGTGTTAATGCTATCAAGTAAAATAAAATAATCTATGGGTCCATCGGGAAAAGGAGGAGCATCATCAATTCCCTTAATAATTATCGTTTGAGGAATATCCCAATTGGAACTGATAAAGGTAATTACATCATTAGAAACTTCTCCCTCAGCGGTATTTGAAGAGCTAAAATTTAGTTGAACTGGAGCGTTGGGTTGGGAGGTTAAAACTACTTTGAGGCTTCCTTCATTCCCGTTTTCTCCCGTTAAAGGATCTACAATACTAATTTCAATACCCGCCTCATTAGCATCATCATCAAGGATTTGTCCTGTTAAAGTCTGAGATACGGTACACAAATAAGCGATGTCTGAATTACTAGCAACTTCAATGCCAATATGAAACTCTTGTGTTTCCTCTTCTGTTAAATCGTCATCAACTGGATATAGGTTAACTACAGCTGAAACACTCCAGCTAAGTGGATCAAACTCGATCAAAAGTTCTTCCGCCGCAATAAATATATGCTCAGGATTTTGATTGGTTAATTGAATATAAACCTTTTCTGCAGGGGCTTGGGATAAAGAAACCTTGAAGTTGGCCGTCACCCCATTTTCATTTAATGGATTACTAATTTCTGATAGAATAAAATCGTAATCCTTGTATACTTCCACAACAAAATGTTGATCGCATGTAGCTCCGTTTTTACTTATTTGTACTGTGTAAGTTGTCGTTTCTGAGGGCTGTACCTCAATACTGCTGCTAGTTGCCCCGGTAGACCATAAATAAGTGGCACTGGTTATATCTGTAGTAAGAGTAACCGTTTGGTTAGCACATACTGGTGTTTCAAAATTTAAACCATTTCCTTGAATTACTTCAATCTCGATGCTATTGGAACACGTTACTCCATTTTTTGTCACTTGAATTGTATAGCTCGTAGTTTCTGTGGGAGTAATAGAAATACTGCTGCTGGTTGCCCCGGTAGACCATGAGTAAGTTGCGCCAGTGACACTTGAACTTAAGGTAACTGTTTCACCAAAACA